>DHKFC23501__coassemble_1123_pt1 | contig 32726 bp, 26 predicted proteins | sample DHKFC23501__metabat2_low_PE_030 | metagenome-assembled genome bin DHKFC23501
GCGGGCAGTTGAAAAGAACATCAAAGAGTTGCGTGAGAGAGGCATTCTCGTCCATAAAGGTTCTGACAAGGCAGGCTATTGGCGTATCATCGTAAAACTAAAAGTAAGTAATCAGAATTAAATGACACTATCTTTTGAGAAGTTAAGAAGTTAAGGAGTTAAGCCAGTACCTTCTGTGTATACGGCTCATTGACTTATTATTGGCTTAATTCCTAACGGAGCAAAGCGAAGTGATAACTTCTTAACTACTATCATATAAACTAAATTTGAACATCTACTTATATAAGAACTGTAAAGACAAACTTAAATAAACAGAATGACTGATGTGCTAAATAAAGAGCAGCGCCATCGCAATATGGCAGCTATACATGGGAAGAATACCAAACCCGAAATATTAGTGCGGAAATTCCTTTTCAGCCGAGGTTTCCGCTATCGGCTCAATCACCCACGTCTGCCAGGCCATCCTGATCTAGTGCTGCGTAAATACCGCACGGTCATCTTTGTGAACGGCTGTTTCTGGCATGGTCATGAGAATTGCAAATACTTCCGCCTGCCTAAGACTAACATCGACTTTTGGCAAAAGAAAATTGAACGGAATAAGGAACGTGATAAAAAGGAGCAATGCCAACTCGCTGCTATGGGTTGGCATTGCATCACTATATGGGAATGTCAGCTGAAGCCTAAAATCCGGATGCAGACATTGGAATCATTGGCATATACCTTGAATCACATTTATCTTGAAGACCGTAAAGTCAAGACATACGAAATACCTGAAAACGACAATAATCTTATAGCCGCAGAGACCCAACCTTCATACGGGAAAGCAAAACATCCATAGGTTTTTCGGATTATTCCGTACTTCTTTTCACTCTTTGCTAGTTCTTTCCATCAGATACTGATGCTGCTCCTTTATCGCCCGATACATGGAATAATGTGCGAATGATTCTTCCAGTTTTGATGATCGCCTTTTTGTTTACCTTCCTACCGCACAAGTAAATCATAAGACACGATACAAGGTTCTTTATGAAATACCAAAGGCATAGAAACCAAGAACCCCACAAACGCAAAAAGCGTGCAACTCTGGTGAGCTGCACGCTTTTGCTTGCGATTTAGTATGTATTTACTTATCGGAATTATTTGACTTCCTCAAAGTCTGCATCCTGCACGTTGTCGCCTTGCTTGCTTTGGTTACCACCGGCTTGCTGGCTACCGGCATTAGCATTGCCTTGTGCACCGGCACCACCTTGTGCGCCGCTCTGGGCATACATCTCGGCACTGGCGGCCTGGAAGGCTGTGTTCAGTTCGGCCATGGCGCTGTCAATGGCAGCCAGGTCTTGAGCCTTGTGGGCGTCTTTCAACTTCTGGAGGGCAGCTTCGATAGGAGCCTTCTTGTCGGCCGGGAGCTTGTCGCCCAGGTCCTTCAGTTGGTTCTCGGTAGTGAAGATCATGGAGTCGGCCTGGTTCAGCTTGTCCACTTTCTCACGTTCCTTCTTGTCGGCTTCGGCATTGGCGGTAGCTTCGGCTTTCATGCGTTCGATTTCTTCCTTGCTCAAACCGCTGGAAGCTTCGATGCGGATGGCCTGTTCCTTGCCCGTGGCCTTATCCTTGGCAGACACTTTCAAGATACCGTTGGCGTCGATGTCGAAGGTTACCTCAATCTGAGGAACACCACGACGGGCCGGAGCGATACCGGTCAGGTTGAACTGGCCGATGGACTTGTTCTGCGCAGCCATAGGACGCTCACCTTGCAGGACGTGGATGGTTACCTCTGTCTGGTTGTCGGCAGCCGTGGAGAACACTTCGCTCTTCTTGCAAGGAATGGTCGTGTTGGCATCAATCAACTTGGTCATCACACCGCCCATGGTCTCGATACCCAAGGTCAACGGAGTGACATCCAGCAGGACGATGTTGCCCACACCGGCTTCCTTGTTCAATACGGCACCCTGGATAGCAGCACCTACGGCTACCACTTCATCGGGGTTCACGCCCTTGGAAGGCACTTTGCCGAAATAGTCTTGAACCAATTGCTGTACAGCAGGGATACGGGACGAACCACCTACCAGGATAACTTCGTCAATATCCGAAGTGCTCAGTCCGGCATCGCTGATGGCCTTCTTACACGGCTCCAGGCAAGCCTGAATCAAGTCGTGGGCCAACTGCTCGAACTTGGCACGGGTCAATGTCTTCACCAAGTGCTTGGGCACACCGCCTACGGGCATGATGTACGGCAGGTTGATTTCCGTAGAAGTAGAGGAAGACAACTCAATCTTAGCCTTTTCGGCTGCCTCTTTCAGACGTTGCATGGCCATCGGGTCGGTAGTCAGGTCTGCGCCTTCGTCGTTCTTGAATTCCTGTACCAGCCAGTTGATGATAGCCTGGTCGAAGTCGTCACCGCCCAGGTGAGTATCACCGTTGGTGGACAATACCTCGAACACACCGCCGCCGAACTCCAGGATGGAGATATCGAACGTACCACCACCGAGGTCGAACACAGCCACCTTCATATCCTTGTTAGCCTTGTCGATACCGTAAGCCAAAGCGGCGGCCGTAGGTTCGTTCACGATACGCTTTACGTCCAATCCGGCAATCTGTCCGGCCTCTTTCGTGGCCTGACGCTGGGAGTCGGAGAAGTAGGCAGGCACCGTGATGACAGCTTCTGTCACTTCCTGGCCCAGGTAATCCTCAGCCGTCTTCTTCATCTTCTGAAGAATCATGGCGGAAATTTCCTGCGGGGTATAGTGGCGGCCGTCGATGTCTACACGCGGCATATTGTTATCGTTCACAACAGGATAGGGCACGCGGGATACTTCCTTCTGTACCTGGCTCCAGTTCTCACCCATGAAACGCTTGATGGAGTACACCGTGCGCTTCGGGTTCGTGATGGCCTGACGCTTGGCAGGATCACCCACCTTACGTTCGCCACCGTCTACAAATGCTACTACGGAAGGAGTCGTACGCTTGCCTTCGCTGTTCGCAATCACTACCGGTTCGTTACCTTCAAATACGGCTACACACGAATTCGTAGTTCCTAAGTCAATACCAATAATCTTTCCCATGATTTTATTCTTTTTATTTGTTATTATTCCAGTTTACTCTGTCTGTCTTGCGGCAGACGCCTAACTTAAAACAAACGGCGTGCCAAAACTGCCGGGACAGAATATCTCCAAGATTCTGTCAGCAGGACTGCCATTGTGGCAGCAATCCCCCCCAAAAAAGCAAGGGGATGCCCCGGACGTCCTGTCCCGGCACCCCCTCGGCTCAAGAGAAATCATTGAGATGAAGGCTTTTTATACGTTTTATGGACATAACAGGCACGGATTGGGCGGGAAACTGACGGAAATAGAAGAGAAAAAGAGGAGAAGCGGCAGTCAAAAAATGAACAGACGGGGTGGAATGAAGAAAGAAAACCTCTCGCCGGACTATCCGGAATAGGAGTTGAACAGGAATTGAACGTAAGTTGGAAGAGAGGTAAAAGAGAGGAGAAAGAGACCAGAAAGAGAGGAGAAAGAGAGGAAAAGCAAAGGAAGAAGGGCGGAGATATCGCGGAGTGAGGACGGAGATATCGACGGACACGGGCGGGGATATCGGCGGATAAGGGCGGGGATATACCGGCCTTGCGGGAGGAAGGAAACAATACAAGAAGCCATACAACATAAATCGGCATACACCGCAATCGGACATACACGACCGCAGGTGTTCCCCTACGGGAAGCCACCAACGGCTAAGCATAGTTCGACCCCTGTAGGGTCGGCAGTGCGTGCGGGATGACGTTATTATATAAGGTATAGGGGGATTGTTGCAACTTGGCGTTTCCACGGTCAGCATTAAAATTGAGACGATATTTACTAATCAAATGATTCCGTCTCGTTTTTCATGAAAGCAGAAACGGCAGGACGAGGGAAGGAAAGCGGGCAGGCTGGACAAGATTTCAGTAGGGGGGACAAGGAACATGCGGGCAATGCTTGGCCACGCCACGAAGTTTTTGTACCTTTGCCCCCACGAAGCAGTCGGCCGGTCTGTCGCTTGTGCAGCTTGCGCAGGAGGAAAGTCCGGGCAACACAGAGCATCCCACTTCCTAACAGAAAGCTGTCCGCGAGGGTGGAGTAACGCAGAAGAAAAGAACCGCCTCCGGAGTCACATCCGGCGGTAAGGGTGAGAAGGTGGGGTAAGAGCCCACCGGCCTTGTGGCGACACAAGGGCCGTGCGTCTTGGGAGTTGTAAGGTCATGTAAACCGGCGTCAAGAGAGTTGCTCGCTCCATGTCGGAGGGTAGACCGCTAAAGCCGCATGGCGACATGCGGACGAGATAAATGACAGACGTCCCGTGGCTTCACGGGAAACAGAACCCGGCTTACAGGCCGACTGCTTTTTTTTAATGAAGAACTAATAATGAAGAATGAAGAATGGACGCGTGGCGATGGAAGAAAAAGGAAGCAGGTAGAGGAAAAGGAAGGGGGAGATTTCTTCATTCATCATTCATAATTCATCATTCATAATTCTTCACTGAAATGAACAAGCGTATCACTGCCCTTTGGAAATTCCTGACCTACGACATCTGGCGCATCACGGAGGATGAGGTCACAAAGACTACTTTCTCCGCCTACAACGTCATCAAGAGCGTCTACCTCTGCATCAACCGCTTCACGCAAGACAGGCTGGTCAACAAGGCTTCGGCACTGACCTACAGCACGCTGCTGGCCATCGTCCCCATTCTGGCCATTGTCTTTGCCATTGCGCGGGGATTCGGCTTCGACGACATCATCCGGGAACAGATCATGACGACCTTTGGCGGACAGACGGAAGCGGTGAACGTCATCCTGCAATTCGTCAATTCCTACCTGTCGGAGACCAAAAGCGGCGTATTCATCGGCGTGGGCCTCATCTTGCTGCTTTGGACGGTGCTGAACCTGGTGAACAGTCTGGAAATCACCTTCAACCGCATCTGGCAGGTGAAAAAAGCCCGGAGCATGTACCGCAAAATCACGGACTACTCGTCGATGCTGCTGCTCATTCCCCTGCTGCTGGTGGTGTCCGGCGGTCTCTCCATCTATATGAGCACCGCCCTGAAGTATGTGCAGGACTATGCCCTGCTGGCCCCCCTGGGCAAATTCCTGATCCGGCTGATTCCGTTTGCCCTGACATGGTTCATGTTCACGGGCCTGTATATCTTCATGCCCAATACGAAAGTGAAGTTCCGCCACGCACTGGTAGCCGGCATTCTGGCCGGATCGGCCCACCAGGCTTTTCAGTTCCTGTACATCAGCGGCCAGTTGTGGGTGTCGCGCTACAATGCCATCTACGGCAGTTTCGCCGCCCTGCCCCTGTTCCTGCTTTGGCTCCAGATTTCATGGACCATTTGCCTCTTTGGCGCCCAGCTGACGTATGCCAGCCAGAATATCCGCAACTTCAGTTTTGACAAGGACACACGCAACATCAGCCACCGCTACCGCGAATTTGTGTCCATCCTCGTGATGTCCCTCATCACGAAACGCTTCGCCCGGAATGAGCCTCCCCATAATGCCCAGTCCATTTCCGAGGAATGCCAGATTCCCATCCAACTGGCCCAACGTACCCTCTACGAACTGCAAGAGATTAACCTCATCCACGAAGTAGCCAGCGATGAAAAAGGAGAGGAGATCGCCTATCAGCCCTCCATGGATATCAACCAGCTAAATGTGGCTGTCCTGCTGGACCGACTGGACACACATGGTTCGGAAGACTTCAAGATAGACAAAGACCAGACTTACAGCGACGAATGGACCGTGCTGATGAAGGCAAAGGAGGAGTACTACAAAAGTGCGGGGAATGTGCTGCTGAAGGACCTTTGATTAGTGGTGTGAGTGGTGAGCGATTAGTGATTAGCATTTCGTACGCTGCTCATCACTAACCACTAATCACTAACCACTAACCACTAATCACTAACCACTAATCGCTAACCACTATTCAAACAGCTTCCGATAGTCCCGCTCCGCAGCCGGCTTCACCCAATTCTGCGGGATGAACTTCCATTGCTCCAGACTCTCGGGCGTGATGACTTTCCGCTGCGCGATGTATTGCATCAGGTAGTAACGCAGGTCCTTGTCCGTAGAGAAAAGAATGCGGTCCTTCAACTTCTCTTGCGGGATGCCGGCTCCCCGGGTCAGCAACTCCCCTCCCCCATTCCCACGATAGGAATTGACGGCCACCCGGTACATCCTATTCTCATCGAAAGGCGTTCCGTCGGCCATGCTCAGGATGGTGACTTTCTGACCGGCCGGACGGGTAACATCCACCGTGTAGAGGATGCCGGCAGCAGAATCGAAGTTGTAGCTGGGATTGCGGAAAAAAGTACGCTCCTCTGCCCCCTTTCCTTGTCCGGAAGGCTCGCGCAAGAGCAACAGGTCATCGTCCGGCGCCTGCATCTGGTTGGTCCACAAGGCGTAGGACATCTCCAACGCTCCCCGGATTTCCTTGCCGGAGAGGGACATCGTATAGAGCATGTTCTCATATTTATAAAGGTTGAACATATCGCTGACGCAAATGTCGCCTTCCTCAATCCGCGCATCAAAGGACAGGGGTGCCGCCAATGAAATCTCCGCCTGTCCAATCTCCAGTTGCAGGCGATGGATCAGATCCACAAAGGCCGAAGGCCCGAAATAGGCAGGACGCGTGGAAATAGACCGGGTGAAACGGCCTATCTTCTTGGAGACAAAGGCCTGGATCGTGTCATACTGCGCCGAGAAGTGCGCCATGAAATCCCGGTCAGGCTCCAGGGCACCGACATCTGTCAGACGGCTCTCCACCCGCTTGCCTGTCACCTTGCCATCCTGCAAGGTCAGCGTGACCTCCACATCGCCCACGGTAACCGCATTGTTGGCGGGATTGACCACCCACACGGAATCCCCGTCAGCGTTGGCTACTTGGAAGCAAGCGCGTGCATGGTCGTGTCCAGCCAGTACCACATCAAAGCCCGGCACGTTGCACGCCACCTCCACCGAAGCATTGTCCCTATACTTGCCCCCCATCAGCACGGCTTTCTTACCCGCATGGAAGAGGCCGATGATCAGGTCGGGCTTTTCCTGCTCCCGGATGACGGGCATCCATCGGCGAGCCGTTGCCTCCATGTCCTCGAAAGAAAGTCCGGGCCAAAGATTCTCGGAGAGCCACATCGGAATGGCTGGCGTAATCATGCCCAGTATGGCAATCCGGACGCCTTCACGCTCCAGCATGACGTAGGGCTTGAAATGAGGCCGCCCCGTGGACCGGTCTATTACATTGGCTCCCAACACCGGGAAACGGCAATCCGCCGCCCAGCGGTCGAAGACTGCCCGTCCTGTCTCTATGTCATGATTACCCACTGTCCCGGCATCGTAATCCATGTAGTTCTGCATCTCTGCCGTCAGGTGGGGAGATACCGTGTCCATATAATTATAGTAATAGGCCGAAGGCTGACCCTGGAGAATATCCCCGTTGTCCAGCAATATCAGGTTGTCCCCGTACCTCTGCCTTTCCTGCCTCACGAAGGCCTGCACCCGTGCCAGGCTTCCCGAGGCCGGCTGCCTGCGGATGAAGTCATAGGGATAGAAATTGCCATGCACGTCGGAAGTTTCCACAATCTTCAGTTTGACGACTTTATCCTGTGCGACAACTCCACTCCATAGCCCCCAAAACAACAGGGCAGCAATCAATAACTTCTTCAACATCCTACTATTCTTTTAGATTTTAGAGCCAATCCACGTCCTTCAGCCGGGGATGATGCCTGTCTTTCTCGCTCAATATCACCTGCTCTGCCGGGATTCTCCAGTCAATGCCCAGGTCGGGGTCATCCCATGCCACGGCACCTTCGCTGGCGGGTGCATAGAAATTGTCACATTTGTATTGGAACACGACCTCTTCGCTCAACACGCTGAAGCCATGCAGGAAACCCCGCGGAATGAAGAACTGGCGATGGTTCTCCCCCGTCAGTTCCACAGCCACATGCTGTCCGAAAGTCGGCGAGCCCTTGCGCACATCCACCGCCACATCCAGCACAGCTCCCTTCACCACCCTCACCAGCTTGCTCTGCGTGTAGGGCGGTTTCTGGTAGTGCAAGCCACGCACCACCCCGTAGGAAGACTTGCTCTCGTTGTCCTGCACAAACACCACCGGAGCCACTTTCTCCTCAAATTCCCGCTGATTGAAAGACTCAAAGAAATAACCCCGCGCATCCTCAAACAGGCGAGGCTCCAAAATAAACACACCGTCTATGGCTGTCTTGATTACATTCATATCTCACTAAATCTGATTAATGTGCAAAAATACAAGGATAATTTAGGTTTTACGGGAGGGCAAATGTTAAAAGGGGTTATTCAAACTACACAAAAAACTCCGTGGGGGTGGCAACTATTCAGCGGTAGTAAAAGCACAAGTCGTTTTCTTCCTATAAAGACAGGATGGGATTAATTGGCTAAAGTTATAATTGTCGTTTTTCCCAAGCAGTATCTACTATAAAATGTTTGGCAAAAAGCATCCACTCCATTATTAGACTTGAAAGTTTCGGATATTTTTGTTTTATGAATATCCGCAGAATGACTAAACAAAGAATGAGAAGCAACTATAAGCAAGCTCCTATAGCCAAGTATTATTGAATACTTTGCCATTTATCATTGCTTCTATGCCGGTTGAAGCATAGTATCCTTCAAAACATAATTGGGGAACATACGAACATTCATAAAAAAAGCCCCCAGGATATTCTCCCAGAAGCTTTTTCCCTAATTATGCCTATACTAATCAGCGGAAAGACGGGGATTCGAACCCCGGATACCCTTTTGGGGTATACACGCTTTCCAGGCGTGCCTCTTCAACCACTCGAGCATCTTTCCTTGGTTACCTCTCTTTCGCCTAAGATGAGTGAAAAGTAAGGGTGAAAACAAGGGCTTCTAAAAGGCTTTCTCGTTTTCGGGTGCAAAAGTAGTGCTTTTTTTGAAACGAGAGGCCTTGCGGACTGCTTTTTCTTCAGGCAAACATGTCTGATTAATATCTTTTAAGAGTTTTCGACCCATTTAGGGAGCTTTGTGAACAAGTTCAAGGCATTGGCAGAGGTGACGGCAGCCACTTCTTCAGGAGGAAGCCCGATGACTTCGGCCACCTTGAGGGCGGTGTCCTTCACATAAGCGCTCTCGTTGCGACGCCCCCTATGAGGGACAGGAGCCAGATAGGGCGCGTCCGTCTCCAACACCAGACGTTCGAGAGGAAGATGACGCACCACCTCGGGCAAGGTAGACTTCTTGAAGGTCACCACGCCCCCAATGCCCAACAGAAAGCCCGGGAAGGTTTCCAGAAAGCGATGCGCTTCGTCCTCAGTGCCCGTAAAACAATGCAGGATGCCACGTAAAGGAGTCCCCCGATAGGATTCCAACACTTGACAGATGGGTTCAAAGGCTTCCCGGCAGTGGATGACCACGGGCAGACCGAACTCCAGAGCCCAGCGGAGTTGGATGTCCAAAGCCTGACGTTGCCGGTCCTCATAGGTACGGTCCCAATAGAGATCCATTCCTATCTCGCCAATGGCCACGAAGGAAGAATTCGTCTCCAACTGGCGGCGCACCACGTCCAATTCCTCTTCATAACGTGCATCCACTGAGGTCGGATGAAGTCCCATCATCGGAAAGCAATAGCCGGAATAAGCCTCGCACATCCGAAGCAAAGGAGCGATGGTGGTGCTATCTATATTGGGCATCAGAAGGTGGGTGATTCCGGCCTGACGGGCACGGGCCACCACCTCGGAACGGTCTTCATCAAATTCCTCCAGAAAGAGGTGCGTATGTGTATCAATCAGTTTCATCATTGGTCTGTTCGTTTTTCTGCGCTTTCTTTTCGCCGGAACGATAATAATAAATGACTCCATAATCCCGACAAAGTTCCAAACGCTTCTCGTTGGGCAATATGGACTCAAAAGACTTCTCCACCTGATTCCAAGCATCCAGAATCAGACGGTCGGCCTCGGCACGCATGGAAGCCAAAGCCTGCAAGCTACGGGCGGTCAGGGCCTGCAGATTCTTTTGCCTGCCATAGCTGTCCATAAAAAGGTCATAGTGCACTTTGACTTTGGCTATGGTAGGGTTATAAATAGGGATTCCGCCTTGGGCTGTGCGCCTTCCCTCGCCTTCTATGATTTTCTTTCCCCACTCGGCCAACGAGGCATCCGAAGCCAGGTCGGGCAAGTTGTGATGCAGGTGGGCCAGTCCATACAAATCCCGCTGGGCGGGACGTACCTCGTTGCGTATCATCGCCAGATTCAGCACCTGGATGAAATGCGAGATGTACAGACGAGCCATTTGCACGTTCCGGTGATGAACGGGAGCTGCCTTAGCCTGCCGTTCATAACATTCGGCATAATAGATCTGGGCGGCTTCGAAACGGGGAAGGAAATTCCGAACGGCCGTCAAGGTCTTGAGGGACACCACGGGATGATAAGCATCATACGCGTCGTCCTTGGCCACCAGAGCCTTCAACGAGCGTATCCGCGCCTGGTCCGTGTTGGGCAATCGTCTGTATGGCATCGCTCAGACCTCCCTGTACATCAGTTTCTCCATCAGGACTTCCAATTCGGCTTTCCGTTCCGCAGGTACTGACACGGCTTCCAGTGCGGCACGTGCACGCCCGGTGTAGGTTTCCATCAGATGTTCGCACAAAGCCTTCACGCCTATCCCGTCATAGAGGGCCGTTACCGAGGCTATCTTCTCTTCGGGCACGTAAGTTTCCGCGTCTATCCAGGCGTCCAAGGCCTGGCGTTGGGAGGGAGTGGCCTGTTCATAGGCCTTGATGAGCAGGTAGGTCTTCTTGTTGCAGAGGATATCACCTCCGATATTCTTGCCGAACACCTCGGGATTGCCATATACATCCAGCAGGTCGTCCTTCAGTTGGAAGGCAAGGCCCAGATGAATGCCGAAGTCATACAAGTGGCCTGCATCTTCGGGAGAAGCTCCCGCCAGCAGAGCGCCCATCTTCAAGCTACAGGAGAGCAGGACAGAGGTCTTGAGGCGTATCATCTCCATGTATTCGGCTTCGGTCACATCTTTGCGCGTCTCGAAGTCCATGTCCAGTTGCTGACCTTCGCAAATCTCAAGGGCTGTCTGGCTAAACAGATCCATCACCTCCTTCAGGCACTCCGGGGGACATTGCGCCATGAACTGGTAGGCCAATACCAGCATCGCATCGCCGGAAAGGATGGCCGTGTTCTCATTCCATACCTTGTGAACGGTAGGCTTGCCCCGGCGCCGGTCGGCCTTGTCCATGAGGTCGTCGTGCAGAAGGGTATAGTTGTGATAGACCTCAATGCCTGTAGCCTGCGGGAAGATGTGCTCCACATCCTCGCGATAGAGGTTGTAGGCCATCAGCATCAGCAGGGGACGGATGCGCTTTCCGCCTATGGAAAGGACATACGAGACCGGAGCATACAGACCTTGGGGCTGACGCGTGAACTTCAGTTCCTCGAAATGACGATTGATTTTCTCGGTTAATTCCGTAATGGTGAACATGTTGAGTAATGGTTAATGGTTAATGATGAATGGTCAATAAGTAATCAATCAAGAGTTTAAAAGCTGAAGGGATTATTGCAACCGGAACTCCACGGGCAACGTGAAACGGACACGCACGGGTTTTCCTTTCAGCTTTCCGGGTTTCCACGGAGGCATCGTGGAGAGCACGCGCGTGGCTTCACGATCCAAAGCCGGATGTACACCCGTCAACACTTGCACGTCGGCGATGCTTCCATCCGCGTTTACGATGAACTGGCAAAGAACGCGTCCCTGTATGCGGTTCCTTTGAGCAAAGGCGGGGTATCGGACGTGTTGGGTCAGGTAACGCATCAGCCCAGGAAGTCCTCCGTCGGAAAACTCCGGAAGCTCATCCACCAGCAGGTAAGGCTGGTCTTCCGCCGCCCGGATTGGGCGGGCCTCCTCAGGGATAAGCTCCGGAAGAGGAGTGCCTTCCGTAATCTCCGATGAAGGAGGTAAAGGCGTTTCTTTCTCCAACGGTGTTTCGTTGTCCACCACGTCCAGTTGTTCGAGAGGAGCGGGTGTCTCTACCGCAGGAGGAGGTGGCGGAGGAGGCTCGAAGAGGGTTTCCGGAAGGGGAATGTCCAGTTCTTCTTCGAATAGCAGATCGGACAAGGTCCCATCGGCATCGAATTTTTCTTCAGGGCTCCTCCACTCCAAAGCGATAAACACTAGAGAGAGCGCCACCGCATAGCCCACCAGGAGCCACAAGGGGCGCCGCCTCTCCAAGTCCGCTTCGGGCGATTTCTTGACCTCCATGCCTTTTCCTCTACGCGTTCAGGGCCTGCTCGATATCCGCAATGATATCCTCGGCATTTTCGATGCCCACGGAGAAGCGGATGAGGTCGGGACGCACGCCGGCTTCGATGAGTTGCTCGTCGGTGAGCTGACGGTGCGTGTGGCTGGCGGGGTGCAGCACGCAGGTGCGGGCATCAGCCACATGGGTAACGATGGCGGCCAGCTTCAGATGGTCCATGAAGCGGATGGCCACATCACGTCCGCCTTTGAGGCCGAAGGAGACGACGCCGCACGAGCCGTGAGGCATATACTTCTGCGCCAGTTCATAATACTTGTTGCCGGGCAGGCCGCAGTAGTTCACCCAGGCTACCTTGTCGTTTTGCTGAAGATATTCGGCCACGGCCTGTGCGTTACGGCAATGCTGGGGCATGCGCAGGTGCAGCGTTTCCAGTCCTAAGTTGAGCAGGAAAGCGTTCATGGGGCTTTGGATGCTGCCCAGGTCGCGCATCAGCTGGGCTGTGGCTTTGGTTATGTAGGCCATCTTGCCGAATGCCTTGGTGTAGGTCAGGCCGTGGTAGGATTCATCCGGCTGGCAAAGGCCGGGGAACTTGTCTGCATGCGCTTCCCAGTCGAAGTTACCGCTGTCCACGATGGCTCCGCCCACCGACGTGGCGTGTCCGTCCATATACTTGGTAGTGGAGTGCACCACGATGTCGGCTCCCCATTCGAAGGGACGGCAATTGATGGGTGTGGGAAAGGTATTGTCCACGATGAGGGGCACGCCGTGGCTATGGGCGATGCGGGCGAACTTCTCAATGTCCAGCACTTCGAGCGAGGGATTGGAGATGGTTTCGCCGAACAGGGCCTTGGTATTGGGACGGAAGGCTTTGCTGATTTCCTCCTCCGAATCGTCGGGGTTGATGAAAGTCACGTCAATGCCCATCTTCTTCATCGTCACGCCGAAGAGGTTGAACGTGCCTCCGTAAATGGCCGACGAACATACGAAGTGGTCGCCTGCCTGGCAGAGGTTGAACAAGGCATAGTAGTTGGCAGCCTGTCCACTCGATGTGAGCATGGCGGCTATGCCTCCTTCCAGTGCGGCTATCTTGGCAGCCACGGCATCGTTCGTGGGATTTTGCAGGCGGGTATAGAAATAGCCGCTGTCTTCCAGGTCGAAGAGGCGGGCCATCTGTTCGCTGGTTTCGTATTTGAATGTGGTGCTTTGATAGATGGGAAGCACGCGCGGTTCCCCTTTCTTGGGAGACCATCCGGCTTGCACGCACAGGGTCTCCGGCTTGAATTGTTTTGCCATATTTGTTATCTTCTTAAGTAGTTTCTTTTCAATTAATATTCAATTATGCGGCAAAAATAAGGAAAATAACGTACTTTTGTCCGGTCAAAGTCCTTTTTTTGCATTAATATAGATATGAACCGACTCCTTTTCATCCTCTTCCTGCTGGCCATGCCCGCTTTCTTGTCCGCCCAGCAGTCCACCGCCACTCCCCGGAGAGGCGAAGGTATTTCCGCTTTCCTGGAGCGTAACGGACGCCCCGGGCGTGCCTATTACAATGAGTTTCTGGAACTGAACAAGAAACGCCTGAAGGGAAAGAAAGAATTGATGTATGGCGTCAAATACGTCCTTCCGCCTCGGCGAGACAAAGGCGGGGGCTCCGCGAAAGAAAGACAGGGCAAAGGCAGAACTTTGCACGAGCCTCTCTTCGGGCGCAAACTGGACGACGTGCAGGTGACGGGCAACCGCCTGAAAGGTGCGTGCTTCTACGTGGTGAGCGGACACGGAGGACCCGACCCCGGAGCCATCGGTCGCGTGGGACGCCACGAACTGCATGAAGACGAGTATGCCTATGATGTGGCCCTGCGGCTGGCGCGCAACCTCATGCAGGAAGGTGCCGAAGTGCGCATCATCATCCAGGACAAGAAAGACGGCATCCGTAACGACCGCTACCTGAACAACTCCAAGCGTGAGACCTGCATGGGCGACCCCATCCCCCTGGGGCAGGTGGCGCGCCTCCAGCAACGGTGCGACAAGATCAACGCCTTGTATGCCAAAGACCGCAAGAAGTATAAGTACTGCCGCTCCATCTTCCTCCATGTAGACAGCCGGGGCAAACGTGCCCAGGTAGATGTGTTCTTCTACCATGCCGACGGGAGCAAGTATGGCAGGCGCCTGGCAAAGAATGCGCGCGACGTCTTCGAACAGAAGTATCACCAGCACCAGCCGGGACGTGGCTTCGAGGGTTCGGTCAGCGCACGCAACCTCTATGTGCTGAACAAGTCTACTCCCGTAGCTCTCTTCGTGGAGTTGGGCAATCTTCAGAATACTTTCGACCAGCGGCGCTTCGTCATTGCGGACAACCGCCAGGCGTTGGCCAACTGGCTGATGGAGGGGTTGGTGAAGGATTATAGGAACTAAGGGAAATAATGATTAAAAAGCAAATTCACTAATGGATAATTTTCTTTCCAAACTGAAAATCAACCCAGCCGCCTCTTTCTCCACAGAAAGATATACCGGACAAGACATTTTTTTTAAATTGGACGCGACAGGCGACGAGACCTTTCTCTGCGTGGTCAATGGCAAAGGGGAGGATATTACTCCCGATTATCGCTATTATGCAGGCTCCGTGGCTCAACTGCTGCGCAGCATGGACAACGCGCGCCGCGAGCAGGTGCATCAATTTTCCTGGGACGGCGTTGATGAAGGAATCAGCCTGAAGACACATCCTTACCTGTTGTTTCCACTCGCTTTATGCAAGAACATCGTGGACGAAAACATGAATCCCATCCACGTGAGCGAAAACAACGCTTCCCTGCAATTGTCGCTTCGCCGGGAAGGCGATACCATTATCCCTGACTTGCAGGCCAATGTAGGCGACGGGAGCATTCAGAAAGAGTTCCGCCTGTTGTCAGACAGTTTCCTTCTGGCGGACCACACGCTCTATCCCACATCGCCCGTGGGCGACAACTACACCCAGCTTCCTTTCTTCATCGAGCCTTTCCGCGAAGACCTGTTGGAAAGCTACCTGTCCATCTTTTGTTCGTTCATTGAAAACGTGCAGCCGGTGTCCGAAGATTTTGAGGTGGTGGTCAATCCGGACGAGAAAGTCCGCACTTCGCCCGCTATCCTTTTCGAACAGGTAGACGATGACAATGCGCTCTATCTGAAAGTGATAGAATCCATACCCGGTCTTCCGGTAGACTTGACGAGCCAATTCGAACTGACCCGTACGGCCACCCGCACACTGGACAGGCAAGTCCTTGTGAGGCCGCTGGAGCATGTCTCGCTGGAAGAATCGCTTGCCAGGGTCAAAAAGCAGATTATCCAGAGCACCTCCGACAAGCAAGCCCGGAAAGATGTCTATCAGGATGGCAACCTGTTTATCATCCCCGGCGATACGGCTGCCCACTTCTTGCGACAGGGCCTGCTCTCGTTATTGAAGGACTTCCAACTGATAGGAACAGACAAACTCCGCAAATACAACCTCCAGCTGGTGCGTCCACGCTTGAACTTGCAGTTGTCATCGGGTATCGATTTCCTGGAGGGCGATGCCGACGTGGAGGTTGGCGAAGAACACTTCAGTTTGCAGGAATTCCTGGCGCAATACCGCAAGCAGCATTACATCCTGCTCTCCGACGGAAGCCATGCCTTGATGGACGAGAACTATATGCGGAGGCTGGAGCGCCTCTTCAGGCTGAAGAAGAAGGACAAGGAGGTAAAAGTGTCCTTCTTCGACCTGCCGGAAATAGAAGAAATGCTGGACAGCCAGCTGACCGGCGAAGTGTTCAAGCATCACCGTGAAGTGTATGAAGGCTTCAACCTGCTGAAGAAGCAGAAACTCCGCCTGCCCGCTTTGAATGCCACTCTGCGTCCCTATCAAATAGAGGGCGTGAAGTGGATAAAATACTTGCACGACAATAAGTTGGGCGGATGCCTGGCCGACGACATGGGATTGGGAAAGACTCTGCAAGCCATCACCATACTGACTATGCTCTATCCGAAAGAAAAAACGCCCAGCCTGGTGGTGATGCCCCGAAGCCTGCTCTTCAATTGGCAGGACGAACTTAACAAATTTGCCCCGTCTCTTTCCGTCTATACCTACTACGGACATGGACGTAACCTGAAAGAGGCATTGTCCCACCAGGTTGTTCTCACTACCTACGCCATGGTGCGCAACGATGCCGAAGCCTTCAGCCGGGAGCAGTTCTACTATGTCATTCTGGATGAGAGCCAGAACATCAAGACCATAAACGCGCAAACCACCCAGGCCGTATTCCTGCTGAAGGCACGCCATCGGTTAGCTTTGAGCGGAACCCCGGTGGAAAACAATCTGACGGAACTGTATTCGTTGTTCCGTTTCTTGAATCCCACCATGTTCGGCAGCCTCAGCGATTTCAACGAACAATACACCTATCCCATCCAGCGGGAAAATGACAAAGAAGCACTGGAAAGTCTACGCCGGAAGATATTCCCCTTCCTCTTGCGCCGCCTGAAGCGGGATGTGCTGAAAGAATTGCCCGACCGCACGGAGCAAACCCTCTACGTGGAGATGGAGAAAGCACAGGCCGATTTCTACGAACAACGCCGCCGCTACTACTACCGGCAGGTAAAGGAAAATATCGCCACCGAAGGCATCCAGAAATCCCAATTCATCATGTTCCAGGCACTGAGTGAACTGCGGCGCATCGCTTCCGTGCCGGAAAGCCTGACCGATGACAAAATCACCTCGCCCAAGCTGAACCTGCTGCTGGAAACCGTTTGCGAGGCGGTGACCAACCGCCACAAGGTTGTCATCTTCTTCAACTTCATTGCCGGGCTGGAATTGGCGGGAGAACGTCTGGAGAAGGAAGGCATCGACTTTGCCAGCATGACAGGCTCCACGCACGACCGGCGAAGCGTGGTGGAGCGTTTCCAAAACGATCCTCAGTGCATGGTGCTGCTCATGACCCTGAAAACGGGAGGCGTAGGGCTGAATCTGACTGCGGCAGACACCGTGTTCATCTTCGAACCGTGGTGGAACAAAGCAGCCGAGGAGCAGGCCATCAACCGACTGCACCGCTATGGGCAGACCGCCAAGGTGTTGAGCTATTCGCTTATCACCAAAGGGACCATCGAGGAAAAAATACTGCAATTACAACAACAGAAATCGGCCTTGTTCAACGAACTGATAGGGAGCGATTCGGCCTTATCGAAACATTTGACCGAGGAAGACATTAATTACATATTAGGCTAAGTATGAATTGGATGAAAGAACAGGCTGTAGAATTGTATTATCCGGAAAAGCCGGCTTTTACAAGTTGGTATCAACTGCTCAATAGATTGAACAAGAGTGAAGTGGAAGACCTGGCGGCTCCGTTCTTACGGATTATGCGCAAGAAACAAGTAACCGCCATTGATGCCCAAGGCAACCGGCATGTGCCGACACAAATCACAGAAGTCTTGGTCAAGAAATATAATATAAAGAAAGGAGAGCTGCTGGATTTCCTATGCTTCATGCTGGCAGATGTCCGCAATTTCCAATACTACCTGAACAGTTTGTCTGAAACTGACAAGAAAGTATGGAAAAAGGCCCTGACCCAATACTATGTAAGTACCGACGAGATTTTCCGACTGACCGGAGAGCATTGGATGCCAGACACCGACAGCTATTATTATTCTTATTACCGTCCCCAAGGCATCTCGGACAAGCTCAACTTCTTCAATCTGCTGGATGCCAAGGCTGAAAACAAGGAAGGTAAACGATTGTGGACCAGAGGTATCTATTGCGTCATCTACGAAAAGTTGCGGATAGACTTGTTGCCCGTATTCTTTCCCGATGCCTGCAATCTGGAAGGACAAATCCTGGACAAGCTGCCGGAAGATACGCCCTTGCATACGTTTAGCGGAGAAAACGACATCTTTGTCATTCTCCCGATTCTGAACGGGCTTTATGACTCCAAACAACTGGTTCAACCGAAAAGCAAACTCGGCTTGTCTGCGTTGCGCAAACTGACACAGGCGGTGACATTGACAGAGTTCTTTCCCAACCACAAGGAGAAAGAAATGGCTTTGTTCCGCAGTTCGATCGTCATGAACTTATATGTGTGGGGAAAGAAGGCTCATGCCTCGACAAAACGGAGCGAAGATGTGTTGAAAGAAATATTCAATACGGCTCTGCACTATCCTACCCACCTTCTTCCGATATTGTTGCCCCATCTGACAGGATTGCGCAAGAAAGAATTGCTGGATTCATACGGCGTCCAGCTGGCTATTAACTTGTGGAACCTGATGGGAACCCTGCCCCAGCAGCAATGGATATCCGTGCAAGGCATCCACTTCAAATTGTTGCAGGAGGCCAACCGCTATGTACCCTTGTTCCCTACCTATATATTCGACAAGATGGATGTGTTCAACGACAAGCTGAATCACTATGTCTATCTGGACAGCCTCTATAATGAAATGAGCGTCCCCTTCATCAACGGTTTGCTCTATGCCATGGCCGCCTTCGGCTTTGTGGAGGTGGCTTATGCTGATGAGAGTCCAAGCGATGCCTCTTACACCAGTTCCCTGGCTTACATCCGCCTGACCAACCTCGGAGCCTATGTCTGGGGACAGTCGAAGGACTACACTCCCACCGCATTGAATCGCGAGCAAGGCCCGTTGTTCGAACTGGACGAAAAGTACATGCTGGTACGCTCGCTGGTTACGCCCAATCCTTATCTTCCCCTTTTGAGTGAGATGGCTGTTCCCGTAGGCGGGCAACGCTACCGGGTGAGCGCCGCTTCATTCCTGTCCACTTGCCAGACAAGCAAGGACATAAAGGAAAAGATAGCCTTGTTCAAACAATACATCTGTGCGGAACCTTCAGCCGAATGGGAGGAATTTTTCAACAGCCTGTTACACCATAGCAACTCCGTCAGCCGAATGAAGGACAAGGATTATGCCATCTACCATATTTCACCGGAAGACAAGGAGTTGCAACGCATCGTTTCCACCGACCCCTTCATCCGCCAATATTCCCTTCGCGCCGAGGGCTATTTGTGGTTGATAGAAGCATCCAAGGTGAAAGCAGTGCAAAAAAGATTGAAGGAATGCGGCTATCTGTTTTAAAAAGATTCGCCACATTGCCCAATTTAGGAATTAAGAAGTTAAGGAGTTATCACTCCGCTTTGCTCCGATAGGAGGAGTTAAGCCAATAGTAAATCAAAGGGTCATATACACAGAGACATCGGTTTAACTGCTTAACTACTTAAGAATAACCCGTTGGCGGAATTAATTGGGGTATGCCCCCCCGGGCGGAGATATCTTCGGGCCAAGACAGAGATATCTTCGGACAAGGACGGAGATATCTCTGGACAAAAGCGGAGATATCCGCCCGCAAAGCCGTACAATGGACCGACAGATAAAGTGCATATCGGTTATAATTCCGCCAACGGGTTAAGAATAGTATCAATTAATTCTGAACAGTTACTTTTTTTATAGAGATTATGATTCGATTAAATGTTTTCATCCGGGTGGCCGCCGAGAATCGTGCCGCTGCCCTGCAAGCCGCCAAAGAACTGGTAGCTGCTTCGTTGAGTGACAAAGGCTGCATAGCCTATGATGTGTTCGAGAGCGCCACGCGCCCCGACGTGCTGATGATTTGCGAGACGTGGGCCGACGAGGCTTCGCTCGATGCCCATCAGAAGTCCGCCCACTTCACGACCCTCGTGCCCCGCATTGAGAGCCTGGGCGAAATGAAGTTGGAAAAGTTTGAGTTCTGATGATTATTGGCCGATTGAAAGATATATGGCGGGTGCCTTATCCCGCCTATATCACTTCGTGGAAGACGGTGGCCATACCTGCGGCCATCATCTTCCTTATCCTTTATCTGCTGGAGCCTTTCGGCCTCTCGCGGCTGGAGAGCGGGCTGTTGTGGGTATCGCTGGGGGCGGCGTTCATCTCGGCGGGCGTGTCGTCGGTCTTTGCGTGGGCATTGCCACGGGTGTTTCCCCGCTGGTATGCCGAACGGGGATGGACGTTGGGCAAGGATGTGGTGAATACGCTCGCCTTGCTGCTGGCGATTGCCGTGTGCATATGGCTCTACGTGGCGTGGCTCACGGGCATGATGCTTTCGTTTCGTCTGTTTTTTATTGTCCTGCTTTGGGTGCTGATACTGGGGGCTTTCCCCACCGTATTCTTTGCCATGTGGAACCGCAATATCCAGTTGGCAAGGAACTTGTGTGAAGCCCGGAAGATGAACCAGAGTTTGCCTGTCAAGCCGGAAGTCGAGAAGCCTTCTTCCGTTCCTCTTGTCTTTCTGGGCGATACCCGTGAGATGCTGGAGATTGACGCCATGTCCTTTCTCTACGCGGAATCCGAGGGCAATTATGTCCGCTTGCATTATCTCTCTCCACACGACCAGAAACAAACTTCCAAACTCCTGCGCCTCACGATGAAGCAAGCCGAGGTGTCGGCTTCCGCTCCTTTCATTGTCCGGTGCCACCGGGCTTACCTGGTCAATCTGCACCGTGTGACCAGGGTAGATGGCAACTCACAAGGCTGCCGTCTTCGGCTGGAGGGATGTTCGGACGAAGTGCCGGTGTCGCGGTCGTATGTCAAGGGAATCAAGGCTTTACTCTTACACTAAACAATTTTCCCATATTTCATTTCGTGGCGCAGCAACTCATAATTATAGGGAGCACTTTGATAGTATAGACCGGTCTCTAAGTCTGTAATCTTCTCGTATAATTGTGAGTTATAAACTAATTGCAATGCTTCGGGAATAGCGAGTTTGTATTCCTCAACAGCCATCAGGACGAGTTGTTCAATTAATGAATCTATTAAAAAACGTGCTTCGTCTGTCATAGTCTTTGTAATTTAGAAATAGACAATTCCGTACCCAAAAAATATTGTCGGTTCAGTTTCCGGTAAGTCAATCCTTCCACCAAAGTTTCCAACGTAATCATGCGACGCATATAACGTTCTAACTGAAAAGCTACCCCATCATCTGCTATAGGACCGATAACAATGTCATAGTGTTGTCCGGCTATGCCTTTGCGATTGGCTAAGACGAACAAAGCCCATTCTTTGCTTGGTTTATCAAAAATCTTCACTTGCAAGGATGAATCATTAAGTAGACGTTCGTCAAAAGTGTAAACTGTAACGGTAGGTGAACCCTCGCCTGCAATGCGGGTACGTCGGATTGCCATTTGACGAGCCTGTTCTTCTATATCCGTCAGATAGAATCCTTTCCCAAAATCCTTATAGGGACTGCATCGATCCAGACAAACGGACTCAATCTTTACATTCGAACCGTGATATAAAGTAATCATCCTAGTCCTCCTCCATTTCTTTTGCAAATGATAGAAAGGTCGTTCACGGCATCTTCCAGTGATAACTGATGTTCGGCCTCATAACATTCGTCCAAGAAACTGATGCCCTTAAAACGATTCAAATAAGCAAAAGCCTGTTTAGCCGTCAAACGATAACGGTCGGCAAAGGCGTTGATGCAATAAATCATATAAGTGACGCGGTTTTGAAGTTGTTCATCCATAACTTCCCATTTTCATTATTCCATGCTACAAAAATACGGATTCCCACCTGCATATCCAAATGTCATTCGTCCTAATTTCCTCCCATTCATCACTTCCTTTGGTCATTCGTCACATATCCTTGCTGTCTGTCCCAGTTGTTTTTCTTCCTCAGAATCAGTGCGTAAGTTTGCATCGAAATCCAAACATAAAATCGTATGAAAACAAAAGCAATGATTCTCTTCGCCGCTCTTTTCTTTATAGGAAGTGCGGCACGAATGCAGGCCCAATGCCTGACCCTCGAAGTACGCGACATCGACCGTCCGCAAGGCTTTCTCTATGTCGCCTTCTATTCCTCGCCGGATAATTTTCTGAAGAAACCCCTCACGGGTTTTCGTGTGGAGGTAAAAGACAAGACTGTCACCGTGCCTTGCGAAGGTTTGCCTGAGGGTACCTACGCCCTTGCCCTCTTCCAAGACCTGAACGAAAACGGAACGCTGGACACGGGCACCTTCGGCATTCCTCAGGAACCTACGGCTTTCAGCAACGATGCACAGGGCGTGATGGGGCCGCCTTCGTTCGAGGAATGTAGCTTCACGTTGCGGAGCGACACCACCTTGGTAGTCCATCTGAGAAGGTAACCAAACCTATTTCCGATGAAGATATTCTGGATTATTTTGGGGGGAGTAGCTCTCGCACTCTCCCCGCTGGGTGCCCAGACGCCTGCGGACACCGTGCGTCTGAACCTTCTGATGGATTCCATCGTCCTGAACGAAGTGGTGGTGACCGAACGGCGCACGCCTGCCGCTGCGGGCCGCTGGAGCGATATGAATCCTGTCGAGCTGGTCACAGTGGCCGGGGCAAACGGTGATTTCTATAAAGCGCTACAAACCCTGCCCGGCACTCAACTTCAGGGCGAGACGGGTCGCCTGCTGGTGCGCGGGGGTAGCAGTGAGGAAACACAAACCTACATAGACGGCTTGCATGTGTTGGTGCCTTATACATCGAGTGGCATTAACTCGCCCGCACGAACCCGATACTCCACGTTTATGTTCAACGGTATCAATCTGGCTTCGGGCGGTGCACCGTTGGAGTATGGGCAGGCTCTCTCTGCCGTCCTTCCCTTGGAGACGAAAGATGAAAGTCCTGTCACGAAGTTGGGCATGAACGCTTCCATCGTGGGGGTGGGTGGAGGAGGTACGCGGGCTTTCCATCGGGGTTCGCTCTCCGTGGACTTGACTTATCAGCATTTGGGGCTGTATAATAAAATGTATAGCGGCCGGCGCAAGTTCGAGGAGCCGTATAAAATGTTTTCCGCCGCCATGCAGTTCCGGCATTCGTTGGGCAAGGATGTCTTGCTGAAGATTTACGGGCAATTCGACCGCACCGACTTCTCCTCCTATGAGGACGAGGATACGCGCCGCCTTTTCGCCTTGGGCGAGGACAATGTTTATCTGAACGCCACCCTGCGCCGACCTCTGAAGGAAGGTTGGGAGGGGTACGTGGGCGCAGCTTTCTCCTATAATCAGCAAAGCATCGCGGGTGCGGCCCAAACCAACGACCGTTGGGAGGAACGCCGACAAGAACTGCACGTGAAAGCCACGGCTTCGCGCCTTTGGGCCTCCGGCCTGCGCATCGGGGGCGGGATGGAGAGTTTCCTCCGTCGGTATGAGAATCGCTATGAGTGGCAAGAGGGAGAAAGTGAAGGCAAGGTCCGCCCCGTAGTGTCCGCCGCTTTCCTCTCCGCCACGTGGTTTCCGTGGGAACGACTGAAGGCAGAGGCTTCCGTGCGGGCGGAGCATACGGGATTGGACAAGCAGCTCAGCCTTTCACCCCGCGTAGAGGTGGATGGTTATGTGGGGGATGCTGTGCTTTCGGCTACCGTGGGGCGTTATACCCAACAGGCGGAATTCCGTTATCTGGCACTCCGGCCCGACTTGAATTCTTCTACCTGTTGGCAATACAACTTGGGCGTGCAATATGAACGGGGCGGACGCTTCGGCAAGGCGGAGGTGTATTACAAGGACTACGACCGCCTGCCCTTGTGGGAAGGCACGTCACTCACTGCCAATGGCTATGGGCATAGCGCGGGATTAGACCTTTTCTTTCTCGACCGAGCCTCGCTGAAGAATGTGGAGTACCGCCTCTCCTACACCTACAACCTCTCGCGTCGCCGCTACCTGGAGTACACGGAGCTGACCACGCCGCAGTATGCCACGCGCCACAATGCTTCCTTCGTCTTCAAGTGGTCCATCCCGCGCCTGCGTCTCATTCTTGGTCTGACGGACACCTATACCAGTGGCCGTCCCTGGCACAATCCCGACCGTCCCGGCCTGATGAACGACGAGGTGAAGCCCTACAACAGCCTTGACTTGGGACTGACCTTCCTGCTGAGTCCAAAGGTCATTATCACCGCTTCAGCCACGAACATCCTTTGCCGCCGCAACGAGTTCGGGCGGGTGGACGGGCGTCCCGTGCTGGCATCGGCGGACCATTTCTTTTATGTCGGGGTATATGTCACGCTGGGCAAGAAGGCGGCATACGATGTGTCCAATTTCTGAGACAACTACCCCATTGGGTAGTGCACGCCCCGCTTCGCCTGTCTACCTTTGCCGCCGAAATAAAAAACAAGATTGACGATGAAAATATTCAGACTTGCTTCTTTGCTGACGGCCCTGGCGATGGGCGCGGGACTGTCGGCACAGACCATCAGCGGGCGGCTGGTGGACGAACAGAACCAGCCGATGCCCTACGCCAACGTCGTGCTCTTGTCCTTGCCGGACTCAGCCTACGTGACGGGCGTGGTGAGCCGCGAGGACGGTTCGTTCCAACTGAAGAACCCCACGGGCGAGGAACGCCTGCTGCGTATTTCCAGCGTGGGTTATGTGAGTATATATAATAGGTGTACATCGGGCGAAGTGGGTACGTTGCGTCTGGAGCCGGATGCCGCGCTGCTGGGCGAGGTGGTGGTGAAGGGTACGTTGCCCGTTACCCGCATGAAGGACGACGCGCTGTCCACCACCGTGCAGGGCACCGTCCTCAGTAAGGCAGGTACGGCGGAAGACGTCCTGGCACGCATCCCCGGCTTGCAACGGAAGCAGGACGGCTTCGAGGTGTTCGGCAAGGGCGCGCCCCTCATTTATATCAATGGGCGGAAGATGCGCGACCGGACCGAGCTGGACCAACTCTCGTCCGAGGACATCCGCAATGTGGAACTGGTGCTGAACCCCGGCGCAAAGTACGATGCCACGGTGGGTGCGGTGGTGCGCATCCGGACGGTGAAGAGGCAGGGCGACGGCTTCGGCATCAGCCTGCGCAGTTCGTACGACCAGTCGCAGAACGCCGATTTCGTGGAGCAGGCCGACGTGAACTACCGGCACAACAGCCTGGACGTCTTCGGCATGATTCGATTCAGCAAGACGGCCGACCGCCAGGAGGATATCCTGGACCAGACCACCTGGGCCGACACCCTGTGGACACAGCGCAACTACCAGCGGGCCGATGAGGAAACCCGTGAACTGAGCGGGCGCATCGGCTTCAACTACGACTTCAACGACCGCCACTCCATCGGCCTGCGCTACGACATCGGCAAGACGCTGCGCAACACCGAAAGCAGCATCTTCGACAGCGAAGTCCTGGCCGACGGCTTGCCTTATGACATCCTGCACTCCGACATCTATGGGGAAGCAGACTTCCGTCCCGAACACTCGCTCAACGCCTACTATGCCGGGCAGATTGGCAAGGGACAATTGGAATGGGATGCCGATTACTACAGTTCTGTCTATACCCATCGCACGCTCAACACGGAAGACAGCCAGGACCATGCCGACCGCGAGGTGACCTCCCTCAACGACGTGGACAACCAGTTGGCCGCCACCAAGGCCTCTTTCACCCATCCGCTGTGGGGCGGCGACTTCAGCATCGGCGGCGAATATACCTACACCGACCGCCACGATGACTACATCAACCCCGAAGGCTACGTGCGTACCTCCTTCAGCCGCATCCGCGAGCAGAATCTGGCAGGCTTCGTGCAATACAGTCACCCCGTGCGCTTCGGCAGTCTGGGCGGGGGACAACTGAGCGCGGGCGTCCGTTTCGAGCACGACGACTTCGACTATTACGAAAGCGGCGAGTATGTCCCCGGACAGAGCCGGACGTATGACAACTTCTTCCCCAACGCCTCCCTGGCCGGACAGCTGGGCAAGGTACAGTTCCAACTGAGCTATGCCGCCAAGACGCAACGACCCTCGTACAGCCAACTGCGCAACAACGTGACCTACGCCAACCGCTTCACCTGGCAGACGGGCAACCCGCTGCTGAAGCCCAGCATCACGCATGACCTCACAGCCGCGGGCATCTGGCGTTTCTTCCAGGCGATGCTGAGCTACCAGGTGACGCGCGACTACATCCTCTACTGGGGCGTGCCGGTGGAGGGGCAGTCCGCCGTCACCCTCATCAACCACATCAACTGCGACCGCATGCCCATCCTCACTGCCGTGCTCTCCGCCTCGCCAACTATAGGACTGTGGCATCCCAATGCCAGCGTGGTTCTGCGGAAACAATGGTTCTCGCTCGATGCCGCCGGACAGCGCCGCACGTATGACAATCCTATTTTCATCGGCACGCTGAACAATGTCTTCACGCTGCCTGCCGGGTTCCAGTTCACTGCCGACTTCACCTATCAGAGCCGGGGAGATGCACAGAACGGCATCTGCGAGCGTCCGCTCTATTTCCTGAACGTCGGTCTGCGCAAGTCCTTTCTCAATGATGCCCTCAGCATTGAAGCAAGGGGCAACGACTTGCTGCTGGGCGGCAAGCAAGAGTTCAGGCTTTATATGCAGAGCGCGCAGATGAACGACCTGTCGTGGGGCGACACCCGCTCGTTCAGCCTCACCGTGCGCTACCGGTTCAACGCGGCAAGGAGCAAATACCGGGGCACGGGTGCCGGACAGGACGCGAAGGCAAGGTTCTAAATCAGCCCCAGATTGGCTGCGATGCCCACGGCCTCAGTGATGTTTGCTGCGTGTAGCTTCTCAAAGATGTTCTTCTTGTGATATTTCACGGTGTTGACATCTATGCAGAGCGCTTCGCCCACCTCGGCGTTGGAGAGGCCCTTGACCGAGAGTTGCAGGATGTCGCGCTCGCGGTCGCTGAGGGTCAGCGCGGGCAGTTTGTGCCAACGGCGTCCGGCAAAGGAATAGACGTAGCGGTCGCCGTCGGCCCTGTTTGTGATGAGGATGTCGCCTGCCGTCTGTGTGGGCGACAGGGAGACGACGCACAGGGCCAGCCAGATGTCGCCTTGGGGACTGAGCAGTACGGGCGTTAACTTGTGGTGGACGAGGTGCGTGTGACGGTCGGACGCGCGGATGTGAAAATCGTATTCGATGATGAAGTCCATCCGCTTCTCCAGCGGCTGGGCATAGTAGAAGCGGAAGCCCGCTTCGTTGATGGCTTGTAGCGTCTGTATCTCTTCCGGCGGCACGACCTCGAGGTAAAAGGAGTAGTCCAATCTTTGCACCTCCTCCGGTGTCCGTCCGCAAAGGAAGAGCGAATTGGACGACACGTAGAGGAAGTTGCGGCGGTTGTAGTCAATGAGGTAGATGCTGTGGTTGGTGGTGCGCGACAAGGCGTCGGCCATTGCCACGCAGACTTGGGCCTGGGCATAGTCCTCGTCGGGGATTTCCATCCGGCGGGGAAGGGGCGAAAAGAAAGGGGCGGTTTCTTGCTTCATAAGTTTCCGGTCTATATGGCGGTAGCGGCGGCAAAGGTAATGCTTTTTTGCGGATATGCCGCCAAAGGCGTATCTTTGTGCCCGTAATACAATCAGATAACAACTATGACAGGAAAGTACAACCGTAAAATCAAGCGCGGCATCGTCATGCCCGTGCAGCAATTCATCAACCGCGAGAAGTCGGCCGGCGTGGTGCTGGGCATCAGCATCGTGGTGGCTATGGTGTTGGCCAATTCGCCTTGGAGTGAAGATTATTTTCATTTGTTTGAAAACAAAGTGGGCTTCTTCTTCAACGGCGAGCCTTACCTCTATTACTCCCTGCACCACTGGATTAACGACGGACTGATGTCGATGTTCTTCTTCGTGGTGGGCCTGGAACTGAAGCGCGAGTTCATCGGCGGCGAACTGTCCGACCCGCGCAACACCATCCTGCCCATCGGGGCCGCCGTGGCAGGCATGTTGGTGCCTGCCCTGATTTACACCCTGCTGAATGCCGGCACCGGTGCGGCTGGCGGCTGGGGCATCCCGATGGCTACGGACATCGCTTTCTCGCTGGCCATCATTTACCTGCTGGGCGACCGCGTGCCGCTGGCCGCCAAGGTATTCCTCACCACGCTGGCCATTGTGGACGACCTGGGCGCCGTGGTGGTGATAGCCCTGTTCTATACCTCGGAGATTTCCCTGCTCAACATCGCCATTGGCGTTGCCTTCCTGCTGGTGATGTGGGGAGCCAACAAGCTGGGAGTGAAGAACGTCCTGTTCTATGGCCTGCTGGGCATCGGCGGCGTGTGGGTAGCCTTCCTGATGTCGGGCATTCATGCCACGATAGCCGCCGTGCTGGCTGCCTTTGTCATTCCGGCCGATGCGCGTCTGCCCGAAGCGATTTACCTGAAGCGGGCCGCGCGGCATCTGCGGGCCTTCTCGCGCATGGAACCCAACGGCGTCTCTACGCTGGACCACAAGCAACTGGAGGTGGTGGCACAAATGCGGAACGACACGCGCGATGCCATGCCTCCCTCGCAACGGCTGGAGCATGCCATGCACCCCTTTGTGTCGTTTGTGGTGATGCCCATCTTTGCCTTGGCCAATGCGGGCGTGTCCTTTGCCGGGATTGACGGTTCGATGGTCTTTTCTACGAACGTGGCGTTGGGTGTGGCGCTGGGCCTGTTTCTGGGCAAGCCCTTGGGCATTGTGTTTTCCACGTGGTTGCTGTCGCGTCTGGGCGTGGCCCGTCCGGCCGAGGGGCTGACGATGCGCCGTGTCGTGGGGCTGGGCTTTCTGGCTTCCATCGGCTTCACCATGTCCATGTTCATTTCCACGCTGGCCTTTACGGACGATACCTTGCTGCTGCAGGCCAAGCTGGGCATCTTTGCCGCATCCATCTTGGGCGGGATTGTCGGCTACCGGCTGCTGAAGAAATAAGAAAAATGTCAGGAGAGTGTGTCAACATATAAAATGGCACGCAGATGACACTGATTAAACAGATTTTCGCAGATTTGTCTAACTGTAAATCAACGAAGTATAATCAGTGGTCATCTGTCGCATCTGCGTCATCTGCGTGCCATTTTATATGTTGACACACCCCCGCGCCTGAATTATGTCCTCTGTCGAATCAGAACAGGAAGCGTATCACGTCGTTCAGGTTCGCCCAGATAAGCAAGGCGAAGAGCAGGAACATGCCTACCATCTGCGCCCGCTCCATGAATTTGTCGCTGGGTTTGCGCCGTGCCACAATCTCGTAGATGAGGAAGAGCACATGCCCGCCGTCCAGTGCCGGGATGGGCAGGATGTTCATAAAGGCCAGGATGATGCTGAGGAAGGCTGTCATGTACCAGAACTGGTGCCAGTCCCACGTAGCGGGGAAGATGCTGCCGATGGCGCCGAATCCGCCCAGTTGCTTGGCTCCTTCCTTGGAGAAGAGGTACTTCATCTGGCCCACGTAGCCTTGCAGGGTTTCCACGCCCAACTTGACACCGGCGGGGAAGGAGGCGAAAAAGCTGTAGTCTTTCTGCACTACGGGCAGCAGACGGTCGGTCTGTCCCACCGCATAGACGCCGATGGTGAAGGCCGTGTCCACGCGGAGGGCGACGGTGTTTTCCACACCCTGGCGTATGTAAGTCAGCGTGATGTCGCGCAAGGCCTGGGCGGTGCTGTCTGTCGGGGCCTGAGCGTATTGCTCATGACGCCGCGCCATCTGTTCGCGGAAGTCCAGGTAGGCGATGCGTTGCCCGTCCAGGTGCGTGATGCTGTCACCGGGCAGCAGGCCGGCCAGTTGGGCGGGGCTGCCTGCGGCAAGGCTGTCCAGCACGAAGGGGATGCGGAAGTCGGCAAAGCGTACGCTGTCGGCCAGCAGGCGGTCCATCAGGCCGTCGGGGATATAGACCGAAGCCTCCTTGCCGTCGCGCAGGACGGTGACCTGGCGGGCGTCCACAATGCCCATCAGCAGGTCGGCCCCCATGCGCTCGAAAGGTTTGCCGTCGGCAGAGATGAGCACGTCTCCATCCTGGAAGCCCACTTGGTGCATCGTCTCGTTGAAGTCCATGCCCAACGGGGCTTTCTGCACGGGGATGTACGTGTCGCCCCAGGCAAAAAGTATCATCGAGTAGATGAACAGGGCCAGGAGGAAGTTGAACAATACGCCGCCCACCATGATGAGCAGGCGTTGCCAGGCGGGCTTCGAGCGGAATTCCCAAGGCTGGGGCGGTTGTTTCATCTGCTCCAGGTCCATGGATTCGTCTATCATGCCACTGATTTTGACGTATCCGCCCAGCGGCAGCCAGCCGACGGCGTATTCCGTCTCACTGCGTTTGGGCTTGAACTTGAAGAGCGTGAACCAGGGGTCGAAGAACAGGCAGAATTTTTCTACCCGCGTCTTGAACAGCCGGGCAAAGAGGAAGTGCCCCATCTCGTGAATAATCACCAGGAGCGAAAGGCTCAGGATGAGCTGGAGGGCACGGATTAAGAATGTTTCCATTTGTCTCTAATTATTACTTTTCTTATTTTTACTTGTTTCTCTTCTCTCTTATTTATAATACTCTGATAATCAATATCTATTTTACTTATCCCCCACGAGGTTCCCGTTTGTCCCCGACGAGGGTCTCGTTTGTCCCCGACGAGGGCCTCGTTTGTCCCCCACGAGGGTGTCGTCGGGGACAAACGGGAAAGAGGGGTGTCCCTCAGCCCCTGTTTGTAAGGATTTCTTCTGCCACGCGGCGCGCTTCGGCGTCCGTCTGCACATAGTCCTCGTAGGTGGGCTTGGCAATGAACGGCACGCGCGTCAGGGTCTTCTCGATGACGTCGCTCATGCCCAGGAAAGACACACGGTCCGTCAGGAAGGCGTGGACGCATATCTCGTTGGCGGCATTGATGATGCACGGCAGGTTCCCTCCCCGGTGCAGTGCCTCGTAGGCCAGGGCCAGGTTGCGGAAGCGCGTGGTGTCGGGGCGCTCGAAGGTGAGGGCCGAACACGTGGCGAAGTCAAGCCGGGGGAATGACGAGCGGACGCGGTCGGGGTAGGAGAAGGCGTACTGGATGGGCAGGCGCATGTCCGGCATCCCCAGTTGTGCCTTGATGGCTCCGTCTTCGAACTGCACCATCGAGTGAATGACCGATTGCGGATGCACCACCACTTCTATCTGCTCCGGGCGCACCCCGAAGAGCCACTTGGCCTCTATCACCTCGAAGCCCTTGTTCATCATCGAGGCAGAGTCGATGGTGATTTTCGCGCCCATGTTCCAAGTGGGGTGATGCAGGGCCTGCTCCTTGGTCACCGTGGCCAGTTGCTCGTGGGTATAGGTGCGGAAGGGACCGCCGGAAGCGGTCAGGATGACCTTTTCTATCGGATTGCCCACCTCGCCCGCCAGGCATTGGAAAACGGCCGAGTGCTCGGAGTCCACCGGAAGAATGGGCGTGCCGTTCACCCGCGCCAGGTCGTTGATGAGGTCGCCGGCCACCACCAGTGTTTCCTTGTTGGCCAGGGCGATGGTCTTGCGGGCACGGATGGCATTGATGGTAGGCTTCAATCCGGCATAGCCCACCATGGCCGTCAGCACAATGTCCACGGGCTTCTCCTGTACAATCTGGCACAGGGCCTCTTCGCCTGCGTAGACCTTGATGGGCAGGTCGGACAAGGCCTCTTTCAGTGGAGGGTATTTCGATTTGTTGGCTATCACCACGGCCTCGGGCTGGAATTTCCGCGCCTGGGCTATCAGCTCGTCCACGCGGTTGTTGGCGGTCAGCACATAGGCTTCGTACAGGTCGGGGTGCTCTTCGATGACCTGCAGGGCCTGGGTGCCGATGGAACCGGTGGAGCCGAGTATGGCTATCTGTTTCTTCATATATACCTATTTATATTATATAAGAATGTTCTTTAGAATACGATGTATTGTTCCGCATTGACCGCCCGTCCCCGGTGCCATAGTTCGAAGTGCAGATGGGGTCCCGTGGTCAGCGTACCGGTATTTCCCACCAGGGCAATGGCTTCGCCTCCCTTCACCGCGTCACCCTCGGCTTTGAGCAGAGAGCCGCAATGCTTGTAGACGGACACGAAGTCCTGGCGGTGCTGCACGACGATGACGTAGCCCGTCTCGGCTGTATAGCTGCTCATCAGCACCGTGCCGTCCAGCGTGGCCAGGACGCTCTCGCCGGGATTGGCGGCGATGTCTGTACCGAAGTGCTTGCCCTCGGCATCGAAGGGGGCGGACACCAGGCCGCGTGTGGGCAGGTAGAAGATGAGTCCGTCGGCATCGGTGCGGGCGGCGATGTTGGTCAGGTTGTATTTCTCGGCTTCCTCGTATTTCTTGCGGAAGTCGGCCTCGCGCTGGGTGCGTTCCATCAGGGAGTCTTCGCGCAGCAGGGTGAGCGAGTCCATGCTCTGTACGGTGTCGGTCTTGACGTCGCCGCGGAAGATGTCCTGGATGTTCATCACGTAGAGGTTCTGGCGTTCCAACACTTGCTGGAGCGAGTCGGCGCGCAGGGCGTTGTTCACCACCTGTTCGCGCACCTCGCTGTTCATATAGCCGGGCAGGTAGTTGCGCAGGGGGGTGAAGGACACAATCAATGCGGCCACGAGAAACAGCCCCAGCAGGACGAAAAGCAGCATGGAAATGCCGTTCAGCTTGGACACATAGAGGCTGGCCACCTCTTCCAACGTGTTCTCGTTGGTGATGGTCAGGCGGTACTTGAACTTGATGTCCTTCCAAAACGGCTTTCGTTTCTTTCTCTTCTTCGGTGTTGCCA
>DHKFC23501__coassemble_1126_pt1 | contig 31496 bp, 19 predicted proteins | sample DHKFC23501__metabat2_low_PE_030 | metagenome-assembled genome bin DHKFC23501
TGCAGTCTTGTTACTGAAGAAAACTTCACGAAAACAAAAAGTTTAAATCACTTCAATGACTTTTCAAGGATGTGTATACAGGAGCGTACGAACAGACTGCTGTAGAGAAAATGTGGCCAATAATTGTTGAAGTGGTGGGCATAGTTGCAGAATTTACTGGAGCCGATGAGGACACTCTGAAGCTTCAGCTTATCAAGAACGACAAGAGGCTGGATGCACAAACTGCCTAAAATCTAAATCCGAAACTTGAGTTAAGAAAGTATTGTTTACACCGACAGAATAAAAAAAGAAACCTTGTTTCCTATTCCATCGCGCACTCTTAGTCACAAGTTTCTAATTGGAAGAAAAATTGAAATCAAATCAATATGAACAGGAATCGAACGGTCACAACCTTGTTTTTTATTCTGTCGGTGTAAAATCTCGAAGTTTTTATCTAAATTTGTGCCATCATTGAAACAAAAACTTATCAATGAACTATAATATAAAAGTTGAATACGGCTAATGATAATTAGCATAATCATGCAAGTTATCGTATAAGGAAAGCTCGTCGGGGCTGACTGCTCAGCCCCTTGCCGCATGGCGTTCCCTCCGCAGATGAGTTTTTAAGGCTTTGCGGATTTGAACCCATCGACATAGGGTTTCCCTTGCGTGACGACAGCAAAGGCTTGCCTTACAAGCTTGTTGGCGACAGCAATAACCGCCACCTTGCCGGGCTTGCCGTTGGACCTGAGACGGTCAAAACATGCCTTGCACTCGGTATTGCATCTGAGAGACGAGAACGCCGCTACATAAAGTTGGCTTCTCAAGGCTGAATCTCCGTTTCGGTTGATGTGACCTTTGACATTGACTGACGTACCGGATTGTTGGTAAGTAGGTGACAAGCCCAAGTATCGGGTGAGTTGTTTGGCATTATCAAAGTAGGTGAATCCGCCGGTGGCTACGATAAGTGCTGCTGCCAGCGTAACGCCGATGCCTTTGATAGAGGTGAGCAAGTCCATCTGTTTCTTGTATTCACCTTGTGCCAATGAAGCGAGTTCCTCTTCCATCTCTTTGATCTGCTTTTCAAGAAATACAATCGTCTTTTCGATGGTTTTCTTGCATTTGGGGTCAAAGAACGGAAGGACTTCCATCGAGCCTTTGAGGTTTCGTGTGGCTACAAGTTGTTTCTTAAGCTGGCGCAGCACCGTCCGTTTCTGCTTGAGGACAAGGATTGCATCGCTTCGAAGTTTGTAAGGCGCAGGCTGCATCTTTTCCCCATAAAGGGCTATCAGGCGTGCATCAATCTCATCCGTTTTTATGACGGTGAGCATGACACGGGCGAAGTTCTTTATCTTCAGCGGACTTTCAAGGCTGACGGTAATGCCTGCCTCTGAAAGCAGATAAACAAGCAACGCGCTGTAATTGCCCGTTGCTTCCAGCACGCAATGATGTGTTGCCGGAGAAATGGTCTGGATAAACTCGTGAACTCCCTTTACGGTGTTCTTGAATGTTCTCGTCCTGCTTGTCTTGACTGACGAATAAGCGACAACGAAAGTCGCCTTGCTGACATCGATTCCAACGTAAGTCATGGTCTGAATGATTTATTAAAACAACATCTGTACATCGTGAGCCATCATTGCGAATGCGGGGTCTAAAAGCCCATTGAACTATCCGGTTTCTGATGTATAAAGTGTGGGGGCTAAACATATTTCACGGTCTTTATGACCAAGAAACAAACGGTCTTATTCCACACTTGGATGTTGAAAATTTATGCAAAAATATAACGATTAAATAATATACAATGAAACAAAAACTCATCCTCATCCTCATCCTCGCCCTCGGCCTGCCCGCAGGACTGGCCGCGCAAGGCAAGAAACCCCTCACGCTGGAAGAAGTCGTGGGCGGAGCGTTCTATCCCGAAAACATCTACGGCGTCACGCCCATCCCCGGCGACGGCGAACACTACACGCAGATGAACGCCGCAGGGACGCAAGTCATCAAATATTCCTTCCGCACGGGACAGCAGGTGGAAGTCCTGTTCGACGCCACCCAGGCACGCGAGTGCCCCTTTCGACAGTTCGACAGTTACCGCTTCTCTCCGGACGGGGGCACCCTGCTCATCGCCACGGAGACCACGCCCATCTACCGCCACTCCTACACAGCCGTCCACTACCTCTACAGCCTGAAGCGCAACGCCGAGGGACGCATCGACAACAAGGTGGAACGCCTCTCCGACGGTGGCCCGCAACAGGTGCCCGTCTTCTCGCCGGACGGCACGATGGTAGCCTTCGTCCGCGACAACAACATCTTCCTCGTCAAACGCCTCTACGGCAACAGCGAAAGCCAGGTGACCACCGACGGACAGCGCAACGCCGTGCTCAACGGCATCCCCGACTGGGTGTACGAAGAAGAGTTCGCCATGGACCGCGCCCTCGAGTTCAGCGCCGACAGCAAGATGCTGGCCTACGTGCGCTGGGACGAATCGGCCGTCCCCTCCTACTCCTTCCCGCTCTATGCCGGCGAGAAACCCCGCCGGGAGGACTACGCCAAATACCCCGGCGCCTATACCTATAAATACCCCAAGACCGGCGAAGCCAACTCCAAAGTCTCCGTCCATACCTTCGACATCAAGACCAAGGTGACCCGCACGCTGAAACTCCCGCTGGAGGCCGACGCCTACATCCCCCGCATCCGCTTCACCCGCGACGCGGACAAGCTGGCCGTATTCACCCTCAACCGCCACCAAAACCGCTTCGACCTCTACATGGCCGACCCCCGCAGCACCGTCTGCCGCCTGGCCCTGCGTGAAGAGACCGACACCTACATCAAGGAAGGCACCTTCGACAACATCCGCTTCTACGACGGCCACTTCGTCTTCATGAGCGAACGCAGCGGCTTCAGCCACCTCTACTGGTACGACCTGAACGGCAACCTCGACAAGCAAATCACCCGGGGCGACTTTGAAGTGAAAAGCTTCCTGGGCCTCGACGAGAAGACCGGCACCTTCTACTACACCAGCAACGAGGGCAGCCCCCTGCGCCAGGCCGTCTGGAAGACCGACCGCAAGGGACGCAAAACAAGGCTCACCGCCGAAGAAGGCACCCACACCGCCCAGTTCAGCACGGACATGAAATACTTCCTCGACCGCTACACCAGCCTCGACACACCCACCGTCATCACCCTGCGCGACAACACGGGCCGGACGCTGACCACCCTCGTGGACAACGCCGCCCTCAACCGGAAACTCGCGGAATACGCCCTGCCCGCCAAGGAATTCTTCTCCTTCCAGACCTCGGACGGCACCACGCTGAACGGCTGGATGATGAAACCCGCCGACTTCGACGAGTCGCGCAAGTATCCCGTCATCATGTACCAATACAGCGGACCCGGCTCGCAGGAAGTGCTGGACCGCTTCGGCATCAGCTGGGAAACCTACATGGCCTCGCAAGGCTACATCATCGCCTGCGTGGACGGACGGGGCACCGGCGGACGGGGCGCGGCCTTCGAGAAATGCACCTACCTCAACCTCGGCGTCCGCGAGGCACGCGACCAGGTGGAGACCGCCCTCTACCTGGGCCTGCAACCCTACGTGGACAAGGAACGCATCGGCATCTGGGGCTGGAGCTTCGGCGGCTACATGACGCTGATGAGCATGAGCGAGGGAACCCCCGTGTTCAAGGCCGGCGTGGCCGTGGCGGCCGTGACCGACTGGAACTACTATGACACCATCTACGGCGAACGCTTCATGCGCACCCCCCAGGAGAATGCCGACGGATACCGGGCTTCCTCCGCCTTCACCCGCGCGGAAAACCTGCACGGCGACCTCCTGCTGGTACACGGCTCGGCCGACGACAACGTACACTTCCAGAACTGCGCCGAGTATGCCGAACACCTCGTGCAGCTGGGCAAGCAGTTCGACATGCAGCTGTACACCAACCGCAACCACAGCATCTTTGGCGGCAACACCCGGATGCACCTCTACACCCGACTGACGAACTTCTTCAACACGCACCTGAAATGAGCGAAAGAGTACGCAAGCCCGAGTGGCTCAAAATCAGCATCGCCGCCAACGAACGCTACGCCGAGACCAAGCGCATCGTCGACTCACACTGCCTGCACACCATCTGCAGCAGCGGACGCTGTCCCAACATGGGCGAATGCTGGGGACGAGGCACAGCCACCTTCATGATTGCCGGAGACATCTGCACACGCAGCTGCAAATTCTGCAACACACGCACCGGACACCCCCTCCCCCCGGACGAGGGGGAACCGCTGCACGTGGCCGAGTCCGTCCGGCTGATGAAACTCTCGCACGCCGTCATCACCTCCGTGGACCGCGACGACCTGCCCGACCTGGGCGCCGGCCACTGGGCACGCACCGTCTCGGAAATCCGACGCCTGAACCCCGGCACCACCATCGAGGCGCTCATCCCGGACTTCCAGGGACGGCGGGAACTGGTCGGGCAGGTCATCGACGCCCGCCCGGACATCCTGGCACACAACATGGAGACCGTGCGCCGCATCAGCCCCCTGGTGCGCAGCGCCGCCCGCTACGAGACCAGTCTGGAGGTATTGAGACAGATTGCCGCGAGCGGCATCACGTGCAAGTCCGGCATCATGGTGGGCCTGGGCGAAACGCCCGCCGAGGTGGAGGAACTGATGGACGACCTGCGTGCCGCCGGGTGCCGGATGCTCACCATCGGCCAATACCTGCAACCCTCGCACCGGCACTATCCCGTGGCCGAGTATGTGACGCCTGCCCGCTTTGCCGCCTACAAGGAGACCGCCCTGCGGAAAGGATTCGGACACGTGGAGAGCGGCCCGCTGGTTCGCTCGTCCTACCATGCCGACCAAAGCAGCATCTTGCGGAACAAAGCGTGAACATTTCCCGCCCTCCATGCGTTAAGACGGAAAGGCACAAAAACAAAGAATAAAACGTCACGGAAATGAACCATCAACCAGTCCTGCCCCACAGATATAACCTGTCGCTGGGCTACCTGCCCGGAGCCGTCGCCGTGCTCACCGGGCTTTTCACAAGCCCCGAAACAGCCTTGTATGCCGGGACAGGGACCGGCCTCCTGTTCATCCTGGCGTGCTGGCAGAACAGGCCCCTCCTGCTCTACACCACCACAGCCGTCCTGTCGCTGCTGCTCTTCCTGCCCCTCTCCTGGACGGAGACCAGCCTGCCCCTCTTTGTCGAAGGGAGCATCTTCATCCCCGCCCTGGGACTCCTCCTGTTCGGACGGTCGTGGACGCGCCTGCTGCTGGACAAACGCCGTCACCGCCTCGTCCAGAGCATCGAAGCCGCCATCGTGTCGGCCCGCATCCTGTTCATCCTTGTCCTGACGCACGGCCTCATCGCCCTGCTCACGCTGCTCCTGGCACCCGCCTTCGCCCGGACCAGCACCTTCCTCACCCAAGATGTCCCACTGGGCGTCCTGATTCTCCCCATCCTGCTCAACCAGATAGGAATCTGCTACTTCAACAAGCACCTGAAGCGGAAAGGCTTCGTACCCGTGGTGAACGCCCAGGGCAAAGTCATCGGGAGAAGACCGCTGCTGCCCGGCATCCTGCACGACGACCGGGAAGCCATCTACCCCGTCGTGCGCATCGCCATCACGGCCTATAACATGCTCTACCTGGCACCCCGCCCTGAAACGACCCTCGACGAACCCGGCAAGAACGACCTCCCCCTGGAAGGCTACCTCATCTATGGCGAGAACATCAGCCAGGCTGCCCGGAGAATCCTGCACGGACTGCTGCCGGAGGCTTCCCTGCAAAACCTGCACTACCACTTCAAATACTACTACCGGGACGATACAACCCGCTGGCTGGTCTTCCTATGCACCTTCGAACTGGAAAACGACGACGTCCTGCGGGGAAAAGGCAAACTGTGGACCTTCCGCCAAATCAAGCAAAACCTGGGGAAAAACTATTTCAGCAAGTTCCTGGAGCATGAATACGAACCGCTGAAGGACCTCATTGGTACAAGAGAAAAATACAAGGAATCTTAGACAGGTCCGGCAACCGGCCTTGCCATTCACGGACCGTCCTGGTCCGGATATACTCGCCTTCGCACGTGATGTTGGCCGCAATGCAGAGACGCGTCTGCGGGCGGCAGGTGCGGAGAATGTCCTCCATCATCTTGTTGTTGCGATACGGCGTCTCGATGAAGAGTTGCGTCTGATGCTCGTTGTAGACGCGCTGCTCCAGTTGCCGGAGCTTCCTGGCGCGTTCCTCCGGCTCGATGGGCAGATAGCCGTGGAAGGCGAAACTCTGTCCGTTGAACCCCGAAGCCATCACGGAAAGAATGATGGACGACGGCCCCACGAGCGGCACCACCCGCAGCTGCTTGCGCTGGGCAATGGCCACCACGTCCGCACCGGGGTCTGCCACGGCCGGACATCCCGCCTCGGAAATCACGCCCATCGGCCATCCCTCTTCCAGCGGTTTCAGATAGCCGGAAATGTCGGCCGGAGACGTATGCTTGTTCAGCGGATAGAACGTCATCGCGTCAATGTCCGCCTCGCGGTCCACCTTCTTCAGGAAACGGCGCGCCGAACGCACATCCTCCACAATGAAATGGCGGATGCCGGCAATCACTTCTTTGTTGCGGGCAGGCAGCACCCAGTCTATAGGCGTATCGCCCAAGGTGACGGGAAGGAGATAAAGGGCTGGAGTCATCTCGTTTTTCGTTGTTCGACAATTCGACAATTCGACAGTAGCCAATAATTAGCAGGAAACGGGGGAAAACGCTCTTCCGCCGACCGCTAACTACTGGCTACCAGCTACTTACACATAAATCATCATCCGTAAATGATGTTTCCGTTCTCGTCCATATAGTCCTCCAAGCCCTTCTGGTAGGTGTTCATGGCCCGGAGGCTCATGCCCATGCTGGAGAAACCGCCGTCGTGATAGAGGTTCTGCATGGTCACCTTACGGGTCAGGTCGGAGAACATCACGATGCAATAGTCGGCACACTCGTCAGCCGAAGCGTTACCCAGGGGAGACATGCGGCTGGCAAAGTCGAAGAGCTTGTCCATGTCCTTCACACCCGATCCTGCCGTGGTCATCGTGGGCGACTGGGAAATGGTATTGACACGCACGTGGTGCTCACGCCCATAGATATACCCGAAACTGCGGGCTATAGACTCCAGCAACGCCTTGGCATCGGCCATATCGTTATAACCGAAGAAAGTGCGCTGGGCAGCCACATAGCTCAAGGCCACGATGGAGCCGTACTCGGCAATGGCGTTCAGTTTCTTGGCAGACTGGATCATCTTGTGGAAAGAGAGGGCCGAAATGTCCAGCGTCTTTCCCAGCATGTCATAGTCCAGGTCGTCGTAGGTGCGCTTCTTGCGCACGTTGGGCGACATGCCGATGGAGTGAAGCACGAAGTCCACCTGTCCGCCCAGGACCTCCATCGAACGCTTGAAGACGTTCTCCAGGTCCGCTACGCTGGTGGCATCCGCCGGAATAACCTCTGCGTTCAGCTTCTCGGACAAGGCAGAAACCTGGCCCATGCGCACGGCCACCGGCGTATTGGACAACGTGATAGTGGCACCTTCCTCGACGGCCCGTTCGGCCACTTTCCAAGCGATGGACTGCTCGTTCAGGGCACCGAAGATGATGCCCTTCTTTCCTTTCAACAAATTGTAACTCATAGTCGTATTGTTTAGTTTTTGAGGCTTTAAGTTCTTGAGTTTTTAAGTCCTTGAGCCCGTCGGCCACTGTGTATGCCAACCTGAAAACTTACCAAGCTACCAACTTGCAAACTTACCAACTTACAGCCTTATTAACTTAAATTGAGGTTGCAAAGATAGGAAGAATCTGCGTAAATCGTATCTTTGCGCCGTCAAAAATAAGAATTAAAAGGATTTACCCGCAATGAAGAAACTCGTTATATTCGACCTGGACGGCACGTTGCTGAACACCATCGCCGACCTGGCACAAAGCACCAACCACGCCCTCCACGCCTTGGGCTACCCCACCCACGAAGCCTCGGCCTATCCCTTCATGGTGGGCAACGGCATCAACAAACTCTTCGAACGCGCCCTGCCCGAAGGCCAGAAAACCCCGGAGAACGTGCTCCGCGTACGCGCCGAATTTATCCCTTATTACAACCTCCACAATGCTGACATGAGCCGCCCCTATCCCGGCATCCCCGAACTGCTGGAACAGCTGCAGGCCCGCCGGATTCTTGTGGCCGTAGCCTCCAACAAATACCAGGAAGCCACGACGAAACTCATTGCCCACTATTTTCCCGGCATCCGTTTCGCCTCCGTCCTGGGACAACGCGAGGGCGTCCCCGTCAAGCCCGACCCCGCCATCGTACACGACATCCTGCAGCAAGCCCCTGTCGCCCCCCGGGACGTGCTTTATGTCGGAGACTCGGGCGTGGACATGCAGACGGCGCGCAATGCAGGTGTAGAGGCATGTGGGGTCACGTGGGGATTCCGCCCGCGGACGGAATTGGAAGAAGCAAGCCCCGCCCACATCGTGGACAAGGCAGAAGAGGTACTGACGCTGGCTCTCGGCGAATGACCCCCCTGCCAACGCAACAGATACGCACAGCACAACAATGAGAAAAACAAGCAGAGACGACAGCCGGAACACCCATCAATAATGCGGACCTTGCAGGCCGGCAGACTCATTTTACTCCTTGTCCGCTCAAACTGCAAAGTCCGCATCCTTCAAAAAAAATCCACAACAGGTTCAGCCTGTTGGAATCAGAACAGTTTCTCCGGATATTCACCGGCTTCCACCAACGATTTGATTTTGGCGACCACCGCCGGGCGATCTTCAGGATAAGTAACGCCGAACCACTTGCTCGTCGTGTCCAATACTTCTACCGTAGCCGTGCCGTCCTTGATGAGCTTGTCCACCATCAGCGGGATGAAAAACTCGCTCTTCAGGTTCGACATATTCTTCGGGTCGGACAGGAAGCCACGGAAATAATCGCGGCTGTAAGCGAAATAATCGGGTGTGAACCCCCAGAAGTTCATGCTGACGGGCGTCGTCTCGGGCGTAGCTACCCACTGGTCGTCATCGTCCAGATACTTCACCTCGCCGTCCATGCGCTGGATCTTGGTGCGTTCCACCACCGACGTCAGCATCCGATGCTCGTCCGTACCGCAAATGCCGCGCGATACGGTGCCGCTCTCGCTCAGCGTATTGCCCACGCGGAAGCCCACCATGGCATACGTATTCTTCGCACCCTCGGGCAGGGCAGACAGGAACTTGCCCATCACCTGGAAAGAGTCACGGCCGTAGAAGTCATCACAGTTAATCACCGCGAAAGGTTCATGAATGACGGGCTCGCCCATCAGCACGGCGTGATTCGTTCCCCACGGCTTCGTGCGACCCTCCGGGCAGGTGAAGCCTTCGGGCAGGGCATCCAAGGCTTGGAATACCAGCTCACACGGGATATGTCCTTCGTACTTCGAAATAATCTTGTCACGGAAATCCTGTTCGAAATCCTTGCGGATGACAAAGACCAGCTTGCCGAAACCGGCATGAATGGCATCATAAATGGAATAGTCCATGATGGTTTCGCCATTGGGGCCCAGACCATCCAGTTGTTTCAAACCACCGTAGCGGCTGCCCATGCCGGCAGCCAGCAGAAAAAGAGTAGGTTTCATTGTTGTTATGTATTTAAAGGTTAATGATGTTACATGGCGCAAAAGTACGAAAATTAACGCATAAGTCGTAGCTGCTCCGGCACTTTATTTTTGCAATGAGCCACTCCTGCCCCCTTTTTCAGAAGGGATAGCCTATGGCAAAATGCAAGGCCGTTCCGTCCATGAAATTACGGATGTTGTAATAGCCGGACTTGCCCGTATCGTAAGGGTCGTGCAAGGCGATGCCCCAATCCAGGCGGAACACCAGGAACCCCAAGTCATAGCGCACTCCCACCCCCGTGCCCAAGGCTATCTGCTCCGGAAAGTCACGCAGACGGAAGGCGCCGCCAGGCCGCGAAGGATCATCACGCATCAGCCAGACATTGCCCGCATCCAGGAAGACCGCTCCATGCAGGTCGCTGATGATGCGGAAGCGATATTCCAGGTTGGCCTCGAAACGGATATCGCCCACGTGGTTGATGAAGGAATACGTGTCGTTCTCGTCGGCCGGGTAACCGCCGGGACCGATGTTGCGCGCGGCAAAGGCACGCACACTGTTGGCGCCGCCCACGTAGAATTGCTCCGTATAGGGAGCCGTAGTGGCATTGCCATACGACCAGATGACGCCCAGAGCGACACGCGAAGCCAGCGAATTGTTGCGGTCAATGCGATAATTATAGCGGAACTCCGTATTCACCTTCAGGAATTGGGCGAAAGGCACACCCAGCAATTCCTTGCCTTCCTCGCTGAAAGACTTCCCCAACGCCCTGTAGATGACGGAAGTGACGTTACCGGCCGAGGTCAGCGTAGTCTGCCACCAGACGGGATGGCGCCGACGGGGCTGGGAACTGTTATCATAGGTGTAGGTGTACTCCATGGCCGGAATGAACTGGTTGCGCAGGCTGACGTAAAGGGCCGGATTCTCCTGCTGCAACTGCTGGAACTCCTCCGTAGGATCCCGCAGCACGTTGAAGGTCAGCCGAAAGGGGGTAAAACTGTGCTTCGATGTAGCCTTGGGCTGGAAATCATAGGTGGCATTCCCGCCGAAAGCCAGCAACTTGTAGTAGCGGGCACGGTTCATCTGGTCGACATAAAGACGGAAGGTGGTGGTGGCAGGGAAGTCATACTCGTTGCCCCCCATCCGCGGAAAGACCACACGGGGAAAGATGAGGGACGTGGCCACACCCAACTCGTAACTGTTCATGGCGGACGACGTATGCTTGCCCGTTGCCCACTCATAAGAACCCTTCAGTTCTACGTTCCACTTTTCGCCTCCGCCGAAGACATTGTTCTTCGTCAGAGTGAACGAGGCACCGGGACCGGTCTGATTATTGCTCTTCATCTTGACGTTAAAGTCCAGTTCGGCATCGTAAGGCTTGTCCAATGCAGCAATGACATGCACGTCCAAAGTGTCGGAGACCAAGGCCGAATCGCGGGGTACATACTGCATCTCCGTATACTTGAAGATACCGATGCTGGCCAATCGTTCCTGCACGCGAGTCTGACGATAAAGGCTGTAAAGACTCCGGGCCGAACGCTGGCGGGATATGCCGGCACTGTCTTCGACCTGGCGCTTGTAGCGGAAATTCTGGTAGTCCATCCAGCGGTACAGCATATTGGGACGGACCCGCAGTTTGTCGTGGAAATGTATGGTCAGGTCCTTGTAGACCAGACTGTCATTGGGCGCCTCGCCGTTTTTGCCCAACAAGTGGAAAGACTTGTTCCCCAACCGGAAAGGCTTCTCGGCCACGGCGGGCATCCCCGCCACGGGAACCAGCCGGAGCGAGACACGCCCAGGCGCCAGAGTCGTATCGGCCTGATAGGTCAGGTAGTCCGGACGGAAATAATAACAGCCCACATTACGCAACAGATTGCTGATGCGGGTGCGCTCGCCGTCCAGGTCGGGCACGTTGAACTGCTCGCCCGGACGAATGAGGGAACGACGACGACTCAACTTCAGGATGCCAAGCGTGCGCGGTGTGAAACCCCGGTAATCTACCGTGTCGATGAAATAGGGACGTCCCATGTTGACAGCATACTGAACACGGGCCTTGAGCGAATCTTTGGCATGGGGCAGGACCTGATGGCTCACCGTCCCCTGAAAATAGCCGTAGTCGTGCAACAGGTTGGTGGCAGCCTGGGTGCGGATATCGGGATTCACCGCAGACAGGAGCACCGGCTCGGCGGCAAAGCGGTTGAATATCCAGCGTCCCAGCCCTTTTTCGTATTTCCGGAAGCCATTGTACACCCATAACCCCAAGGGAAAAGGGATACGTACCGAGGTACTGCCCAACAACGAATTGTTGGGTGCCTTGGCCAGGGCGGCCTCTACTTCCTCCAAGGCGGTCTCGCCCACGGACGTGGGCTGGGGATTGTCCACCAATGTAGGCCGCTGGCCGATGTAAAGGATTTCTCCCTCGGGCAGGTGCTTCGTGGTGGAGCAGGCGGCCAGGAGCGACATACCTATCATTATATATAGGAAGCGTCCCAAGCGTTGTATAGCTATCCTTCTCATATAATTCCTCTTAGTGGTTACTTATCATAGATTACTTCGGTTCGGGGGCGGCTTCTTCCTCCTCCCCGACGCTGCGCGGCTTCTTCTTACGGAAGATGAACAGTTCGCCCAGACGGTCCAGTTTGCGGCGCAGCACGAGGCCGACGCCCGTTTCCGTAATCTCTCCGTCCAGCACGCTTTCGTAGTTCTTATTATGGAACACCCGGATATAGCGCGTGCCCGAATTGTCCAGCCGATACTCCAGCGAGATGTTGTCGATGAAGGATTCGGCGGAATTGGTGGCATTGGCACCGGTAGACACCTTGCCGCCGATGACTACCTGGAAGCGGTCGTTGAAGAACCGTTGCGAGTAGCGGAAGCTATAGTCGGTCTGCGTACTGCCCGTCTCGGCGGACGTACGGTCTTCCACGCCCACACTGATACTGGCGTTCTTCACGGCCGATCCGGCCAAGGCGTTGATCTGGCTTTGGAGGACACTGTTCAGAGCCGTGCCCATGGACAAGCCTCCCCCCTTGGCACCACTGTTCAGGTAAATACCCGTGGCCAGCATGGCAATGGCCTGCTTACTGCGTTCTTCGGCTCCCATGGCCTGCAACTCGTTCTGCACGGTAGCATCCTCAGGCGCTGCGATGTCGAAGATGAGGTCGGGCGACTCCAGCCGACCCGTAATGCCGATGCTGACGTCGAAGTTGACGATGCGCGAGGCTTCTCCCTCTCCGTCGGCCACAGAGGCACGCATCCGCTCCGTAGCCTTCAGGTCGAGGGTGGGATTCATCAGGTCGCCGCGCCAATCCACGTAGCTGCCTGTATTGAAACGGAACTCCTTCAGGGGAATGACGGGCAAGGAATATTTCATCACGCCTCCGGACAAGGTATAACGTCCCGTCAGGCTCATATCCCCTTGGGCCGTATATTGCAAGTTGAGGTCGCCGCCTCCCTCCAGTTCGATGTATTTGTCACCTGCCGGGGTCAAATCAGCCCGCAAGCGCACGGCCTCATCGATGTGCAGAGACATGTAGATTTCCATCCCGCCCAAGGGGACGGCAGCTACTTGCAGCGTATCCGTCGCCACGCTGTCGGCAAAGGAGGTAAAGGTGACCAGGCCGCTCAGACGGTCCTCTACCGTCAAGGGAGAGTCTGTCAGGACATAGGTCACGTTGGTATTGCCCAGCAGATTCATGTTGCCACGCATCGTCAGGGCATCCAACGGCCCGCGCACAGCCGCGTTGATATCCACGAACACCTTACCATAGACCAGGCTCTCGCGAGTATGGGGAGCGTCCAGCAGATTATAATTGACGGCCTGCAAGGTCAAGTCGGCCGACGGACGAGCCGGATCGGCAAAGCTGACCGAACCGTCGATGACGAACGGATTACGGCTGGTTGTGTAGAGGGAGAACTTGTCAAACGTCAGCCGGTTGTCGGCGATGCGCACAGGCCGTCCGTCGAAATAGTAGCGTGCCCCCAACTGCCGGATGAATACAGAGGCCGTATCCATCTGCAGACTGCCCCGGAGGTCGGGTTTCGCCGTCGTCCCCCGCAGAGAGACGGCCCCATTCAGATGACCGGACAAAGAAGCCATTCCGTCCGGCACAAAGGCATTGGCCACGGACAGTGGCAGCCGCTCCAGCGAGGCATCCAACGAGAGAGCGTCCTTATCGGTTTCCGTGCCCAACAGACCATCTACCGTCATCACCTCCCGGTCATCGCAGGCCACGTAGGCACTGAGGTAATGGCTTTGGTCCGAGGCAGGCAACCAGGTGACACCTGCTCCCAGGTCGCCCACCGGACGCCCCTCATAGGTCAGCGAATCAATATCGGCCTCGGCGGCCAACTGCAAGGCTTCGGGTGTCTGTATGTAATTGGCCTCGATGGTGAAGAGGCCGGTCAGCCGCGGCAAATAGGGCAGCACCCGGCTCAGTTCACTCAGGCGGAAACGGCTCAGCTCCACGTTGACGTTCTGCAAGGAGACCGTGTCACCCACATCGGACTGCATCCGGAACCCCATCCCGTCGCCGCCCTCCATATCGATGTTGGCATAGACGCGCATGTTCTTGTGCAGATAGATGCTGTTCCGACCCTCCTGAAAACGGAACTTGCGGTATGCGATAACCGGCTCGTCGGGCGTCAGGCGCAACAGCACGCCGTTACCCCGTCCGTGTCCCTCGGTCAGGGGACGGGCATTGACTCCCAGCAGGATACCGGTATTCCCCTCGGCATCGGTATAGTTCACGGTCAGTTCGGCATCCTCGTTGCGTATTTCGCCCGTCAGGAGACTGCGGAAAGTAAAGTGCGGATTGCGGGGACCATTAATGACCCCTCCCTGCAACTGCATCCGGGTCGTATCCTGGTGGACGGCAAAGAAGAGCGTGTCCAGCCGCAGGGAATCGGTCCGGAACCCCTCCACGGAGGCCCGTCCGTTGATGCCCCACTCCGGCGTGAAACCAAACTGAACTTTCAGGCGGTCGAAGGCCATTCCCTGCGCAGCCAGCAAGTCACCCGCGGGATTGTCGTGCCCCGCCGTCAGCTGCATGCCCGCCGATGGCAGGATACGGCGCAACGCCGCATGGTCCAGGCGACGGTCTTCCCACTGCTGCATCAGAAGGGCCATGAAAGCATCAGATTTTTCCAGCAGTGTCTTCAACGTACTGCGGGCCTTGAAATCAAAATCCAAATCGCCGGAGCCCAGATGCAACTTGATGGAGTCACGGCGTGCTTCGGCAGCCAGGTCGAAAGCCAGGGGATGCTCCGGTTTTTGGGAAACCAGCCCCAAGCGATGCAAGTCGACATCCTGCACGTTCAGATTCAGTTTGCCGTCCATATAGTTGCGGTCCAGGCGGAGGTCGGCGTCCATCTTCATCCGAAGCAGGGCATTGTCGCTGTGCAGCCGCACCGAAGCGACCGATGCCTGCAACGCCGCCCGCAAATCGACATCCGTCAGGCTGAGACGACCGTATTGCAGGCTTCCCAAAGCCAAGTCCACTTGCGCGGAGGTGCGGGCCGAAGCCAGGTCGAAGCCCTGCCCCTGAGCCCTCAGCCGGGCCGACAAGGCATATAGGGAATCCTTGGGCAGGAAGTGATGAATCTGAAGCGAATCGGCAGCCAGCTCCAACTGGTAACGCCCGTTGCCCAGGTCGTAGGCAGCCGCCAGGTCCAGGGAGCCTTCATGCTCCTGCAAGTCCAGCGAAGCCGTGCAAGCATTACCCTCCACGGCCAGACGGGCACCCAGCTGCATGCTGTCCGGAATGACCAAGGAACTGTCTGGCATCAGTCCGCCCAGAGCGGTCAGGAAGTTCAGGTCGCGCGTCTGCATCTCCAGGTCCAGATTGCCGCTGCGCGACAGGCTGTCCGTCAGGTTCCAGAATTCACCCCCGCCGCTGAGCGAGAACGCTCCGGGCAGGTCCACGGCAAAGCGGCTGATCTGCATCTGTTTCAGATTGCCCTCCGTGCCGGCACGGATTACCAGCGGATGGAACGGATAGGACTTCTTGAAACTCTCCGGCAGGCCACCGGCCAGCAACAGCACGTCCTGCTTGCCGATACGGGCATCCAGACGGGCGGACAGACGGCCCGTAGTGGGGATATTGATGAGTTCCCAATAAGTCTGTGCGGCCAAATCAATCTGGCTGTGCGGGGTGGTCAGTTGCAGGAAGGGGACACGTATCAAGGTGGAGTCGGCCGTCAGACGCCCCGTCAATGAGGCGATACGGAGGCCGGAACGTTCGTTCAGGGAAAACTCACGGATAACGGCGTTCATCTCCCGCCCTACGTAACGGACCGAATCAATGCCTATCCGCACATCACGCACAGACAGGTGCGAGGGGTCGAGCCCGGCGGCCGTCACGGTGGTGTCCCGCGGCATACCGGTGTCATAGTCCAGGCTGGTGCCGGTCAGCAGGAACTTCTGCCAGCCGTATGCCTGACGCCCCAGGTCGGCCTCGGCTTCATCCATGCGGGCCTCACCCAAACGGGCGGACAGATGCAGGGAATCCAACGGCATCTGCAGGTCCACGGAAACATTCTTCAACTGCAAAGCGTGGAGCAACACCTTCCAGCGGACAGGCGTAGAGGTCGTGTCCGGCGGCGACGCGGTGGTATCGGCCAAGGCCATCCGCAGATGCGTATCCTCCAATGTCACTTCATTCAGGATCACGCTTTCGCGGTTCAGGTCCACTCCATGACTGCGAAGAAAGAAGCGTCCCAAGGTGCCTTCCAGCCGCATCCCCTCCAACAGGCCGGCCGAATTGACCGACACGTCTTCCAGCGACACGCCGTCCACTTCCACCTGTCCCCGCAGCAAAGGCCAGGCCTGCACACGCACGCTCAGGTTGCCCAAGGTCAGCAGGGTGTCCGGTGCAGCGGTCACGCTGTCCGCCGGCTGTACCACCCGTACGCCCCTCACCAGCAGGTCCAGCGGGAAACGCAGGTCTATCCGCTCCACGGCAAACTGCATACCCGTGGCCTCGCCCGCTATCGACACCGCCTGGCGACGGATGAAATCCTGCACCGGAGGCACATAGAGCAGCACCATGAGCAGCACGAACAAGGCTACCGGCGTGAGCAGCACCCACAAGGCCGCCCGCAACCACGGACTTTTTTTCTTCAAGACCTCTTCTTCTGCCATATCCTTTTTTCCATTTTATGATGCACAAAGTAAACGATTATTTCCCATAATCCGGCGCGGACGGGAAAGAAAATCTTTCTATGTCAACATATATTATCAATCCTGAACAACTTTCTCTCCATTCGGGACAGTTCCCCTTCCACGCCCCTTTTTCACTGCTTCCCAAAGAGACCTGTAGCGAAGGAAAAGCAAAGGAAAAGCGAAGGAAAAGCAAAGGTGAAACGAAGAGATAGCGAAACCGCCTCACAAGGTATTTAACATCTCATTGATTATTAAATATTTACACACAACCATCTTTCCCTCTTCTTGCATCTCATAAGCCATCGGACAGGGAAAACCACTCGCAAAACAGCAACGCCCCAAGCTGCTTCCAGGGCTTTACCTCGGCATTGATATGTAATCATATTTAACCATTTCATTCTATCGTATCCAGCCTCCGCCACAGAAGCAACGCATACATCCTTGGAGGACAGGCCGGCCAATTTGTATAATGTTCCTAAAACATAGCCCACAGCTATTGGCCGTAAGGGAATCTTTGCTAACTTTGCCACGACTTTTTTGACATAGTATTAATTAGCGTTTGCTATTTATTCGGTAAACTCTGAAACTTGGCCGTAGATGAGTTGCTTAACACGAATAAGTTCAGTAAACGCCTGCGCTATAGCGTGGGCGGAACTTATCTGTTAAGCAGGGTTAGGCCAAGTACCCAGAGTTAGATAAGGGAAGTCCGCGCTTCTCTTTTGTCTATACTCTTGGTCACTTGGCTTCCCTGCATTAGAATAGATTAGCCTGCGCACAAACATGTAGCGCATGAACCCATCCACCCCGACTTCCTCCGCTCCCCGGCGGATCAAGTCCAAGGAGCGCGTGTCCACCTACGGCGAGGTCTTCACGGCCGACCGCGAGGTGAACGCCATGCTCGACCTCGTGAAGCAGGAGACGGAGCGCATCGATTCGCGTTTCCTGGAACCCGCCTGCGGCAACGGAAATTTCCTTGCCAAGATACTGGAGCGCAAGCTGGCCGTTGTCCGCCGACGACACGCCGCCTCGCGCCCCGACTACGAACTCTACGCCCTCATTGCCGCCGCCAGCCTCTATGGCATCGAACTGCTGGAGGACAACGTGGCCGAATGCCGCGAACGGCTCTACGCCCTCTTCCGCGACACCTACCTGCCCCTCTTCCCAACAACCGACCCCGCAGGCGACTACCTGCGGAGCATCCGTTACGTCTTCCGCCGCAACATTCTGTGGGGCGACGCCCTGACCCTGCGCACGCCGGACGGACACGAAGCCATCACCTTCAGCGAGTGGACGGCCGTCAACGGCAGCGGCCTCATCAAACGGCGCGACTTCGAACTGGACATGCTCCTCAAAAACCAGCCCATGGCCGGCCCCAACCTCTTCTCCGACCTGGGCGACGAAGCCTTCATCCCCACCCCCAAGGCCGAATATCCCTTGATTCACTACCTGAAAATCCATACCCAAGATGCAGAACCGCTATAACCCCGACGTCCTGTCGTGCCTGGCCAACCTGAGCAACGACGAAGTCTTTACCCCGCCCGTCGTGGCCAACCGCATGCTGGACCTCCTGCCTCCCGACCTGTGGAGCAACCCGCAGGCCACCTTCCTGGACCCGGCGTGCAAGACGGGCGTTTTCCTCCGCGAGATAGCCCGGCGGCTAATAGTGGGCCTGGCCACGCAAATCCCCGACGTGCAGGAGCGGGTGAACCACATCATGACCCGCCAGCTCTTCGGCCTGCCCATCACGGAGCTGACCTCCCTGCTCTCCCGCCGCAGCCTCTATTGCAGCAAGCGGGCCAACGGACGCTACTCCGTCTGCACCGCCTTCACCGACGAGCAGGGAAACATCCGCTACACGCCCCAACAACATACCTGGGAACGGGGACGCTGCCGCTTCTGCGGCGCCAGCCAGGAGGTGTACGAACGCGAAGAGGGTAGCGAAACGTATGCCTATCAGTTCATTCATTCCCTCCAACCGGAAAATATATTCAATATGAAGTTTGATGTGATTATCGGGAATCCGCCGTATCAGCTGGAAGATGGAGGGAATAATACCAGTGCCACACCTATATACAATTTATTTGTAGAACAAGCTAAAAAACTACACCCTACCTATTTATGCATGATTATTCCTTCCCGTTGGTATTGTGGAGGAAGAGGTCTGGATGATTTTAGAAAAAATATGCTGGAGGACAAACATCTGAGAGTAATATACGACTACAAGAAGAGTCAAGATTGTTTTCCTGGCATCAGAAATGGCGGCGGTATATGTTATTTTCTTTGGGACAGCACTTATTCATCCGACAATGTAAAAGTATTCAATCATAATGATGAAAGGCATATCACCGAAGTCATAAGACCTAAATTGGAATTTGGATTAGACTTCTTCATACGAGACTCATTTACAAGAAATATCGTCAAGAAGGTCCTTTCACTTAACGAAATGATGTTATCCTCCAAGGTTTTCAGTCAAAAGCCATACGGACTACGAACGAACTTCATGGATTTTAAAGACAATGGAGAAATCAAACTGTATACCAAGAAATCCAAATCTGGATTTGGATATATTCCACAAAAGTACATATCGAAAAATATAGATACTTTAGACAAATGGAAGGTCGTTACATCAAGATCTACTTCCGTACCAGAAGAAGATAACGGACAAGTTTTAAGAATGTCCCAAACTTTCATAGTAGAACCTAATGCAGTAGTTACAGAATCATATGTTGTTATAGATGTATTTGACACAGAAGAAGAAGCAAGGAATTGTTTTTCCTATATAAAAACAAAATTCGTTAGACTATTATGCCAAGTAACGATTGTTTCTCCCGATGTTTCAATTCGAACATTTAAACTCGTCCCTCTCCAAGACTTCTCCCACCCTTGGACCGATGAGATGCTCTACAAGAAATACGCCCTGACAGACGAAGAAATCACCTTCATTGAAAGTATGATTCGACCGATGGAATAAAAAGCACCCGCCCAACCCTCCGTCTGTAGTTGCCCGACTACCTTTCTGTAGTTGCCCAACTACAGACGACGAGTTGCCCAACTACAGACGGTGAGTTGCCCAACTACAGGCGACAAGTTGCCCAACTACTTCCATGCAGTCGGGCAAATAGCAACGAGCGGCCGGGCAAGTACCGGTTTCTCTTCGGCCAACCGGACGCTGACATTTGCCCGACTACCCATCTGTAGTTGCCCGAATGACAAATATAAACTATACCTTATGCTTATGACACCTGTTACCTTCTTCCCCCAGCGTCCCGACGTAACTCCCGAGATATACGCCTACGAGGACACAAACCCGCAATACAGCGGCCTGCTGAAAGTAGGCTACACCACAGTCGGCGTGCAGCAACGCATCCGCCAGCAATACCCCACGCTGCGCCCCGGCCCCCTGCCCTACATCGTCCGCTACGAAGCCTCCGCCATGCGCGAAGACGGCACCACCTTCACCGACCACGACGTGCACGACCGCCTGCGCCGCATGAAGAACGTTGACAACCCTGCGGGCGAATGGTTCCGCTGCACGGTACAAGACGTGCGACAGGCCGTGGAAGCCGTGCGCCGCCGGGACGACACCGACCTGGCCCGCACCGAGACCTTCCGCATGCGCCCCGAACAGCAGGAGGCCGTGGAGAAGACCGCCGCCTACTTCGAGCACAGCCGACGCGAAAGCCCCGACAAGCCGCCCCACTTTCTCTGGAACTGCAAGATGCGCTTCGGCAAGACCTTTGCCGCCTACCAGCTGGCCCGACGCATGGGCTGGACGCGCCTGTTGGTACTGACCTTCAAGCCCGCCGTGCGAAACGCCTGGGAAACGGACCTGCTGACCCACCGCGACTTCGAGGGCTGGCAGTTCGTCACCCGCGGCGGCACCCTCACGGCAGAGGACGTGGACAAGGACCGCCCCGTGGTGTGCTTCGGCTCGTTCCAGGACCTGCTGGGACGCAACCGGACAGGCGGCATCAAGGAACGGAACGAATGGATACACCTGTGGAACTGGGACTGCGTCATCCTGGACGAATATCACTACGGAGCCTGGCGCGAGCACGCCAAGGACCTCTTTGCCGCCGAGGACCGGAGGGAACGCGAGTTTGCCGAGGGAGAAGGACTGACCGACTTCGACGAAGACATCCTGCCCATCACCACCGACGCCTACCTCTACCTGTCCGGCACTCCCTTCCGCGCCATCAGTTCGGGCGAATTCATCGAAGAGCAAATCTACAACTGGACCTACAGCGACGAGCAGCACGCCAAGGCTGCCTGGACGGGACCGGACAATCCCTACGCCGCCCTGCCACGCATGGTGCTGATGACCTACCAGCTGCCTGACGCGCTGCGCTCGGTGGCCCTGGCGGGCGAGTTCAACGAGTTCGACCTCAACACCTTCTTCAAGGCCGAGGGCGAAGGCAGCCAGGCCGCCTTCCTCTACAAGGACGAGGTACAGAAATGGCTGGACCTCATCCGCGGCGCCTATGCGGAAAACATGGTCTCCGACCTGAAGCTGCGCGCGGAGCGTCCGCCCATGCCGTTCTCGCACGCGCCGCTGCTCGAGGTGCTGAACCACACGTTCTGGTTCCTGCCCAGCGTGGCCGCCTGCCACGCCATGCGCAATCTGCTGGCCGAACGTCAGAACCGCTTCTACCACGACTACCGGATAGTGGTGGCGGCCGGCAGCGAAGGGTGCATCGGCGCAGAAGCCCTGGGCCCGGTGCTGGAAGCCATGGCCCGGCCGCTGGAGAGCAAGACCATCACCTTGTCCTGCGGCAAGCTGACCACGGGCGTCACCGTGAAGCCGTGGACGGGCATCTTCATACTGCGCAACTCGTCCAGCCCGGAAACCTACTTCCAGGCTGCCTTCCGCGTGCAAAGCCCGTGGACGCTGCAAAACCCGGACGGGCTCTCGCCCAACCGCACCGTTATCCTGAAGGAGGAATGCTACGTGTTCGACTTCGCCCCGGACCGCGCCCTGCGCCAGATAGCCGAATACAGCTGCCGCCTCAACGTGGACGAGTCCAACCCGGAGAAAAAGGTGGAGGAGTTCATACGCTTCCTGCCCGTGCTGGCCTACGACGGCAGCCACATGAAGCAGATAGACGCAGCCGGCATCCTGGACATGGCCCTGAGCGGCACCAGCGCCACCCTGCTGGCCCGCCGCTGGGAAAGCGCCCTGTTGGTGAACGTGGACAACCTCACCCTGCGCCGCCTGATGGACACGCCCGAAGCCCTGCGCGCGCTGATGAACATCGAAGGCTTCCGCACGCTGAACCGCGACATCGAGACCATCATCAACAAGTCCGATGCCGTGAAGAAAGCCAAGCGCGAAGCGGACGCCCACCTATCCAAAGAAAAGAAAAAGGAACTGACGCAGGAAGAGAAGGAATACCGGAGCCTGCGCAAGCAGATTCAGGACAAGCTCATCAAGTTTGCCACGCGCATACCCGTCTTCATGTACCTGACGGACTACCGGGAACGCAGCCTGAAGGATGTCATCACACAGTTGGAACCGGGCCTGTTCCGCAAGGTGACGGGCCTGACGCAGCAGGACTTCGAGTTGCTCGTGTCGCTCGGCGTGTTCAACGGCCCGCTGATGAACGACGCCGTCTACAAGTTCAAACGCTATGAGGATGCCAGCCTGGACTACACCGGCATCAACCGCCATGCGGGCGAGTCTATCGGCCTGTATGACACGGTAATAGAAGAGCCGGCCTATACGTAGCGGAAGTCCACCGTGCACCGCCCGGCTATCGAACGCCCGGACAGGGGGGTCACCGCCGTCCACAGGGCCAGGTCGTCCACCGTCGCCGGATAGGGCCTGCCGCCGATGAGGGCTTCCTCCACGGCTTTCAGCATCACGTAGTCCATGCCCTCGTGGTGACGGTCGGCCTCCAAGGCTTCCCGGCCCCAACGGGTCCAATAGTCATGTTCGTAACGGGACAGCCAGGGAGCGTCGTCCTCCCAACGCTCGGCCTTGTCGGGACCTTCCACATAGATGCGGCGGGTGTCTCCCTGCCACAAGCCCCGGGTGCCCTGCACCTCGAAATCCAGGCTGCGCGGCCGGGGCAAGGTGGTGTCATGCGTCAGGGTAACGAGGACGCCGCGCTCCGTCTCCAGCTGGGTGATGACCACGTCGCCCAAAGTGACCCGCACGCGGTCGTCGCCCCCCAACTCGCGGATGCGGTGCAACAGTCCGGCGGGCTTCGAGGCAAACGAGGTCAGGCGCAGCATCCGGTCGGTGCGGTTGATGCCGCCTATCAGGCACAAGGGTGCCAGGCCGTGCGTGGGATAGACATCGGCGTTCTGCTCGCGGTAGAAACGGGCCCGCCACACGCTCTCCGTGTTCTTGCGGTTGCCCAGGTGTCCTTCGTCGTCCAGGAGCAGGTCGCGCAAGTCATGCCTGTATCCGCCACGCATGTGGACAATCTCGCCCAACACGCCCGCCTGCACCAAGTTGTAAACGGAAAGGATATCACGCCGGAACAGCGTATTCTCCAACGGGAATACCGACAGCCCGGTCTGCCGGACCAAGGCGGACAAGGGAGCATACTCCCCTTCCGCCAGTCCACCCTTGATTTCAAGGGCCACCCTGCAACCGGCCTTGATGCAATCCACCGCATGCCGCACGTGGAAAGCCCAAGGCGAGGCTACCACCACCAGTTCCGGACGTTGCTCGTCCAACATGCGCAGATAATCGTCCGTCCCCCGGGCGTAGCAGGCAATGCCGCAAGGCATATCCTTCGCCTCCAGGCAAGGATCGGCCACGGCCACGATCCGGAAAAAAGGAATCCGCCGCAACAGGGCGAACAGTTGTTTGCCGCGATACCCCAATCCGATACAAGCGGTCCGCACCGGGGACGTGAAACGGACTTTATCCATAATCATCTTCATCTTGAGTTGATAAGTAGATGTTGATATTCAGTTTATATGATAAATAGGAATTTAGCGGGCTTTGCCCGCAGGAGTTAAAAGGAGTTAGACGGAGTTATCGCTCCGCTTGGGGGAGTTAAAGGCCAATACCACATTTGCATCGCTGATGCCGGAAATCGCCGGACCCACTATTGGCCTATAACTCCCTCTAACTCCTTATAACTCCCTCCCATCCCTCAAAGATAAATTATCATTTAATTCTTGTGACTTACTTACTTGCCACAAATATAAGTCTTTTCTGCCAAACGGTCAAAATCTCTCTCCCAAAAACATCGGGAAACAAGGCCCCTGCTTCCTCCGTCCGGACAGGTATATCTCCGGACGAACACGCTGATATCTCCGCCCACGCACAGAGATATCTCCGTCCATGCACGCTGATATCTCCGTCCAGAGGCCGGGTCTATCCACCTACCGCACCGCCCGCAGCACGTCTTCAACACCGGCCATGACATCCGTGGCGACCGTCCGCAACTCTTCGTCCAGTGTCCGGCCTTTCGCTGCCTCCAGCCGGCGCAGCAAGGCAACCACCCGCTTGGCTCCTATCAGGGTGAAGAGCGGCAACATCTTGTGTGCCACGGCTGAAAGCCTCTCCACATCGTCCTTCTCCAGGGATTCACGGATGCGGCGGAGGTTCTCCCGGGTTTCCTCCACAAAACTCTCCACGATGGAACGGGCCGCCTCCGCATCATCGCCCGAAAAGGCCGTCAGGGCTGAAAAGTCCGGCGCATCGGCCGACAGCAACGCAACAGTCTGCTCCTCCGGCAACGCCTGTGAAAGCTGCACAGCCACGCCCACCCCGGCCAGGACCTCCTTCAGTTCGCTCACCGTGAAAGGCTTGTGCAAACAACCGGAAAAGCCGTGGGTGACAAATTCCTCGGGCTGCATGTCACTCCGGGCCGTAACGGCTATGACCGGAATGGTCCGTGCCTGAGGTATATTGGAGGCACGCAACAGCTGCAACAATTCAAAACCATTCATGGCGGGCATCTGCACATCCGTCAGCAACGCATCGAAATGCCCGGCCCGCAAGGCATCCAGCAGTTCATCCACTTGCAGGCACGAAACAGCCATCATGCCCTGCTGCTTCAACATGGCTTCCGTCAGCATGAGTTGGATGCGGTCATCGTCTATCAGCAACAAGCGGGGCGCCTCTGCCGCTGCCTCCCCGACGGTCTCCACCGCTGTCGCCACTGGCGGTTCCAGCGCATTGGCAGGCACTTCTTCCTGCGCCCGGCCCATCGGAATGCGGACCGTGAAGGTGCTGCCCTTGCCCGGTTCGCTCTCTACGTGGATAGTTCCTTTCAAGAGCTGCACCAGCATCCGCACGATGGAAAGCCCCAGTCCGAAGCCTTCCTGCCCCTGGGCACCGGGCAGACGGGTAAACTCGCGGAAGATGCGTTCGCAGTCGGACGGGTCCATGCCCTGCCCCGTGTCGGCCACCGACACGACCAAGCGCCCGTCTTCGTATCCGGCCGAAAGCGTAATGCTGCCGTGCTCCGTAAACTTCACGGCATTGGACAGCAGGTTGTTGATAATCTGACGCAGACGCAACGGGTCGCAAACGTATGCGGCCGACAACTCGGGCGCCACCTGCCGCTGTAACTCCAAGCCCTTGTCCGCAGTGAGAGGCTGGAAACTGATACAGACCTCTTCCAACAGGCGTGCCGGATGGAAAGGCACTTGATGGACCTCGGCTTTGTGCAGGTCCAGCCGATGGAAGTCCAGCAGGTCGGTCACCAGCCTCAGCAGATGCTGCGAGGATTGCTTCATGTTGTCCAGGTAGAAACGCTGCCGCCCGTCCACCGTGAGCCGCGACAGGAGGTCGGCATAACCTATGATAGAACCCAACGGCGCCTTGAAGTCGTGCGTAATGGCAAGCATCATCCGCTCGCGTGCGGCCAGCAGGTCTTCGGCCCTGCTGCGCGCTTCCTCCAGTTCGCGCCGATAGCGGTTGTTCCGGGCAATGTCACGGCCTATCAGCACCAGGAAAAAGGCAGCCAGCAAGACAGCCCCCACGGCAATGGACCCGATGGTACGCGCCGAATGCAGGCGCAGTTCCTGCCGGCGTTCGGCATCTTCACGCGCGCGCTGCAAGGTTTTCTCTTCATAATGCTTCAGCAGGGTATCGATGCGGGCCGTCAGCTGGGTATTGACAGCCTGGAGGCGGTTCTTGCGACGACGGATACCGTCGTTCACCTCGCGCTCGCGCCTCACGACCTCGCGCAGGCGGGCTTGCAGGGAGTCTATCGGATTATAGACATCAATCAGAGTATCCACCGTATATTCCACAGAGGTCTTCACCTGTATGATGACCGAATCCGGCTTGGGCGTAGAGAAGGCATCGCGCAAGCGTTTGAAAAAGCCCTTCTTCTTGGGAGGCGAAGAGGGCGACACGACGGTGTCCCGATGGTGCACCACATGACGCTGGATGCGGGGACGCAGCACGATGGTGTCCTGACTGGTGATAATGTCTTCTATTTCGGCCGTGGAGATAAGGCTGTCGTTGGCCTCGGCCAAGGTACGCAGGATGCGGATGGTATTGTCATCCTTCTCCTTCAACAGTACGGACAAACTGTCCATCCATTGCACGTTGCTCCCCTCGTTTTGCGTGAGGACTCCCAGTTCCCTGTGCACGAAGTACAGAGAGAAGAACAGCACTGCCAGCAACGCCAGGAAACTGACAATGACCTTGAAGCGGGATACGTCGTTCATATATATGTAAGTTCATTAATTTAAGGAAGTTAGAGGGAGTTAGAAGGAGTTAGAGGGAGTTAGAAGCCAATTGTTGGTCCGGCGATGGCACGTAACAAGGCATTGGCCTCTAACTCCTTGAGTGAAGCGATGACTCCCTCTAACTCCTTCTAACTCCCTCCGGTTCATTCCCCCGAGTCCGGCTGCGGAAGCGGAGCCAGAACAGCACCCCGGCCGTGGTCAGTCCGAAGGGGAATGCGGCCCAGATGCCCACCAGTCCCCAGTCCAGCACGAAGGCAAACAGATAGCCCACCGGCAAAGAGACAACAAAATAGGCAATGAAGGCCATGAACATCATCGGCTTCACATCGGCAATGCCGCGCAAAGCGTTGGCAAAAGTGATCTGCAAACCGTCGCCAAACTGATAGACCAGGAACGGCAGGAACAAGGCCGGCACCAGCGCTGCCACCTCGGCACTGTCCGTGAACCAGCCGGCCACCGAATAACGACAGACAAAAATGATGCTAAGCAGCACCACCGCCATCATCAGGATCAGGTGGAAGCCCGCAGAGGCCGAGCGGCGCACATTACACACGTCGCCCACACCATGAAAGTTGCTGACGCGTACGGCCACCGCCGCCCCCATGCCGTAGAACATCATGAAAGTGAACTGCGAGATGGTCAGCATGATCTGGTGCGACGCCAAAGCTATGGTGCCCAGCCAGCCCACCATGATGATGCTCAGGCTGAACGAAGCTGTTTCCATCCCCATCTGTAGTCCGACGGGCCAGCCCAATGCCTGAAGCCGACGGAAGAGCACCGGCGACCATCGCTGCCGCAACAGCCCGACCCGATAGCGGCGGAAACGACGGGCCCGCAACACGATCCAGGCAAACACCACGACCATCGCAATGCGGGACAACAACGTGCTCAGTCCGGCGCCCAACAAGCCCAGTTCGGGCAATCCCAACTTGCCGTAAATAAGGAGATAGTTACCCACGATATTCATGGCATTGCCGCCCAGCAGAATCCACATCGCCGTCCGGGTATCGGTGATGCCGTCCGTAAACTGCTTGAAGGCATTGAACAACATGACGAACACCAGCGACACCAGCAACACCAGATAGTAAGGCTTGATGAGCGGTATCAACTCTGCGGGCTGCCCCAATCGCTCTACGTTGAGATAGAGCACAGTCATCACCGCCATCTCCAGAAAGGCCACCAGCGTGTTGGCCACCAAGCTGCACCGCAAGGCCAATCCGGCCTCGGCATACCGCCGCCCGCCATAGAGCGCCCCCACCACCGGCGTCAAGCCATAGCTGAACCCAGTACTGAAGATGATGCACAGATTGAACATGTTGTTGACAAAGGAAGCAGCCCCCAACTCCACGGTGCTATGATGCCCCACCATCAAGGTGTCGGCAAAGCCCAGGATGATTACTCCCAACTGCCCCACCACGATAGGCATCCCCAGTGTGAACAGGGCCCGGTAGTGAGCGCCGTAGGTCTGCAAGAATCGATTCATAGTAGCATAAGTAAATGTTCGTATTAACTCAAAGCCGACATATAATATAAGGTATTGGCATTCTCCCGACGGAAAGCCCGGCGGGCCACCTCCTGCAACTGACCGGATGTCACCGCCCGGTAACGGTCCACCTCGCGGTCAATATCCTCCGCCTCGCCTGTCAATTCGAACCAGGCCAGGTTGGTGGCAACATTCAGGTAGTTGATGTTGCCGAAAATTTGAGTGGACTCGAACTTGTTTTTCACCTTCTCCAACTCTTTGGGGGCAATGAGCTCTCCCTTCAGACGGTCCAACTCCTCCCACACGGCAGTCTCCGCTTCCTCCAGCGGAATACCGGCCGCCGGACGACCGCTGATGTTCAGCAAACCAGCGTCGCGAGAGCCGGAAATATAGGCATCGATGTTCGAGAATACTTTTCGCTCCAGGACCAGCCGACGGGTCAGACGGCTGGAACGCCCGTTACTAAGAATATCCGACAGGATGTCGAAGGCATAGTAATCGGCCTCGTCCCGTCCGCACATATGGAAGGCCATGTACAAGGCATTGAGAGGGACATTACGCTCCACACACAAACGACGCTCCTCCGTCTGCAGGGGTTCAGGAGGCAAATGCCGTTCAGGGATGTCACGCCGGGGAATGGGACCGAACCACTTGTCGGCCAGGCGGCGCGTCTCATCCCAGGACAGATTGCCGGTCACGGCCAGCACGGCATTATTGGGCGCATAGTGGCGGAAGAAGAAATCCTTCACCTCGTCCAACGTGGCCTCGGCGATGTGGCTCAATTGCTTGCCGATGGTAGGCCAGCGGTAAGGATGCACCCGATAGGCCAACGGGCGCATCAGGTGACTCACATCGCCGTATGGCTGGTTGAGGCAGCGCTGCTTGAACTCCTCCATCACCACACCACGCTGCACCTCCAGGCTCCGCGGACTGAAAGCCAACTCGAGCATACGGTCGGACTCCAGCCAGAAACCTATCTCGGCATTGTCCCGCGGCACAGTGAGGTAATAGTTGGTGATGTCATTGTTGGTCCACGCATTGTTCTCCCCGCCGGCCTGCTGCAAGGGCGTATCATAATCAGGGATATGCACCGACCCGCCGAACATCAGATGTTCGAACAGGTGGGCAAAGCCTGTATGGTCCGGATGTTCGTCGCGCGAGCCGACATCATAGACGATGTTCAGCGCCACCATCTGCGTGGCAGTGTCCTCGTGGTGCACCAGCCGCAGACCGTTGTCCAGGGTCAATTTATTAATCTTCAAGGACGGTAACCTTATTAATAACCACATCTTCTACCGGACGGTCATTGCGGTCCGTCCTGACCCGCTGGATTTTGTCCACCACGTCCATTCCTTCCAGCACCTCGCCGAAGACAGTGTATTCGCTATCCAGATGGGGAGCACCGCCCACGGTGGTATAGGCCTCCACCTGCTCGGGCGTAAACTGGAAGCGCGGTTTGCCGGCCAGCTCCTTCTCCGCCTGCTCTATCAGTTCGTCCTGAAGCTGCAACAGGCCGTCCTGATCGCCCTCGCGCCGCATCTTGTATATCTCCTTCATATGCTTCTGCGCCAATGAATTAAACGCACTCTGCAAATGCATTTGGTGGATTTGCTCCTCCATATCCAGCAGGGATTGATCGTTATAGACCTTACCGGTGACGATGTAGAACTGACATCCCGACGATTCCTTCTTGGGATTTACATTATCCCCTTGGCGGGCGGCGGACAAGGCTCCGCGCTTGTGGAAATACTTGGGATAGACGAACTCGGCAGGAAGGGTATAACCCACGTCGCCCCTGCCCAGTGCCTGTCCCTTGGGCGCGTTCTTACTCTGCGGGTCTCCCGCCTGGATCATGAAGTCCTTGATGACCCGGTGGAACAGCGTGCCATTGTATGTGCCTTCCTGGGCCAGCTTAATGAAGTTGTCCCGATGTTTCGGTGTCTCGTTGTAGAGTTTCACCACGATGTCTCCCGCGGTGGTCTCGATTTTCAGTCTTGTTTCCATTTTTCCTTGGTTTGCTCCCGGCTTACAGGCCGTCAGCCCGCAGACGAGTAAAGTTAATATGACAATAATGTTTCGTTTCATTCTTCCTTTTTGTTTAATTTAAGCCTGCAAATATACGACTTTCAGGCAAAACCACTTACCTTTGTCTGGCAAAAGAAACCTAAAGCGATGACAATGAAATCCATTTTAATCGTAGAAGACGACATTACATACGGCATGATGCTGAAAACCTGGTTGGGAAAAAAGGGATTCAACGTGGCCTCGGCCAGCAATGTGACCCGTGCCCGCAAGCATATTGAGACGGAAGACGTAGACCTGATTCTGTCCGACCTGCGCCTGCCCGACCACGACGGCACCGAACTTCTGCGCTGGCTGACTGAAAAGCAATTGTCCATCCCGCTCATCATCATGACGGGCTACGCCGACATCCAGTCTGCCGTACAAACCATGAAGCTGGGAGCCCGCGACTACATCGCCAAACCCATTAATCCCGATGAATTGCTGAAAAAAATAGGAGAAGCCCTGAATGCCTCCCCCATCCAGTCCCCGACCGCCCTCCCAGCAGCCTCCCCCGCCGCCCTTTCCGACTTTCTGGAAGGGGAAAGCGACGCGGCCCGCCGGCTCTACAATTATGTCAAACTGGTGGCTCCCACCAATATGTCCGTCCTCATCAACGGTGCCAGCGGAACTGGCAAGGAATATGTAGCCCACCGCATCCACCAACTGAGCAAGCGCGCCCAGCACCCCTTCATTGCCATCGACTGCGGTTCCATCCCCAAAGAACTGGCCGCCTCGGAATTCTTCGGCCATGTGAAAGGAGCCTTCACCGGTGCGCTGAACGACAAGACGGGTGCCTTTGTGGAGGCCAACGGAGGCACCATCTTCCTGGACGAGATAGGTAACCTGAGCTACGAAGTACAGATACAACTACTCCGCGCCTTGCAAGAACGGAAAATACGTCCCATCGGTTCCAACAAGGAGATTCAGGTGGACGTGCGCCTGGTGTCCGCCACCAACGAGAATCTGGAGCAAGCCATCGAGAAAGGTGCTTTCCGCGAAGACCTCTACCACCGCATCAACGAATTCACCCTCCGCATCCCCTCCTTGAAGGACCGGCGCGAGGACATCCTGCTCTTTGCCAACCTCTTTCTGGACCAGGCCAACCACGAGATGGAGAAGCACCTTATCGGATTTGACGACCGCGCATGCCGACTGCTGCAAGACTACTCCTGGCCGGGAAACCTGCGACAGATGAAGAATACCATCCGCCGCGCTACCCTCTTGGCCGAGGGACCCTACATCACCCCTGACGAACTGAGCGAACTGAATCACTTAAACGATATACGCCCATCAACCGCCGGCAGTATCCCCCTACGCAATGAAGAAACCGAGAAACAACACATCATCGAAGCATTGCGGCAAACCGGACACAACAAGAGCCGCGCCGCCGTTCTGTTGGGCATCGACCGGAAAACGCTGTATAACAAGTTGAAGCTTTACGGCATAGATGTGCGCGGAGCGCACAATGATCAATGGTTAATGATAAATGATTAATAGGCTGTACATGAGCCATTTTTGTCACGT
>DHKFC23501__coassemble_1128_pt1 | contig 31310 bp, 28 predicted proteins | sample DHKFC23501__metabat2_low_PE_030 | metagenome-assembled genome bin DHKFC23501
ATTAAGAATAGGATATCAAGAATTTTCAGCACCTGCCACGACTAAAATGCACAAACTTTATTGAAAAGCCAGCTACAGGCATTGCGAAACTGCAAAGATATTCCCATGAAACAACACACCATGAAGCGGCATTTGTCTTTGAAAGAAAAATCATATCTTTGCCGGATAAAACGACCTCTAACAAACAGATGAGATGGACAATACGCGTGATCATAAGATTCTCTTTTCGGAAGCGCTCAAAGAGTTGGTAAAGTCCTTGAAACAAAGACGGCTGGCGGATGTATTCCGGTTTGTCTCTTTTGTGGCGGGAGAATCATACGGCCCGCACTGCCACCTGCGTATTGAACTGAACTACGTTAAAAAAGGTTCGTGCCGAATTCTGCTGGAAGAGGGAAGCGTGTCGTTTCAAGAGGGCGACCTGATGCTGCTTCCTCCTCATGTTTCGCATAAGTTTGAAGCGGGTGAGAAGGGATGCACCTTGATGCAGCTTGAATTTCTACCGGATAAGTAATCATTCCTATTTAGTTTATACTATCGACGTATCTGTCATTCTGAGCGAAGCCCGTAGGGCGTAGTCGAAGAATCTCACTACATGCACTGCCCAAGGGAATCGTGTCTTTCTGGAGATGTTTCGACTTCGCTTCGCTCCGCTCAACATGACAGGCACACATCATATAAATTAATTTTCAACATCTACTTATATTCTGGCAACTGAATTCTCTTCAACCGTTGTCGGTCGGGCAAGAAGACACGTCCTTTACCTCGCCCTTATGGAGCCTTTCCGAGCAGAAGCGTCTGTTGAAAATGGTAGATGACGTGCGCATCGTACAGGAGATTCGCTCTGTCATCAACGAACTGCAGCAACAGGAAGAAGGGTATGAATATCTTGTGGTCTTATCGTACGTCGAGCTCATGGTGCTGATTTACCGTTACGTCTCCCGCCATGCGTTTCCGCCAGACATGAACAGCATCTTGCAGGAGGCCGTCATGTACCTGAGGCAACATTATTCGGCAGATGTGGCCATGGCCGACGTGGCTGCGCACACCGGAGTGAGCGAGCGTTATTTAAGGAAACTTTTCGCCCGGGAGTTTCATCTGTCCCCCTTGGGCTACTTGCAACGCATCCGGATAGACAAGGCTGTAGAATTGCTGAAAAACACGGAGCTGTCCGTCAAGGAGGTAGCCTATCTCTGTGGATATCATTCGCCACAATATTTCGCACATGTATTCAAGCAGTACTCAGGCATCCGCCCTCAGGAAATAGGCAGAGGAAGGAAACAGGAGTAGTTCCATATTGTGTGATTTTTCCGCATATAGTTCCGTTTCCTTTCCAACAACAGACTTGGAACAGTTGGCGGATAGGGCCCGGTTGTTTAATTTTGCACATGGTTTGACAAGCAATAGGGCAAATCTGGTTTAGAATGAAAAACCGATAACCAACAAGCTAACCATATTATCTTTTGAGGAGTTAAGGAGTTAAGAGGTTAAGTAGTTAAGCCAATACTTATGTGTATACGGTTTTTTGACTTACTACCGGCTTAACTCCTGACGGACCCAAGCGGAGTGACAACTTCTTAACGTCTTAACTCCTATATAATATAAACTAAATAGCAACATCTACTTATTGGGCTGACCGGGGAACCAACTGCCAACACCCCCTCACGCAGACGGCCAAGGGAATGAAAGAAAACATTTTCTATTATTCGCTGGCTGCCACAGACAGGTCAGGAAGCCTTTCCGTGCTCTCCTCCACAGCCTCGGAGGCCTGCCGAATCAACAAAATGCCCGATGACCGGTTGATGCTGTATGTCAACAACCGTTGGGACTATCCGGAAATAGCCTGGGGGAACTATTGCAAGCAGCTGGAAGCCTTGCCGTGCTACGGGCAGGTGTTCATCCGGTTCAGCAAGGCGGAGTGACGGCAGACACAGACAAGATGTAACGAAAAGAGGAACACCACTGCTGATGTTCCTCTTTTCCACCCGTGACCCCGCTGCGATTCAAACGCAGGACCTTCAGAACCGGAATCTGACGCTCTATTCACTAAGCTACGGGGCCTGAATTGCGGGTGCAAATGTATAAAAAAGGATGGAATGCGCCTAATTTTTCCCCATTTTTTTCAAATAACAGGCGATTTTGATGCCCACTTGAGGACGATTCACCTCACGATGAATAAGATTAAAAGGCTATACGTATCGTTCCTTTTCGGACAAAATACAAATCATTTTGCCATTTATTTCAGGAAAACAGAATCACTTATTAATATTATGCCTATATTTGCCGGACATTTTTCACATAACACCCATAGTATATGAGCTATCTGATAACCCCCGAAGGATATAAACCCCTGCTCGACCTGAAACAAACCGAGTTGGGAATCAAACAAATAAAAGAGTTCTTCCAACTGAACCTTTCCTCCGAACTGCGCTTGCGGCGCGTCACGGCACCGCTTTTCGTCCTGAAAGGCATGGGCATCAACGACGACCTGAACGGCGTGGAACGCCCGGTTTCCTTCCCCATCAAGGACCTGGGAGACGCACAGGCCGAAGTGGTACACTCATTGGCCAAATGGAAGCGGCTGACCTTGGCGGAGTATAACATCGAACCGGGCTATGGCATCTACACAGACATGAATGCCATCCGGGCCGATGAGGAATTGGGAAACCTGCACTCGCTCTACGTGGACCAATGGGACTGGGAACGGGTCATCACCGAGGCCAACCGCAACGTGGAATTCCTGAAAGAAATCGTCACGCGCATCTATGCAGCCATGGTACGCACGGAATACATGGTCTACGAGATGTACCCCCAAATCAGGCCCTGCCTGCCCGAAAAGCTACACTTCATCCACGCCGAAGAATTGCGCCAGCTCTATCCGCACCTGGAGCCGAAATGCCGTGAACATGCCATCACCCAAAAATATGGCGCCGTCTTCATCATCGGCATCGGCTGCAAACTGGGCGACGGGAAGAAACACGACGGACGCGCCCCGGACTATGATGACTACACCAGCCCGGGACTGAACGACCTGCCGGGACTGAACGGAGACCTGCTGCTGTGGGACGAGGTCCTACAGCGAAGCATCGAACTCTCATCCATGGGCATCCGAGTGAACAAGGAAGCCTTGATTCGCCAGCTCAAACTGGAGGGACAGGAACAACGGCTGGAACTGTACTTCCACCGACGCCTGATGGACGACACCCTGCCTCTCTCCATCGGCGGAGGCATCGGACAGTCCCGCCTGTGCATGTTCTATCTGCGAAAAGCGCACATCGGCGAGATACAAGCCAGCATCTGGCCGGAAGAAATGCGCAAGGAATGCAAGGAGCACAACATACATCTTATTTAAGAAGAAGTTAAGGAATTAAAGGAGTCAGAAGGAGTTATAGGCCGATAGTTGGTCCGGTGAGGGTAAGCGGAAGGTATTTGAAAAAGTATTGTCCTCCCACTCCTTGAGTGAAGCGATAACTCCTTCTCACTCCTTCTAATTCCCTCCTCCAAAACTATAAATAAAGAAAATCCATGAACGTACAGATAGAAGAAAGCTGGCGTCTCCGGCTTCAACCCGAATTTGACAAAGAGTATTTCCGCACGCTGACAGACTTCGTACGGGAGGAATACCGGAAAGGAACGGTCTATCCACCGGGCCGGCTGATATTCAACGCCTTCAACCTCTGCCCGTTCGACCGGGTGAAAGTGGTCATCATCGGCCAAGACCCGTATCACGGACCGGGACAGGCCCACGGGCTCTGCTTCTCCGTGAACGACGGGGTGGCTTTCCCTCCTTCTCTACAGAATATATTCAAGGAAATAAAGAATGACATCGGCACGGAAATGCCCACGAGCGGCAATCTGGTCCGCTGGGCCCAACAAGGCGTGTTGCTGCTGAACGCCACGCTGACCGTACGTGCCCATCAGGCCGGTTCCCACCAGGGACATGGTTGGGAGACCTTCACGGATGCCGTCATACGCATCCTGGCCGAGGAGAAGGAACATCTGGTATTCATCCTGTGGGGAGCATACGCCCAACGCAAGGGCGCTTTCATTGACCGGCAGAAACACTTGGTGCTCACCTCGGCACACCCCTCTCCCCTATCCGCCTACAACGGATTCTTCGGGAACAAGCACTTCAGCCGCACCAACGAATACCTGCAAGAACACGGGGAAGCGCCCATCGTGTGGTAATCAGGAGGGACCGTATCAACGGCGCGCCGCAAAGAACTCCTTCATCAACGCGGCACACTCATCGGCCAGGATGCCCCCCACGACTTCCGTCTTGGGGTGTAAGGCTTGAGGGGCATAGAGATGGTACCCCCGCTTTACATCGTCCGCCCCGAAGACCAGCCGCTTCAACTGGGACCAGCCGATGGCCCCGGCACACATCACGCAGGGCTCCAGCGTGACATAGAGCGTACATTCATTCAGATACTTCCCGCCCAGTGTGGAAGCGGCAGCGGTAATGGCCTGCATCTCGGCGTGGGCCGTGACGTCCGTCAGCGTCTCGGTCAGATTGTGCGCACGGGCTATGATGCGATCTTTGCAGACCACCACAGCCCCTACGGGAATCTCCCCCCGCCCGGCCGCCTTGCGGGCTTCGGCCAAAGCCTGCTTCATATAATAAACGTCATCCATTGATTGTCTTCACCTCCTCATGTCATGTTCGCCGAACAGCGTAGGGTAATCTTCCTCCATGTTCTTGTGTATGAATCCGAGGATGGTCTCGCGAAACCAGCGCGACTTATTGGTTATCTTGTACTTCGCAAGATAACGGTCCACGATGCGCATCTCCTCGTCGCTCATCAGGCAGACGATGCGCTGCTCGCGTTTGGGTTCAAGCGGGGTGGCTTTGGCGCAGGTTTTGTCTCTTTTCCTCATATTCTTTGCAAAGGTAGGATTCTTGCGGAAAAAAGAAATAGAAAAAGGGGAATTTTTTACGGCAAAATGTGCACCTTTGCAGCAACATAGTTAAGATACAGTCCCAGACTCATGATTTTCTTCAAAAGACATAGCATCCTTCTCGCCGCCACGCTGACCCTGCTGGCCGTAGCCGCCTACGAGGCCTATTGGCTGCACGGACTATACACCAGCCAAAGGCAGGCACTCACGGCCCAAATCAGTTCCCTGCTGACCGAGGCGGAGGGCGTGGAGTTTGCCGAACAATTACGCAAAAGCCTGGAGTCGGACACCACCGTCCTCTATACTCCCTCACCCAATCCCACGGGCAAGGTCATATCCATCGGCATGGACACGCTCAAAGGAAAACCGAAGGAAATCACCGTACACCGCATTGACCGCCATACGCCGGAAGGAGAAGCATTCATCGCCGGTAATTTCGATATCCGCCGGGTGGACGAACTCTTCACGCTCTCCCTGGACTCCATCGGGTTACCTTTGCCCCACCAGCTACGTTTCTTACGCGACGAACAAGCGGTTGATTCTGTCTGTACAGCAGGATACCGGCCCGCGACGGACGACCCGGTCATCCCGATAGTCTCCAACCTCAACCTCGGTACCTACGAATTCCGCTCTCCGTCCTTCTCCGCACACATCCTCCGGGAAATGGCAGGCGTATTGGCCGTGTCGGCGGGCATCCTGCTGACGGTCATCGCCGCCTTTGTCTTCATCGACAGGGCCTTGCGGAAACAGCGGGACCTGGAGCGGATGAAAAACGACTTCACCGGCAACATCACCCACGAACTGAAGACGCCCATCGCCGTGGCCTATGCCGCCAGCGACACCCTGCTGGAGTGCGGCGACCTGGGCAACAATCCCTCCCTGCGCGAAGAATACCTGAACATCATCAAGGGGCAACTGGACAAGCTGACGGGGCTGGTGGAAATGATTCTCTCCACCACGCTGAAGAACCGGGACAGCCTGCAACTCGACCTGACCGACACCGCCATCAAACCGCTGCTGGAAGAAGCCGCCGCCCAAACCCGGCTGAGCGCCAAGAAGCCCTGCACGACGACGGTCTCTGTCTGCCCCGACGACCTCGTCGTCCGGATGGACCGCAAGCTGATGTCCAGCGTGCTCTCCACCCTCTTGGACAATGCCGTGAAGTATTCGGGCAAGCAAGTGACCATCGCCCTCGAAGCCCGGCAGGACGGATACAAGACCTGCATATCCATCGCGGACAACGGCATCGGCATCGCCCCGCGCGACCAAATCCACATCTTCGAGAAATTCTACCGGGTGCCCACCGGCGATGTGCACAATGTCAAAGGCTACGGCATCGGACTGTTTTTCGCAAAGAACATCGTGGAGAAGCACGGCGGCCGCCTGACGGTGGAAAGCACGCCGGGCAAGGGCAGCACATTTTACATCGAATTATAGCATGGACAAGATACACGTACTGATAGTAGAAGACGAACCCACACTGGCCCGTATAATCAAAGACGCATTGGAAGCCAACCACTTCCGGGTCTCCCTGGCCGCCGACGGCGAAGCCGGACTCGAAGCATTCGCCCGGCTCTCCCCGGACATTCTGGTGGCAGACATCATGATGCCCCAACTGTCCGGCCTGGACATGGTGCGGAGGATTCGGCAGACGGACAGTCGCACGCCCATCCTCTTCCTGACAGCCAAGAGCACGGTGGACGACGTGGTGGAAGGTTTCCACGCCGGGGGCAACGATTACCTGAAAAAGCCCTTCGGAATGAAAGAACTGATGGTGCGCATACAAGCCCTGCTGGGCAGAATCACCCCCACCTCCGCCCCGCAGAAAGAGAAGAGACGAATCGGCCACTACCAGTTCGACCCCGGCAAACGGACACTGACCTACCTGCCCACCGGCGAAAGCCACGAACTGCCCAACCGGGAGAGCGAGATATTGGAACGCCTCTGTCGCCACCCGCACGCCGTCGTCCCCGCCAGGGACATCCTGCTGGACCTCTGGGGCGACGACGACTTCTTCTGCACCCGCAGCTTCCAGACACTCATCTCCCGACTGAGACACCGCCTCTCCAAAGACCCCGACGTGAAGCTGATTAACCAGCGGGGAGAGGGCTACCGGCTACTCTATTGACTGACCCCGACATCCGGCAAAGGACAGACCTACTGCGGAAGCAGGCATAGAAAAGGTGCCACCTCTTTGTGGAAAAGGTGCCACCTCTTTGTGGAAAAGGTGCCACCTCTTTGTGGAAAAGGTGCCACCTCTTTGTGGGAGAGATCGGATGGAGGCGGCAGCGACAAGCGGACTTCCTACAGGTCGATGCTGAACTTCAGCAGGAATTCCCGTGGCCGGAGGTAGGTCAGCGTATAGGACTGGAGCGTGGAAGATACCACCCTGCGCCGATACTCCGAAGTGCCCGCCACGTTGTTGGCCAGCAAGGACAGTTCCCAACGCTTCGTCCGGTAGCTCAGGGAGACATTGCAGAAGTAATTCAACCCGAAACTCTTCTCGCTGCTGTGATACAGTTCATTGTCCCACGACAGCATCCACCCGGCGACAGGCAGAATATGGAAATTCCCATAGTGGGACCAATCCACCACGCGGCCGACCGGGACGGAAGCGTCGCTCAAATCCTTGCGGCAGGTGACCGTTGCCTCGGATTTCCCCTCCACGGAAAGCCACTTGAGCGGGCGGAGCGAATAGTCCAACGACACGGCGTAGCCATCCACCCGGCCCTCCATCACCTGCCCGGAAGACAAGAACGCATAGCCTGCGGAGTGGAACGAGCCGTTCAATCCGACCGTAGTCCTGCCCCAAAAGAAAGTCTTCGCCAGGCGGGTGCTGATGCTGTACGAGTCCGAACGGTACGTCCGGGTCGTGGCCCGCTGCACATAAACGTCATTGTCCAACGCACTCTCATACAAGATATTGCCGGAAGAGCGGACATACATCGGACGGAGATTGATAAAGAGTCCCGTCACCGGATGGCGATACTGATAACTGCCCAACAGGATGTGGGAGAACCGTTCGCCCATCTGCCCGCTGCCCGCATATTGATTGCGGTAGGACGTAAAGAGAGGCCCTGCGACCAAGGACGTCCCCTCGCGGGGCGTGGCCGACAACCGGTAGTTGAAAGACCACTCGGACTGCGGAGACAACTGCCACTCCCAGCGCAAGGACGGTTCCGCCCAGACACGCCCGGCAGTTGAACCTTCATAAGCCTGCCGGACATAGCTGACCTTGACGCCGCTCTCCAGCCGGTGCTTGCCGAACCTTAACTGGGTGGAAGGCTCCCAATACGGCTGCGCCAGCTGCCAGACGATTCCATTGACGGATTGCCGCCTGTAGTCGAATCCCGCTGTATTTTTCAGGAAATGCCAGCCCAGCTTCTTGCTGAAAGCCGCCTCGTTCCGGGTGGAAAACAGATTCAAGTCCAACAGCTGGGTCTGCCCGTCGATGGTCAGGAGCTGGCCGGGCAGGAAGGTACAGCCGGTGGAGGAATACAACTGCCACACGTCTCCCCGTGCCGTGGTGTGCGACAGGCTCAAGTCCTCGGAAACCATGCGCTTATAGGGCTTGACACTCAGCGGGACATCGCGGTCATTGCAATGCATTGTTCCCGCTCCGGCATCCCAGTCGGCATACACCCGGGTGCTACTCCGAAGATAGGTGCGGTCGGCATTCAGGGTGTAGCATACCTCGCCTTTCAGCTCCTTCCGCCGGTTGGTCAGGCTATAATCTTCCGTAATCACGGGCATCCCGTCGATGGTCAGGTAGGTGAGGGAACTCCCGCTGCGCTGTTCTTCCCGGTCGAGGAAGCCGCTGGCCTGGACGCGCAGGTCGGCATCGCGTCCGGTCTTCCACAGCCAGTTGCCGGCCAGAAGATGGCTGCTGTTGAACGTGTAGCGTTGCGCACTGAAGTCCGGGCCGCCCAACTCCATCAGGCTGATAAGTCCCGCCTCGGCCTGGTAACCGCCCAAGTCGGCAATGTCCTGCACCTCATGGCCGATGTCGGTGCCCGTGTTGTTGTTCTTATACATCATCACGGTCTGGAAATGCTTGTTGAATTGCATCCCCATCAGACGGTTGTCGTACGTCACACCTTCGCCCCGCCCTGCCACACCCGCGCCCAGGTCGGCCAATCCCGTCCACACCGAACGGGCATCTTCCTTCAGGACTATGTTGAGCGCCGCCTGCTCGCTGAAGCTGACCCCGCGCAGGGACTTCACCTTCTGATGATGCTCCAGCACCTGCACATCCTGCACTTTGTCCGCCGGGATGTTGTTGCTGGCCACGGCATACTGCCCGCCCATCAGGTCGAGACCCTCGATGTAGAAAGTGTTGATGGCTTTACCCTGATACTCGATGCTGCCGTTAGGCTTCACCTCCAGTCCCGGCATCTTGGCAATGACGTCGGCAATGGAGCGGTCCTGGGCTTGCTTGAAGTTGGCTACGGAATAAGTCAGCGTATCTCCCCGCTGGGAAATGCGTTCGGGCTTTGCCACCACTTCCCGAAGTTGGAAAGCCGCTTCCGCCAGTACGATGTCCTGCCCGTCCCGGAATCCGGCCACCGGCAGGGTTACGGACTTGTAGCCCATGAAGCTGACGGTCAGGTGGTCGGCTCCAGGCAGGCGTTTCAGGGAGAAATGCCCGTCCCGCCCCACGACTGCAAAGGCCAAGAGTTTACCTCCGTCAGCATAGAGCACGACATTGGCCCCATAAAGCGGCTGGCCGGACGCATCGTGCACAGTTCCCTCGAAAGGCGAGGAGGACTGAGCCATCCCCCTCGCCATTCCCCAAACGCATACTAAGATAAAAATGAGTGTACGCATAGGTTCATTCCAGGTCAAGATAGTTCTTACGGGGTGCCTTCTGGTCGGTAATCTCATTGCCGCTGGCATCCGTTATCTTGACCACCTTGGCTCCCGAACCGGCCACGAGGTCTTTCACCTGCTCGGAATAAGTCTGTTCGGCACGAAGCCTGCGCAGGGCCAGGTATTTCTTTCGTGTACACTTCACGGGCTTATTTTGGCTTGGCCCAAGTTCCACCTTTACATTCTCCGGGGCCTGCTCGATGCCTACCGCCGTGAAGTGGAAGAAGCCGTCCGCATCCACCGCCTCCAGGATAAGCCCCGGCAGTCCGCCCAACACATACGGGCCGTAGGACAAGGGCAGTTCCGGACAATACCACACTGTCCACGTGCGGCCATACAACCCGACCTTCGCCTGATGACACGTGTAGCCACAGACCGTCTTCACGCTATCGGTCAATGTCCAGTCCCACTGCGGCAAGGGTTCTTCGTACTTCAGGTCGTCAGCACCTATCATATTCATATAGGTATATTGCCCCGGCTTGGGCTTGCCCGTCAAGACTTGCAGATAGCTCGTATTGGGATACTTCGCCCTAAGCTGTTGCAAGCCGGCTATGCCTGCCATGATATCTTCGGTGGAGTGCCGGAGTTCATCGGACTCCTGAAGATATTGGCGGGCAGCAGGATTATAGAAGACGGCAGTGGCCTCCCCTATGTCCAGATTCCAACGATAGGTTTTCCGTGCTTTGTTGTCACGCAGGGCATCGCAATCGTAAGTGATGCGGTAAACGGCCTTCTCTTGTGCGCCCAGCCAGAGCGGGAGCAGCAGCAGAATCAGTGCAAATGTTTTTTTCATCGTTCTATTGTTTTTAGTAGTTTCGATGAAGCAAAGGTCGGTAACCCCAAGAAAAGTCTTGTTCAACGACGATTCAACAAGTGCAAACAAGTATTAAACGGTCCATTTTTCCGCTTGCGAAACCTAAGAGGTTAGAAAAAGTTCTGCCAAGAAGGCCACAAAGTTCTGAGCAAAGGGCTTCAAAGTCCCTGGGAGTAGGAAGGAGAAAAAAATGAAGCGTGGCAGATGGCGAATGACGCATCGTGTAATTGTCATTTGTCATCTGTCACGCTTTCCGGTCATGCAAGGGGGCTGCTTACTTGATGACCCCCAGTTCGCGGCCTACCTTGACGAAGGCCTCGATGCACTTGTCCAGATGTACACGCTCGTGTCCGGCGGAAATCTGCACACGGATGCGTGCCTGGCCCTTGGGCACCACGGGATAGTAGAAGCCCGTGACATAAATGCCCTCTTCCTGCAGGCGGGCGGCGTAGACTTGCGAGAGCTTGGCATCGTAGAGCATCACGGCGCAGATGGCGCTCTGCGTGGGCTTGATGTCGAAGCCGGCGGCCATCATCTTGTCGCGGAAGTAGTTGACATTCTCCACCAGCTTGTCATGCAGCGCGTTGCTCTCCTTCAGCATCTTGAACACCTCGATGCTGGCGCCGATGACCGCCGGAGCCACCGAGTTGGAGAAAAGGTAAGGACGGCTGCGCTGGCGCAACAGGTCGATGATCTCCTTGCGGCCCGTAGTGAATCCGCCCATGGCTCCGCCGAAGGCCTTGCCCAGCGTGCCGGTATAGATATCCACACGACCGTAGGTATTGTAGAGTTCGCTCACACCGTGGCCCGTAGCGCCTACGACACCGGCAGAGTGAGATTCGTCCACCATCACCAGTGCGTCATACTTCTCGGCCAGGTCGCAAATCTTATCCATCGGAGCCACATTGCCGTCCATCGAGAAGACGCCATCCGTCACCACGATGCGGAAGCGCTGGGCCTGGGCTTCTTGCAGGCAACGCTCCAGGTCGGCCATGTCGGCATTGGCATAACGGTAACGCTTGGCCTTGCAGAGACGCACACCGTCGATAATCGACGCATGGTTCAGGGAGTCGGAGATGATGGCATCCTCGTCCGTGAAGAGAGGCTCGAACACACCGCCGTTGGCATCGAAACAAGCGGCGTAAAGGATGGTATCCTCCGTCTTGAAGTAATCGGAGATAGCAGCCTCCAGCTCTTTGTGGATGTCCTGCGTGCCACAGATGAAGCGCACGGACGACATGCCGTAACCCCGGCGGTCCATCATCTCCTGGGCGGCCTTGATAAGGCGCGGGTTGTTGGACAGTCCCAGGTAATTGTTGGCACAGAAGTTCAGCACTTCCTGTCCTTTCACTTGAATGGCAGCCTGTTGGGGGCTTTCTATCAGACGCTCCTCCTTATAAAGGCCGGCGTCCTTTATCTCGGCCAGTGTCTGGGCGAGATAGTCTTTCATTTTACCGTACATAGTTCTTTCTTTTTTAAATCTCTCCGACAAAGGACACGATTTTTCTCGGAATAAACAAGTTTTCCGGGAAGAATTGTAGGGAAAGCGATGAAAGAATCAAAAAAAGTACGTACCTTCGCACAAATTCTAAAAACGATATTACAATTATGAAGAACATTTTAGTCATTGGCTCTACAGGGCAGATAGGCTCCGAGCTGACCATGGAACTGAGAAAAAGATATGGTAACGAACACGTAGTGGCCGGCTACATCGTAGGCGCTGAACCCAAGGGTGAGCTGCTGGAGTCCGGTCCTTCCGCCCGAGCCAACGTAACGGACCGCCAATCGCTGGAGATGGCCGTGAAGGAGTACCAGATTGACACCATCTACAACCTGGCCGCCCTGCTTTCCGTAGTGGCCGAAAGCCGCCCCTCGATGGCATGGAAGATTGGCATCGACGGCTTGTGGAACGTGCTGGAAGTAGCCCGCGAGCACGAATGTGCCGTCTTCACCCCCAGCTCCATCGGCTCCTTCGGCGAGTCCACCCCGCACTTCAAGACTCCGCAGGACACCATCCAGCGTCCCCGCACAATGTATGGCATCACCAAGGTGACCACCGAGCTCCTGAGCGATTACTATTATACTAAATATGGTGTGGACACGCGTGCCGTGCGCTTCCCCGGCATCATCTCCAACGTCACCCTGCCCGGCGGAGGCACCACGGACTATGCGGTAGAGATTTACTACGCTGCCGTGAAAGGCGAGAAGTTCACCTGCCCCGTCAAAGCCGGCACGTATATGGACATGATGTATATGCCCGACGCCCTGAATGCAGCCATCTCGCTGATGGAGGCCGACCCGACGCGCCTGAAACACCGCAACGCGTTCAACATCGCTTCGATGAGCTTCGATCCGGAAGAAATCTACCGCGTGATCAAGAAGCATGTCCCCGACTTCGAGATGGAATACAGCGTAGACCCGTTGAAGCAGGCCATCGCCGATAGCTGGCCCGATTGCCTGGACGACACTTGCGCCCGCGAAGAATGGGATTGGAAGCCCCAGTACGACTTGGAGTCCATGACCGTGGATATGCTGGAGAAACTCCGCGCAAAACTGAACAAATAAAGCCGGCACGATGAAGAAACTCTTGGCCGGAAGCCTGCTCCTTGTCCTTTGTGCCGCCTCGTGCGGCCAAGGCAAGGGTGCGAAAGACCCTTTCGCGGCGATCACGCAGATGGTGGACTCGGTGAAATCACCGGACATCCCCCCATCTGCCACGCCTGCGGAAAGCCAACCTATGCCCCTCGAGGCGGACGAGCTATTTGACGACTTCATCTTCAACTACGCCCAAGACGAGGCGCTGCAACGCCAACGCACTGTATTTCCCCTTCCCTACAACCGGGACGGACACATGACGGAAATCGAGCGCAAAGCCTGGACCCACGACCCGCTCTTCACCGAAAGCAACATCTATACCCTGCTTTTTGACCGGGAACAGGATATGGACATTGTGGGCGACACTTCGCTCAATGCCGTGCAAGTGGAATGGCTCTTCCTCAAGAAACGGGAAATGAAGAAATACTTTTTCCAACGCACACGCGGTATGTGGATGCTGGACTCCATTGCCCTCCATCCGATAAAACAAGGTGAAGGAGGGGAATTTGTGGATTTCTACACGCGTTTCGTTTCGGACAGCCTTTATCAACGTAGCCATATCCATACCCCCCTGCGCTTCATCACGCTGGATCCTGACGATGAGTTCTCCATCCTTGAGACCACCCTCGACCTGGAACAATGGTACGCCTTCCGCCCGCAGATGCCAGCCGAATGGCTTTCCAACATCTGCTACGGCCAACGAAACGAAACACGCTCGCGTACCAAAATCCTGAAAGTGAACGGCATCGGAAACGGATACTCCAATGTCTTCTATTTCCGCAAACGGCTGGGCGAATGGGAACTGTATAAATATGAGGACACCAGTATATGACGACAAAGATAAACGATTTCCCGCTACGCGCACATAACACTTTCGGGCTGGATGTATGCGCTGCACACTTCCTGGAGTATGCCTCCGAAGAGGAGCTGACGGAACTGATTCATACGGAACAAATCAGTACACCCTACTTGCACATCGGCGGAGGCAGCAACCTCCTGTTCACGGACAGCTACTATCCGGGCACCATCCTCCACTCGCTTATCCAGGGCATATCCGTCACCGGCGAGGACGATGCCCACGTTTACCTCCGCGTGGGAGCAGGCACCGTATGGGACGACTTCGTGCGCCAATGTGTTGAGCAAAGATGGCAGGGCGTGGAAAACCTCTCCCTCATACCTGGTGAAGTAGGGGCCGCAGCCGTGCAGAACATCGGCGCCTATGGGGTGGAAGCCAAAGATGTCATCACCTCTGTAGAAACCATCGACAGAACCGGATGCCGAAAAATCTATCCGGCAGAGGAATGCGCCTATGCCTACCGGCAAAGCCTTTTCAAGCGCCCGGAGATGAAACCGGTATTCATCACCCATGTCAACTTCCGACTCAACAAAACGCCCCGTTTCCACCTGGATTACGGCGCCCTGCGAGAAGCATTGGGCGGACAGACTCCTACCTTGCCCCTTGTGCGCGAAGCCGTCATCCGCATCCGTCAAAGCAAATTGCCCGACCCCAGAAAACTGGGCAACGCCGGAAGTTTCTTCATGAACCCCGTCATACCCCGCACCCATTTCGAGGAATTAAAGAGAACGCATCCTTCCATCCCCCACTACGATGTGGACGAAGCACGCGTGAAAGTACCTGCCGGATGGCTCATCGAACAATGTGGATGGAAAGGCCGCGGATTAGGCCCCGTGGCGGTATACGACAGGCAAGCATTAGTACTGGTAAACACGGGAGGAGCTACCGGAGCGGATATCATCCGCCTGGCCAGTGCCGTACAAGCCTCCGTCCGCGAACAATTCAACATAGATATCCAACCCGAAGTATTATTCGTATGAAAGTAAAGATATTGGGAAGCGGAACCTCGACGGGGGTACCCGAGATTGGATGTACCTGCCCCGTCTGCACTTCGTCCGACCCGCGCGACCGACGCCTGCGCACCTCGGCCATGATTTGTACAGACGATGCCAGGATACTGATGGACTGCGGGCCGGACTTCCGCGAGCAGATGCTGCGCCTCCATGACTTCCGGCAGATAGACGCCGTACTCATCTCGCATGAACACTATGACCATGTGGGAGGCCTGGATGACCTCCGACCTTTCTGCCGATTTGGAGAAATCCCCCTCTATGCCGAACACTACACCGGCGAAGACCTGCGCCAACGGATGCCCTATTGCCTGGTAGACCGCATCTACCCCGGCGTGCCCCGTATCTACCTGCAAGATGCCGAGCCGGGAAAGGCCTTTTACATCAACCGGACTGAAATACTGCCTTTCCGGGTCATGCACGGACGCCTGCCCATCTTGGGCTTCCGCATCGGAAAGCGGCTGGGCTACATTACCGACATGCTCACTATGCCCGACGAATCATACGAATGCCTGCAGGAGCTTGACCTCCTCATCATGAATGCTCTCCGCACCAAACCTCACCCCACGCATCAGAGCATCGGCGAAGCCCTGCTAACCGCCAAGCGTATCGGAGCAAAAGAAACCTATCTGGTACATATGAGCCACCACGCAGGCCTCCACGCCGACATAGAACGCACCCTCCCCCAGCACATACACTTCGCCTACGACGGGTTGGAAATAGAGATTTGAAAAAATCCGCGATATCCGAAACTTTTCGAAACATTTGTTTTGTTTTATTAGCGGAAAATTACTAACTTTGCCCTCAAGAATCTGAGGACTTGTTATGAAATTCTCGCTTTCCATAAAAATCGTTGTCATACTCTCCGTATTTTTGCTCTGCGCGGGAGTAGGCGTATATTCGTTTATGCGGCTTAACTCCGTGGAACAACGGAAAGACTTCAATCTATACACTTTGGTACCGCAGGACGCCGTGGCCGTGTTCGAGACCGACCGCATGGTGGACATGCTGGAAACCATGGAGCAGATGGAGTGCAACGAAGACGGACATTTCCTCTACGCCTCAGCCCTGTTCAGTTGTCTGAAAAAATATCTCAACACACTTCTGGAAGAAACGCCTCATGCCTTGAGCAAACAGATGAACAAATTGCTCATCAGTTTCCATGCTCCCGATACACAAAACGACCAGGTATTGTATTGTACCTTGGGCGAGGGCGACCGAGAGTTGCTGGAAAACTTTATCAGCAAATACAGTCCGGAATCCTTTCCTGTCAAGACATCCGAATACCGGGGACAGGAAATCCGCATCTACCCCATGGACAATGGACGTTTCCTGGCTGTATATCTCACACGTGACTTCCTGGCACTCAGCTTCCAAAAGAAATTAGTGGAAAGAGTCATCGATGCTCATAAAAAAGGAGAGGTCCTGCTTGACGACCCTTCTTTCAAGTCCTTCTATAACGGGAAAGACCGTAACGTGGAAGCGACCCTTTACCTGCGCACACGCTCCGTGCGCATGGGACAATCCACGGACAGCCTTTGCCGTGTGCTCAATTTGAGCGAATGGATGGAGTTCAATCTGAAATTTACTGAAAAGGCCATCTATTGCACGGGGCTCAGTCACGAGACAGATACCGTACATAGCCTGGTACGCGCCCTTCGTCCGCAAAAGAGCCTATCCGGATTCGCAGGAGAACGTCTCCCCTCGTCCACCTATCTATACACGCATTGGGCTATGTCCGAGAAGGACAGTCTCTTTTCCTTCCGGGACTCACAAATCACCGGCTTATCCTCCGCCGACTCCTATGTGGGCAGCCGCGACCAGGAATTACTGGATTTCTTGGAGGCACATGCCGACACCAGTTTGCTCACCTGCTTCTTCCCGGCGGATTACCCCGGCCGGAAAACGCCTTGTGCCGTAAGCATCATTCCCCTGACTCACGAGAGGAAAGCCCGCCAAGAATTCCTGAATTGGCTACGCTCCACACCACGCGAACGGAAAGCCCCGGCACGTCCACGCTTTACGCCCGGTTACGACCGCTATCCACATTCGCAAGCCTACCGCAAATATCTGATGCCACGCAACACGCTCGTCAACCGGCTGACCGGATGGGCTGACACTACGTCCTATGCTTACGCGTGTTTCTACCGAGGCAGCCTCCTGCTGGCCTCGGACGCCCTCAGTCTGTCTGCTTACATTGAAGCGCTGGAACGTAAAGATATCCTGCCTGGCAGTGAACACTATGAAAGCCTGGCCAGCAGTTTAGCACCTTCCTACAACCTCTTACTGATGGCCGACATGGACGAAGTCTTGCGCCAGCCCGCCTCTTATGCACGGTTGGTACCCAACTTTTTCTTAAGCCATGCAGACTTTTTCCGTTATTTCGTATTGGCTGTCCAGTTCAGCAACCAAGAGGGAGTGATTTGCCCCAATCTCACGCTCTGGTATCGCCCGGATGACCTGCCTCCGGAAGAATGACCCCCTGCATACAAAAAAAAGAGAGGCCTTCCTGCCCGCAAACACGCCGATATCCCCGCCTGCGGACGAAGATATCCACGCCCGAGGGCGGAGATATCAGGGCTCGCGGACAGAGATATCCGGGCTTGCGGACGGAAAGGCATCTGCCCGTCCCGTCAGAAAAGAAGGGACATCTGCCTCAGAATGGCAGGTCGTCTTTGGCGTCGCCTGCCAAGAAATCGGGTGCAGGTGCAGCCATAGGAGGCGGTACGGGAGCTCCGGCCTGCATGGGTGCAGCCGCCTGCGACTGTACTGCAGGTTCCACCTTCCAGGCACGGATGCGGTTGAACCAACGGTCCTGCCACTGGTTGGCGTCAATGTCGAAAGACACTTTCAATTCCTGCCCCATCTGTATATTAAATTGTGCAATCCGGTCAGCCCCAAACACCTCGAAACACATCCGGCGGGGATATTGTCCACTTGCACTGTCCTCGATGACATACTCCTGAGCCTTCCACTCATTACCTGTTCTGCTCGATACTCCCCCTTTCTCGGGAAGCACGGCAATGATTTTTCCTATGAATTCCATTGTTCTCTTTTTTGTTGACGCGGCGAAGTTACGATTTTTTAGGCATAACAGTCACATAAAAGGCAGTTTTTTCATCGGATTTCTTTGCCATCGGCAATTCTTTTTCTAACTTTGTCCGTCCGAACAAATACATAAGACTACATCAAAAAAACAGATAAACAGAAACTACATAAAAACATATAGTATGAGATTCATCGTTTCAAGCACAACGCTTTCCACCCACCTGCAGGGTATCAGCCGCGTGATAAATTCCAAGAATGCACTACCCATTCTGGACTGTTTTCTTTTTGAATTGAGAGACGGTATGCTGACCGTCACCGTATCTGATAGCGAAACCACGATGACAACCACCCTTGAAGTCGTGGAAAGCAATGCCGACGGACGTTTTGCCATCACCGCGCGCACCTTGCTGGACGCCTTGAAGGAGATTCCCGAACAGCCGCTGACTTTCGATATAGACCTGCAATCACTGGAAATGACCGTCTTGTATCAGAACGGCCAATATAGCCTCGTAGGACAAAACGCAAATGAATTTCCCACGCCGGTCACATTGGGTGAAAATGCAGTCCGCATGGATATAGACGCACAGGTGCTCTTGAACGGCATCAACCGCGCCATTTTCGCCACGGCCGATGACGAATTGCGCCCTGTCATGAACGGCATCTACTTCGACATCACGACCGAAAGCCTCACAATGGTAGCCTCGGATGGCCACAAACTGGTACGAAGCAAGACGATGTCCGCACATGGCAACGAACGGGCTGCTTTCATCCTACCTAAAAAACCCGCCATACTGATAAAGAACCTTCTGCCCAAAGAAGAAGGACTGGTCAGCATCGAATTCGATGAACGCAACGCAGTTTTCACCCTCGACAATTACCGCATGGTGTGCCGCTTGATTGAAGGACGCTATCCTAACTACAATTCGGTGATTCCCGCCAACAACCCGAACAAAATCACCATAGACCGCCTGCAACTCCTGGGGGCCCTGCGCCGTGTATCCATCTTCTCATCACAAGCCAGCAGCCTTGTCAAGCTCTGCATGAGCGCAGACAGCATGGTCATCAACGCACAGGACATAGACTTCTCTACTTCCGCCAAGGAAACCCTGACTTGCCAATACGCCGGTACCCCTATGGAAATCGGTTTCAAGTCTTCTTTCCTCATCGACATCCTGAACAATATTCCATCCGACGACGTACTCATCGAATTGGCCGACCCGTCGCGTGCTGGAGTCATCACTCCGGTGGAACAGGAAGAAGACGAAGACCTGCTGATGCTGCTCATGCCTATGATGCTGAACGACTAATCTCATACAAAAAAGCGAAGTAACATGAAACTGAACTTAAAGAACCCGCTGGTCTTCTTCGATTTGGAAACCACCGGAACCAATATAAATTCAGACCGCATCGTGGAAATCTGTTACCTGAAAGTTTATCCCAACGGCAACGAAGAGGCCAAGACCATGCGCATCAATCCCGGTATGCATATTCCCGAAGAAGCCACGGCCGTACATGGCATCCACGACGAAGACGTGAAGGACTGCCCTACCTTCAAGGAAGTAGCCCGCAACATCGCCCGCGACATCGAGGGATGCGACCTGGCCGGATTCAATTCCAACCGTTTCGACATTCCGGTCCTGGCCGAGGAATTCCTGCGTGCGGGAGTGGACATCGACTTGGCACGCCACAAGTTCATAGACGTGCAGGTCATCTTCCACAAGATGGAACAACGCACGCTCTCCGCCGCCTACAAATTCTATTGCGGCAAGAACCTGGAGGACGCGCATAGCGCCGAAGGCGACACCCGTGCCACCTATGAGGTACTGATGGCCCAACTGGACCGCTATCCCGAACTGAAGAACGACGTCGCCTACCTCTCCGAATACTCCAGTTTCAACCGCAACGTGGATTTTGCCGGACGCATGGTCTACAACGATGCGGGCGTAGAGGTGTTCAATTTCGGCAAATACAAAGGCACGCCCGTGGCCGAAGTGCTGAAGAAGGATCCCGGCTACTACAGCTGGATACTGAACAGTGATTTCACCCTGAACACAAAAGCAATGCTCACTAAGATTCGCCTGCGCGAACTGACCCTACGTTAATCCGCCATCATGACAAACGTACTGAAAGGAAAAAAAATCGTACTGGGCATCACGGGAAGCATAGCCGCCTACAAGGCTTGCGTCCTCATCCGCGGACTGGTGAAACGCGGAGCAGAAGTGCAAGTCGTCATCACCCCCGCGGGAAAGGAGTTCATCACCCCCATCACCCTCTCCGCGCTGACCAGCAAGCCCGTCATCAGCGAATTCTTCGCCCAACGGGACGGCACGTGGCACAGCCATGTGGACCTGGGACTATGGGCAGACGCCATGCTCATCGCCCCAGCTACTGCCTCCACCATTGGCAAGATGGCGCATGGGGTGGCGGACAACATGCTTGTCACCACGTACCTCTCCATGAAGGCTCCCGTTTTCATAGCTCCTGCCATGGACTTGGACATGTATGCCCATCCCTCTACCCAGACCAATCTGGACACACTCCGTTCGTATGGCAACCACATCATCGAACCTGCTTCCGGCGAACTGGCCAGCCACCTGGTAGGCAAAGGACGCATGGAGGAACCGGAAAACATCATCCTGCATCTGGAGCAGTTCTTCGCAAACCGGGACGGGGACCTGAAAGGACAGACCATCCTGATTACCACCGGTCCTACCTACGAAAAGATAGACCCGGTCCGCTTCATCGGAAACTATTCGACGGGAAAAATGGGAATCGCCCTTGCCGACGAATGTGCTTCCCGGGGAGCCAAAGTCATTTTGGTATGCGGCCCCATACAATGTTCTCCCCACTACCCCATACATCGGCGTCTTGACGTAGAATCGGCCTCCGAAATGTATGAAGCCGCGACATCCGCCTTCGCCGAGGCAGACGCCGCCATCCTTTGTGCCGCCGTGGCCGACTATACGCCCGAACACGTGGAAAAGGAAAAGATGAAACGCGAGCAGACCGGCGCCCTGACCCTCTCCCTTAAGCCGACCCAAGACATTGCCGCCCAACTGGGCGAGATGAAAAAGCAGTCGGACCGAAAGAAAATCCTGGTAGGCTTCGCACTCGAGACAGCGGACGAAGTTCAGAATGCCGAAAACAAGCTGGCGCGCAAGAACCTGGATTTCATCGTACTGAATTCCCTCAACGATGCGGGTGCCGGATTCAAGTATGACACGAACAAGGTCAGCATCATCGCCCCCGACGGGAGGACGGACTATCCGCTGAAAACCAAGACAGAAGTAGCCGTGGACATCGTGAACCATTTGGCCAAGATCCTACAAAAATAAATTCAAACAGTCAGCCATGTTGCGTTCGCTTTACATACAGAACTATGCCCTGATAGAGAAACTGGACATCAGCTTCGAGCAAGGATTTTCCGTCATCACGGGCGAAACCGGAGCGGGAAAATCCATCATCCTCGGTGCTATAGGTCTCTTGCTGGGTCAACGCGCAGACGTGAAGTCCATCCGCACGGGAGCCACCAAGTGCATCATCGAGGCCCGATTCGACATATCCAATTATCACATGCAACCTTTCTTCGAGGAAAACGAACTGGATTACGAGGACGAGTGCATCCTGCGCCGCGAACTTTATGCTTCGGGCAAAAGCCGCGCTTTCATCAACGATACCCCGGCACAGCTGGCACAGATGAAGGAGCTGGGAGAACAATTAATCGATATCCACTCGCAGCATCAGAACCTGCTGCTGAACAAGGAAGGTTTCCAACTGAACGTGCTCGACCTCTTAGCCCATGACGAACCGGCCCTCTCGGCCTACCAAGCTGCCTATAAACAATGGAAACAGGCACAAAACGACCTAGACAGACTATTGGAACGTGCAGCCCGGGACAAGGCCGACGAGGACTACATACGTTTTCAATGGGAGCAGTTGGAAGAAGCCCACCTGACCAAAGGCGAACAAGAAGAACTGGAGCAAGAAGCCGAAACCCTCAGCCACGCCGAAGACATCAAAGCCAGCCTGTATCGCACCGACCAACTCTTCAATAACGAAGAGGGAGGACTGCTCTCCAACCTGAAGGAGTGTTGCAACGTCATAGCCGAACTACAAGCCGTCTATCCTGCAGCCGAGGAATGGGCCAATCGCTTGGAAAGTTCCTACATCGAACTGAAAGACATAGCCGATGAAGTATCCGACCGGGAAGAGCAGGTAGAGTTCAATCCCACCCGACTGGACGAAGTGAACGAACGCCTCAACCTGATATACTCCCTGCAACAAAAACACCGGATGGACACAGTGGACGAATTAATGGCACTGCGCGATGACTATGCAACCCGTCTGGCTTCCATTTCCTCATCCGACGAGGAAATAGAAACGCTAAAAAAACGTTGCGGGGAACTACAAAGCGAAGTGCGCCGGCAAGCTGCCGGCCTGACAGAGGCCCGTCGGGAAGCCGCACGCGAGGTAGAACGCCAAATGGCCGCCCGTCTGGTGCCACTCGGCATGCCCAACGTGCGCTTTGTCGTAGACATGGGAGAGCGGAAAGAACCGGGTCTCCACGGCATGGACACCGTCACATTCCTGTTCTCGGCCAACAAGAACGGCACCCTGCAGAACATTTCGTCGGTGGCATCGGGCGGAGAGATAGCCCGCGTCATGCTTTCGGTAAAAGCCATGATAGCCGGAGCGGTAAAACTGCCCACCATCGTCTTTGACGAAATAGACACGGGCGTGTCGGGAGAGATTGCCGACCGCATGGCAGACATCATGCAGGAAATGGCAAACAACGACCGACAGGTCATCAGCATCACGCACCTGCCTCAAATTGCCTCTCGAGGACGCGCACATTATAAAGTTTACAAGAAAGACAATGAAACGGAAACGAACAGCCATATCCGCAGGCTGACGGACGAAGAACGGGTGGAGGAAATCGCCCACATGCTGAGTGGAGCCACCCTGACGGAAGCTGCCCTCAACAACGCACGGGCTTTGCTGAAGACGAGATACGAGGCTATCTCATGATGAGATACGGGGCTATCTCACGATGAGATACGAGGCTATCTCACGACAAGATAGCCGGCAAGTTATTACACATTATTATATATAACGGATTATGATAGAGAAAAATGAAATGATATTCGGTCTCCGGGCCATTCTGGAAGCGTTGGAAGCCGGGAAAGACATAGACAAAATCCTGGTGAAGAAAGACTTGCAAGGAGAGCTTGCCAAGGAATTATTTGCGGCCCTCAAAGGCACCGGGATTCCGGTACAGCGCGTGCCCATCGAACGCTTGAACCGCATCACGCGCAAGAACCACCAAGGAGCCATCGCATTCATGTCCGCAGTCACTTACCAACAAGCGGAAAACCTCGTGCCTTCCCTCTTCGAAGAAGGCAAGAATCCATTCTTCCTGGCCCTGGACGGCATTACAGACGTACGCAATTTCGGTGCCATCGCCCGTACCTGCGAATGTGCCGCTGTCGATGCCGTCCTCATTCCCTCCACCAACAGTGTATCCGTCAATGCCGATGCCGTCAAGACATCGGCCGGCGCCCTACACAAGTTGCCGGTTTGTCGGGAGCAGAACCTGACGAACACCCTGCACTACCTGAAAGAATGTGGTTTCCGCCTCATCGCAGCCACCGAGAAAGGAGATTATGACTATACCAAGGCCGACTACACGGGTCCCCTGTGCATCATCATGGGAGCGGAAGACAAAGGCGTTTCCTACGATAACCTCGCCCTATGTGACGAGTGGGTGCGGATTCCGATGCTGGGTACCATCGAATCGCTCAATGTGTCCGTAGCTGCGGGCATCCTGATATATGAAGCTGTAAAACAACGAATGACTGAATAGAATATGAGGAAAATGAAAATGATTTTAGCCATGTCCCTTTGCCTGCTGGCCCAGTGGACCATGGCGCAGGCCCCCAAATGGGTCGAAAAAGCCAAGCATGCCGTATTCTCCGTCGTAACTTATGACAAGAACGACCAAATACTGAACACAGGCAACGGATTCTTCGTCACCGAAGACGGAGTGGCACTGTCCGACTATACCCTGTTCAAGGGAGCCCAACGGGCTGTCATCATTGACAATGAAGGCCGGCAAATGCCCGTCCTAAACATCATGGGAGCGGATGATATGTATGACGTGGTGAAATTCCGCGTCGGCATTGAGAAAAAAGTCACAGCCCTTCCCATCGCCACCCGCCAACCGGCTGCCGGAACATTGGTGTATCTCCTGCCCTATTCCACCCAAAAAGGACGCACCTGCACGACAGGCCACCTAAAATCGGCAGACAAAGCAGAAGGAAATTATCTCTACTATACGCTGGAGTTGCCATTGAAGGACAAAATGATCAGTTGCCCATTGACCGATGCGGAAGGTGCCGTATTCGGCTTGGCCCAAAAATCATCCGGACAAGACACGGCTACCATTTGCTATGCTGTGGATGTCCGTTACGCCATGGATCAAAAGATATCCGCCTTGTCCTACAACGATGAAACCCTGACGAACATCGGTATCAAGAAAGCTCTGCCTGACACGGAAGAACAAGCCTTGATATTCCTTTACATGGCTTCTACCCAACTCACTCCGGAGAAATACATGGAGGTGCTCAATGACTACATCGAACAATACCCAAACAGCACCGATGGTTACATCCGACGAGCCACTCAATTGTTGTCCACCTCGCAAGACGAAGCTACCTTGAAACAAGTGGCTGCCGATATGGACCAAGCTTTGAAAGTCGCCAGCCAGGAAGAGGCCGTACGTTTCGACCGGGCTAAACTGATATACAACTATATGCTGACCAATCCAGCCACTCCCAACGAAGACTGGAGCTTTGACAAGGCACTGGAAGAAATCCAGCAGGCCATCGACTTACAAGCCCTTCCCGTCTATGTACAACTGAAAGGGGATATTCTCTTCGCCAAACAAGACTATCCGGGTGCCCTGGCTGCCTATGAGCAAGTCAATCACTCAGACATGGCATCGCCCACTTCCTACTTCAGCGCCGCACAGACCAAAGAGATGATGAAGGCACCTGCGACAGAAGTATTGGCCTTGATGGACAGCTGCATAGCCTTGTGCCCGCAACCCTATACGAACACAACCGGCCCTTACCTGCTGGCCAGAGCCCAGGCCCTGCTAAATGCCAACCAAGCTCGAAAGGCCATGTTAGATTATGATGCCTACTACAAAGCCATGAACGGCAACGTGAATGCCGCCTTCTATTATTATCGCGAACAAGCCGCCATGCAAGCCCGTCAATACCAACGCGCCTTGGACGATTTGGCCAAGGCCATCGAACTGGCTCCTGACGAATTGCTCTACCGCGCCGAACTGGCCGTTGTCAATATCCGCGTGGGACGTAGCGAGGAGGCAATACGTATCCTGCAGGAAGCATTAAAGATTGAACCTGAATATGCTGAGGCCTATCGCCTGATGGGGCAAGCCTACATTCAACTCCAGAAAAAGGACGAAGCCTGCGAAAGCTTTGCCAAGGCAAAAGAATTGGGAGACCCGAACGTGGATGCCCTCATCGAGAAACACTGCAAATGATTCTTGGTCCTTTTTCCCATTAAAGACAAAGACCATATACACAACAACTTAAGTATTCAATAAAGTATGAAGCAAGCTATCAACAGTATCAAGGCTCCCGGGGCTATCGGTCCCTACAGCCAGGCCATTGAGGCCGCAGGAATGGTATTCGTATCCGGCCAGTTGCCTATCGACGCTGCCACCGGCCAAATGGCCGAAGGTGCCGAGGCACAGGCACGCCAGTCCCTGGAAAACGTGAAACACATCCTGGAAGAGGCCGGTCTCACGATGAACCACATTGTGAAGACAACCGTCTTCCTGGCAGACATGTCTTTCTTCGGCGACATGAACAAGGTGTATGCCACCTACTTCGAAGGTGCCTGCCCCGCCCGTTCGGCCGTGGCCGTGAAGGCTTTGCCCAAGGACGCCTTAGTGGAAATCGAGTGTATCGCGGTTCGCTAAGAGGTCGGCCACGATGAAAGAACTGCCTCCTACGAAGATAAAGTCTTCGGGGAGGCTTTCTTTTTGAGCAGCCCGTACGGCCGAAGGCACATCCGGGTAGCACGTTCCCTGCAATCCGGCCTCGGCAGCAAGGCGGGCCAATTGTACGGCCGGCAAGGCACGTTTCACACTGGCCTGTGTAAAATAATAAGTTGCCTCACGGGGCAGCAAAGCCAACACGCCACGCACATCCTTGTCGTTCACCATCCCGATAACAATATGTAATCGCCGGAAAACTTGCCTGCGCAGTTGCTCGGCTATGTATTGAATGCCTCCTACGTTGTGGCCCGTGTCACAAACCACCGTGGGATGTTCCTGCAACTTCTGCCAACGTCCCATCAGTCCTGTCAATTCCACCACATGGGCAAAGCCGGCTTGAATGTCCGATTCAGAAATCTGATAGCCACCCTCTTGCAACAGCGGCAAGGCGGCCCATAAGGTCCTGCGGTTTTTCTCCTGATACAAGCCCTTCAACTCGTACTCCCAATCGGGATGCACCTCCTTCACCTCCTCTTCCGCAAAGTGGATGGGCGCCCCTACCTCTTCCGCTTTCTTTTGGAAAACGGGGCGTGTTTCCGGGGTCGTTTCCCCAATCACCACGGGAATACCAGGCTTGATGATACCGGCTTTCTCGCCGGCAATTTTCTCCAAGGTATCCCCCAGAAACTGCACGTGGTCCAAGCTGATGTTAGTGATGATGCACAAATCGGGCCGGATGATATTGGTGCAGTCCAGCCGTCCGCCCAGTCCGACCTCCACCACGGCCACGTCTACCTTCTCCTCGGCAAAGTAACGGAAAGCCATTGCGGTGGTCAGCTCGAAGAAAGACGGATGCAGTGGCTCGAAGAAAGCCCGCTCTTCCTCCACGAAACGGATGACATACGCCTCCGGTACCGGTTGTCCGTTGACCCGGATGCGTTCCCGGAAGTCTATCAGATGAGGAGAAGTGTATAGCCCTACCTTATAACCGGCTTCCTGCAAGATGGCCGCCAACGTGTGCGAACAGGAACCTTTCCCATTGGTTCCCGCGATATGAATACTCCGGAATGAGCGATGCGGGTGCCCGAAATGCTCGTCCAAAGCCCAAGTATTTTCCAATCCTTCCTTATAAGCGCCCGCACCTATCTGCTGAAACAGGGGAGCACTGTTGTATAAGTAATCTAATGTGTCTTTATAATTCATCTTTTGGAATATTTAACCGAGACAGCAATCCTTTTTGTCCCGCAAATTGTTTATCTTTAGAGACGGCAAATATAGTATTAACTATTTAAATCTAACGAATATGGGAGCCAAGAAAAATTTTGTGATTGACACGAACGTGATCCTTCACGACTACAAGTGCCTGAAAAACTTTCAGGAAAACGACATCTACCTGCCCATCGTGGTGCTGGAAGAACTGGACAAGTTCAAGAAAGGCAATGAGCAAATCAATTACAATGCCCGGGAATTTGTCCGCGAACTGGACTTGATCACCGATGACAATCTCTTCACGAAGGGTGCCAAGCTGGGCGAAGGATTGGGGCGCCTCTTCGTCATCACCGGACAGATTGAAGCCCCCCGTGTCTATGATTCCTTCCCCGAGCATATCCCCGACCACCGCATCCTGGCCGTAACCGACTGGCTGACACGCAAATACCCGGACATGAAATCCATCCTGGTCACCAAGGACGTCAACCTGCGCATGAAAGCCCGCTCCATCGGCCTGCTGTGCGAGGACTACATCAATGACAAAGTGACAAACGTGGATATCTTCGAAAAGTCCAATGAGGTATTCGAAGGCATTGATCCGGCCTTGATAGACCGCATCTACTCATCGCGGGAAGGCATCGACATCAACGAGTTCGACCTTAAAGAGGTCATACACCCCAACGAATGTTTCATCCTGAAAAGCGACCGCAACAGTGTACTGGCCCGTTACAATCCTTTCGGCCACGTGGTGAAACGGGTGAACAAGAACCGGAACTACGGCATCGAGCCTCGAAATGCCGAACAGAGTTTCGCCTTCGAAATACTGAACGACCCCCACGTCAAGCTGGTGGCCCTGACAGGCAAGGCCGGCACCGGAAAGACCCTGCTGGCCCTAGCCGCTGCCCTGGGGCAGATGAGCGACTACAAACAAATCCTGCTGGCACGCCCCATCGTGGCCTTGTCCAACAAGGACATCGGCTTCCTGCCCGGCGACGCACAGGAAAAAGTAGCCCCCTACATGCAGCCCCTCTTCGACAACCTGAACGTTATCAAGCATCAGTTCTCGCCCACCTCCACCGAACTGAAACGGCTGGACGACATGCAGAAGAGCGGACAGTTGGTCATCGAGGCCCTGGCCTTCATCCGCGGACGAAGCCTGAGCGAAACCTACTGCATCATTGACGAAGCCCAGAACCTGACCCCGCATGAAATCAAGACCATCATCACCCGTGCCGGCGAAGGTACCAAGATGGTGTTCACCGGCGATATCCAGCAGATTGACCAGCCCTACCTGGACAGCCAATCCAACGGACTGGTCTATATGATTGACCGCATGAGGGACCAGAATCTCTTCGCGCATGTCAACCTGGTGAAAGGCGAGCGCAGTGAATTGAGCGAACTGGCTAGTAATCTGATGTAAGCGCAAGCCATTGTGCATAAGTCCGACAGGCGCGTACTCCACTTCATACATGGCGTACGCGCTTTTTTTTACAGCTTTTCTTTTCCCGTTCCACAAAATAGCCGTATCTTTGCCCCTGCCTAAAACATATTTTGTCATACACAATGAAAAGAAAAGTATTTCATCGGTACCTTTCCGCTAAGGTATTGCCGATATGGACTATCTTGTTGATTGACGTGTTCATCATCGTCATTTCGACTTTGCTGGCTTTTGTGCTGCGCTATGATTTCAAGAGTATCTTTTTGGATTACCAGCCTCTTGACAAGACCATCTTGTGGACGGTCATCGTCAACCTCTTGTCTTTCCGGATTTTCCGCACTTATTCCAACGTACTTCGCTTTTCATCGTTTGTCGACATCTTGCGCATCTTCGTGGCACTGACCGTATCCTATACGGTGCTTATCATCGCCACCAACCTGACCGAGAATTTCCTGCACCTCGGCCTGGCTCCCACCAGCGTGTTGCTGATGTCCTACATCATCAGTTTTGCCATGATGTCCTGCTCGCGTGTCGTGGTCAAGACCTTCTTCGAGGTGCTGAACTTTGACGGCTCCCATTGTGACAACGTATTTATTTATGGCGCCAAAGAAGCGGGAGTGAACATTGCCAAAGCACTCCGCGTAAACCTGCGCAACCACTACCGCCTGCGCGGATTTATTGCAGACGAACCCGAACTGGTGGGGAAAGTCATGATGGGCGTGCGGGTGTATCCCAATGATGAGACCTTGATTGGCAACCTGATAGAACGGGATATCCATACCGTCATCATCTCGCCCGCCAAGATGGAGGAACTGAAAACATCAGACATCGCCGACCGACTGCTGGCCAATAACATCAAGTTGATGACCGCTCCTCCCCTCAGCGAATGGAACGGACAGACCCTGAACCGTACCCAGCTGAAAGAGATACAGATAGAAGACCTGCTGCCCCGTGCCCCCATCGAGATAGACATGCACAAGGTAGCATCCCACCTGGAGGGAAAACGGGTGATGATTACCGGTGCCGCCGGCTCTATCGGAAGCGAAATCATGCGCCAGGTCGCCTCGTTCAATCCGTATCAGCTTATCTTGGTGGACCAGGCTGAAACGCCCCTGCACGACATCCGCCTGGAATTGCAGGACCGCTGGCGCGACATCAATGCGGAAACCATCATAGCCGACATCTCCAATCCCAGCCGCATGGAATACATCTTCCGGAAGTACCGTCCGCAATATATCTTCCATGCCGCCGCCTACAAACATGTGCCCATGATGGAGGACAATGTATCCGAATCCATTCAGGTGAATGTCTATGGCACACGCACGATAGCAGACTTGGCCGTGAAATACGGAGCGGAAAAGTTCGTAATGATTTCTACGGACAAAGCCGTGAATCCGACCAACGTCATGGGATGTTCCAAGCGTATCTGCGAAATCTACGTACAGTCTCTGGCCAAAAAATTGCAGAAAGAGGGAGGCAAAAGCACGCAGTTCATCACCACCCGTTTCGGCAACGTGTTGGGTTCCAACGGATCGGTGATTCCACGCTTCCGCGACCAGATACAGCGCGGAGGTCCTGTCACCGTCACTCATCCGGACATCATCCGCTACTTCATGACCATCCCCGAAGCCTGCCGCCTGGTACTGGAAGCCGGAAGCATGGGCAACGGAGGCGAAATATACATCTTCGACATGGGCAAGCCGGTGAGAATCGTCGACCTGGCACGCCGCATGATCAGCCTGTCCGGACGTACGGATGTGAAGATAGAATTTACCGGCCTGCGCCATGGAGAAAAGCTGTACGAGGAATTGCTGAACGTGAAGGAACTGACCAAACCCACCTATCATGAGAAAATCATGATCGCCACCGTCCGAGAATACGATTATGACGAAGTGAAGGAACGCATCCAGAAGCTGATAGACACCAGCTACACCTATGACCCGATGAAGATAGTGGCCATCATGAAGGACATCGTGCCGGAATTCATCAGCAAGAACTCCTGTTTCGAAGCGCTGGACAAGAAGCCGGAATAAACGTTTTCCACATCTTCGCACACCAGCAGCGGTCGGGTGTGCCACGATTGACGATTGGCACACCCTCCTGTTTTTGTAAAGCCGTTCATGAAACTTGCCAAATGCCTGTTTAGAAGCCCCAAGTGCCTGTTTACAGTCTTCAAGAGCCTGTTTACGTGACTCATATTCCCTCCCTTACAGACAGCCATATCCCCGGACACGAGCCGCGATATCTCCGGACAAGCGCGGAGATATCTCCGGCCATGGGCAAAGATATCCGGAACAACTTAGCCAAAATTTGATTAACTTTGCACGCGCTTTGACGAAAGTGCAGACTGATTAAATTCCTAAGTATGCTGAACAAATATCTTTTCAGGCGTTATATACTCTTCGCCATTGCCCTGTTTGTCAATGCCATGGGCATCGCCTACATCACCAAGGCGGCTTTGGGCACCTCGCCCATCACCAGCGTCACCTACGTGGCCAGTATGTTCACCCCGCTCACCATGGGCCAATGGACCATCGTCCTCAATC
>DHKFC23501__coassemble_1134_pt1 | contig 30251 bp, 22 predicted proteins | sample DHKFC23501__metabat2_low_PE_030 | metagenome-assembled genome bin DHKFC23501
GACACCCTTGCTCTTGGCTATACACTTCCCGCTATCGGGCGTGTTACGGACTTGCGCCGGCTAGAGAATGTTCGTGCTGGGCGAACAAAAAAAGAGAACTACATCGTTGTAGTCCTCTTTCTTTCAGGTGGTGTCACCAGGAATCGAACCGGGGACACAAGGATTTTCAGTCCTTTGCTCTACCAACTGAGCTATGACACCATTTCCTTTTCGTTTGCGGGTGCAAAGATAGGGACTATTTTTGAATGCTGCAAGCTTTTCGAGAAAAAAGTGCAAAAAAAGTGCCGTTTTTTTCGAAAACGGCACTTTCTTGTGTGGTTGGAGGGCAAATTAGTCGATATTCGGGTTGATGCTGTGCCAATCTTTGATGGCGGGCAGCACGCCCATTGCGATAACTTCGTCACGCAACGTGCAGAGGTGAGCGTAACTCTTCTTCAGGTCTTCCATTTCTTCCGGAGTACCGATAACCTCTTCGTAAGCGCAACCGTTCTTCGTGATGGTAACCTCCATGGCCATCATGATGTGATCGAAGCCCTGGAACGAGCAGTAACGACCGGCAGGCCAGTTGAAGGGCTTGCCACCCATGGCAGCTGCAATCATCTCTACAGAAACGTAAGCCGGGCTCTGGAAAGAGGAGCGGCCACGCAGGGCGATGATGTTGGAACCACCCTTGATGACTTTCTGCTGGATTTCTGCCCATTGTTCCTTCGTCAGTTCGGGAGTGCCGATGATGTCGGTCAGAGGCTTGCCGTCAACCTTGGCGGTAGAAGCAAATACGGCCATCTGTTCGCCGTGGCCACCATACGTGCGGCAGTTCTGGATTTTGTCGGGGCACATGTTGAAGTGCTTGGCCAGTTCGCTGCGCAGGCGGGTGCTGTCCAGAGCGGCCAGCGTCGTAACCTGGGAGGGCTTCAGGCCGGAGTACAGCAGTGTGATCAGGCCGGTGATGTCAGCCGGGTTGAAGATAACAACCACATGCTTCACGTCCGGGCAATATGCTTTCAGGTTCTTGCCAAGTTCTTCGGCGATGGCGGCGTTGCCCTTCAGCAGGTCTTCACGCGTCATGCCGGCCTTGCGGGCTGCACCACCCGAGGAAATAACGTACTTGGCATCGGTCAGTGCTTCCTTGATGTCAGAAGTGAAGGTCAGGTTCACACCTTCAAAACCACAATGGAACATTTCCTCGGCAACACCTTCCAGGCCCGGAGCATAGGGGTCGTACAGGCAGATGTTCGGAGTCAGGCGCATCATGATGGCAGTCTGGGCCATGTTGGAACCGATCATTCCGGCAGCACCTACGATAGTCAATTTCTCATTAGTCAAAAATTCCATAACTGTTATAATTTAAAGTTGGATGATTGATGTAGCTTGTTTAACGTGCTGCAAAGATACGTCTTTCCCGCGACATTTCTTCAGTCGGAAGGGTTATATTTTATTGCAGAAAGTTATCTTACATATATGATTTACGCTATCTTTGCCCGAAAAATACGTTAGTATGGTCATGGAATTAGGACGAGTAAACAGATTGAAGGTGGTAAAGGAGGTCGGCTTCGGCCTTTACCTGGACGGGGGCGAGGAGGGAGAAATCCTCTTGCCGGCGCGGTATGTGCCGCAGGGATGCAAGCCCGGCGACGAGTTGGACGTGTTTATCTACCTGGATAATGAAGAGCGGTTGGTGGCCACCACCCAGCGGCCTTTGGCGCAGGTGGGCGAATTTGCCTGCCTGGAGGTGGCGTGGGTCAACCAGTATGGTGCCTTCCTCGACTGGGGGCTGATGAAGGACCTCTTTGTCCCCTTCCGCGAGCAGAAGACGCGGATGGAGGTGGGCAGGAGCTACGTGGTCCATGTGCACGTGGACGAGGATAGCTACCGCATCATGGCTTCGGCCAAGGTGGAGCATTATCTGTCCAGGGAGAAGCCCGCGTACGGGCCGGGGGAGGCCGTGGAGCTGCTGGTGTGGCAACGGACGGACCTGGGCTATAAGGCCATCGTGGACAACCGCTTCAGCGGACTGCTCTACGAGAATGAGGTGTTCCGCCCCCTGAGGGTGGGGCAGCGCATCGCCGGATTTGTCCGCCGGGTGCGCGAGGACGGCAAGATTGACCTGGCTCTCCAGAAGCCGGGCCGGGCCCATGTGGAGGACTTCTCGGCCGTGTTGCTGGAGCACATCCGCGTCAACGGGGGGCATACGCCCCTGAACGACAAGAGCCCGGCCGACGAAATCTACAGCCTCTTCGGTGTCAGCAAGAAGACGTTCAAGCAGGCGGTGGGCGACCTCTACAAGCGGCGTCTCATCACGCTGGACGGGGACGGGCTGACGCTGGTGCGCTGACCCGTCCCCGCGGGGCGGCCTACTGGATGGGCGTGCCTTGGTAGAAGTCGAGTATCTTGACGCGGAACAGGTATTCGTACTTGGCCTGCAGTTCGTCGCTTTGTGCCGACATCAGGTTCTGGCGGGCCTCGTTGTATTCCACGGCGTTGGCCTGGCCGCATTCGTATTTCTTGCGGGTCAGGCGGAACGCCTCGTCGCTGGCCGCGGTGGCGGCACGGCTGCTGTGGTAGCGGCTGATGGCGGCGGCGGCGTTGTACCAGGCTTGTTGTATTTCCTTATACAGGGTTTTCTTGGCCTCGTCCAGCTGCAGGGCGTAGTTCTCGCGCTGGAGGCGGGCGGTGCGGACGCGGTTGCGCGTGGACAGGCGGTTGAAGAGGGGGACGCTGAGGCTGAAGCCTACGTACTTGCTGAAGTTGTCCTGCATCTGCTGGCTGAAGCTGCGGTTCAGGGTGGAGTAGTAGCTGGTGCCCAGGCTGCCGTTGAGGCTGAGCTGCGGATAGTACGCGCTCTGTGCGATGCGGATGCTGTGCAGGCTGCCTTCCAGCCGGTACTTGGCTGCCTGGATGGCGGGTTTGTCGGCCAGGGCTATCTGGTAGATTTCGTCCGGGGGCGTGAGGGGGGCTTCGACGACATCGGCTGCCGGCTCTTCCACCAGGAAGCCTTCCGGCGTGTCCAGTTCGATGAGTTGGGCCAGGTCCAGCAGGGCCAGGCGGTAGTCGTTGTCGGTCTGCACCACCTGGAGTTCGTCCTGGGCGACGCGTGCCCGAGCTTCGGCCACCTCGGAGGGCGAGGCCTTGCCCACGCCCGCCAGGCTCTCGAGGCGGGCCAGTTGTTCACGGCTCAGGTCGGCCTGCCCCTGGGCGACGCCGTGCAGTTCGCTGTTGAACAGCACTTGCAGGTAGGCCGAGGCGATGTTGATGGCGATGTCCTCCTTGGCCTTGGCCAGGTCGGCCAGCGAGGCTTGCAGGTTCAGCTTGGCCAGGGCATACTCGTTGGGGATTTGCAGCCCGGTGAAGAGGGGGATGCTGGTGCTGACGGAGAGGCTGGTGTTGTTGTTCTTGGTGTTGACGTAGACGGTGTTGTACTCGCCCGTCTCCTCGTCGGCCACGGCGGTCTGCGAGCGGCCCCAGCTCCAGCTCTGGCCGGCGCTGCCGTTGAGCGACGGCAGGCGGGCCCACTTGGCTGTGTTCACGTCCACGCGGCTTTGCTCGGCCTGGTTGGCCGTCTGCCGGATGGTGATGTTGTTGGCTATGGCGTGGTCGATGCATTGTTTCAGCGACCAGCGTTCCTGTGCCGGGGCGCCTGCCGCGGCGGCCAGGAGGAGCAGGAGGGCTGTGCCCGTCCTATATATATAAGAGGTGTTCATCTGCATGTGGTGGATGTCGTTGGTTGCACTTATTGTTCTTTCTCCCCGTTGCGTATGCGGTCCGTGGTGGTGATGCCGTCCCGGATGGCGATGCGTATGCCGTCGCTCATGCCGACGCGGACGGGTCGGCGTTCGAACTGCTGTCCGTTCACGCTGTCGGTGAGGACGTAGACGAAGGTGGAGTCGCCGCTGAACTCCACGGCCCCCTCGGGGATGGCGAGGGTCTGCCGCGCGTGTTCCAGGACTATCTCGGCGTTGGCCGAATAGCCGGAGCGGATGGTGACGGTGTCGGGCACTTGCAGCGCGGCTTTGATTTCAAACTGGTTGGCGCCGTTCTCCTCGGTGGCCTTGGGGGCGATGTATTCGAGTGCGGCGTTGAACGACATGTCCTGCAGGGCGCCGATGGTGATTTTCACGGGCATGCCTTCGTGCACGCGGCCTACCTCGGTCTCGTCGATGTTGCCCCGGAAGATGAGGTCGTTCATGTCGGCCACGGTGGCAATGGTGGTGCCGTCGTTCATGGTGTTGGCCATGATGACGCTGTTGCCCACCTTGACGGGAACGTCCAGGATAAGCCCGTCGATGGTGCTGCGGATGAGGGTGCTCGAGATGTCGGCGCTGCTCTGCGTGATGCCGTCGCGCACGATGTCGCGGTTATCGCGCGCGGCCTGCAGTTCTTCGCGGGCCTGCTCGAGGGTGACGCGGCCTTTCTCATACTCCTCGTTGCTGATGAGGCCGTCTTTATGCAATGCCTCGAGGCGCCGGAAGTCGGTCTCGGCCTGCGCCCCGTTGATTTCGGCCAGGCGCACGCGGCTTTCGGCACTGTTCAGCGTGCCCAGTTCGGGGATGACCTTTACCTTGGCGATGACCTCGCCCTTGCGGACGGTCTGGCCCGCCTCCTTGTAGAGCTGGTCGATGATGCCGGAGATTTGCGGCTTGATAAGGACTTCATCCCGCGGCTCCACCTTGCCGGTGGCCACGGTGGTTTTCTCCAGGTCGGTCACTTCCGGCGTGGCAAGGTTGTAGACGATGGCTTCCGGGCGCGACTTCTGCCACAGGAAGACGAATGTCCATACGAAGATGGCGGCTACGGCCACCAGGACTGCGATTTTGAGGTACTTCTTGGTTTTCATCTTATCTTTGGTTCTTGATTGATTTTACTTTGTAAATATGTCTTATTTTCTCCCCACCCCCGCCACAGGGCCTTCTGAAGGGGGGCTTGGCTACTTCGGGACTAGCGGGCCGCTACTTCGGGACTAGCGGGCTGCTACTTCGGGACTAGCGGGGCGCTACATCGGGACTGGCCGGAGCCGACTTCGGCAGTGTAAGGATTATTCGTCGCGTATCGCCTCTATCGGCTTGATGGCCATGGCTCGGTAGGCGGGGGCCAGCCCGGCCAGCAGGCCGAGGGCGATGACCAGCAGGCACGTGCCCACGGCCATGCCGAACCCCACCTGGTAGTGCGTCTCCACCACGCCGGGCGGGTTGGCCGCCCGCTCCAGGACGTTGAGGACAAAGACGCCGAACGAGATGCCCGCCATGCCGGCCACGGTGGTCAGGACGACGCTCTCGCTCAGGATCTGCTGCAGGATGTCCTGCGGGCGGGCGCCGATGGCGCGGCGGATGCCTATCTCGGTGGTGCGCTCGCGGACGGTGACCATCATGATGTTGCTCACGCCGATGGCCCCGGCCAGTAGGGTGCCCAGCCCCACCATCCACGTGAGGAAGCGGACGCCCGTCATGAGGCTGTCCATCATGCTGAACATCGCCTCGAGGTCCAGTATCATCACCGCCTGCTTGTCCGTGGGGCTGATGTAGTGGGCCTCTTTCAGGCGGCGTTCCACCTCGGGCTTCACGTCCCTGACGCGCACGCCCGGCTCCATCGTGAAGCAGACCACGTGGACGCGGTTGCCCAGGTTGTACATCTTCTGCATCGTGGTGTAGGGCAGGGTGACGGCCTCCGAGGCCTGGCCCTGTATGTTGACGTTGCCCTCCGACGCGCACATGCCGACGACCTGGTAGTACACGCTGTCCACCTGCACGTACCGTCCGCACGGGTCGCCCCCGTCTTTGAAGAGGCTCTCGTACACGCGCTTGCCGATGACGCATACCTTGCGCCCCTCGCGGATGTCCACGTCGTTGATGAAGCGGCCATAGGCCATCTCCTGGTGCTCCAGCTGTTCGTAGTTGGGGTACAGGCCGCGGACGTTGCACTCGTATTTCTGGCCCTCGTACACCGCCTGCTTGCCCCACTGCGCGATGCTCGGCGTGGCCATGGCCACGCCCGGGACGGAGGCCACGCGCTCCACGTCGTCAATCTCCAGGTCCCACCAGCGCCCCTTGCGGAAGCCCCGGTACGGCTCGTTCGTCTTGCCCGACACGGCAAAGCCGGAGTTGGTGGCGAAGCCTTCGAACTCTTGCTGCAGTTCCTCCTGCATACCCCGTCCGCCCCCGCTCAGGGCCACGAGCATGAAGATGCCCCAAAACACCCCGAAGGCCGTCAGCAGGCTGCGCGTCTTGTTGCGGGTGATGGTGACGAGGATTTCCTCTACGGTATCTCTGTCTATTTTCATCCTACTTAATGGTAAATGGTTAATGATTAATGGTCAATGGTTAATGGTGAATGCTTAATGGTCAATGGTTAATGACTTAATGTATAATGGTAAATGATTCCGCTCACTTGAGGACTTCCCCCCTTCCACGTATTAACCATTAACCATTCACCATTAACCATTATCTCACTCTGCCCTCAACGCCTCGATGGGCCGTATGCGGGTGGCCTTGCGCGCCGGGAAGAGTCCCGCCAGCGTGCCCGCCACGATGAGGGTGACGGTAGCCTGCACGGCGATACCCAGGTCGACGGTGGGGTTGCTGAACATCTTGGCCTCGAACATGCCCGCGTCCACCGTCTGGCTGCCGAAGGCCGCGTCCATCCACTCCGTCGCCCCGATGCCGGCCACCATGCCCACGTAGCCGAACAGGGTGGTGATGACCACGCTCTCCACGATGATGAGCCACAGGATGCTGCGGGGCTTCGCGCCCAGCGCCTTGCGGATGCCGAACTCGTGGGTGCGTTCGCGGACGGTGATGAGCATGATGTTGCTGACGCCCACGATGCCGCTCAGCAACGTGAAGATGCCGATGACCCAGATGGCCGTGCGCAGGATGCCCATGGCGGCCATGGCTTGCAGGTAACTGGTGAAGCGGTTCCACAGCCAGATGGCGCCGTCGTCCGTGGGGTCGAAGCGGTGGTTCGCCCCGATGACGCGGCGGTAGTCCGCCTCGAACTGCTCGTTGCTCGCCTCCGTGGTCAGGCCCTTCGTGGTGAAGATGATGCTGTTCAGGCGGTTCCCCTTATTGTAGATGGTCTGCAAGGTGCTGAAGGGTATGAAGGCCGAGTTGGGTTCGCTGCTGCCCTCGTCGTCATAGATGCCCACCACCTGGTAGGCCACTCCTCCGGCGTTGACAAACCGCCCCAGGGGCTCGGTGTGCGTCTTGCCGAACAGCACGTCGGCCGACTTCCTGTGCAGGACGATGCTCTTCCGCCGCTCGCGGATGTCCGTCTGGTTGATGAAGCGTCCCTCCACCACTTTCACGGCCTCCACCTCCACGTAGTTGGGGTGCACGCCGTTGAGCGACAGGTTGACGTACTCCGGTCCGTAGCTGATGTCCGTGGCCGCCTGGTAGAGGGTGGCACCCGCTCCCTCCACCCGGTCGGTGAAGAAGGCCTCCGTGTCCTCCAGGTCGCGGTTGTCCAGGTCTATGCTGCGTCCCTCCTTCAGTCCGTCGTAGGGCTTCGTGGTCCATCCGCCATAGACGCGGATCGAGTTCAGGGCCCGTTCGCCGGAGTTCTCCTCGAAGGCATGGATGAGGCCGTTGCCCGCGCCCAGCAGCACGATGAGCATGAAGATGCCCCATGCCACGGCGAAGCCCGTCAGAAAGGTGCGCAGCTTGTTGCGCTTGATGGTGCCGTATATTTCTTGCCAAAGGTCAATCATTTCATCAGCCCTCCCTGGCCGAAGGGCGACGCGTCATGCCGCAGGTTCTCTTCGATGCTGCCGATGACGCCGTCCTTGATGTGGATAATCTTGTCCGTCTGGTTGGCTACGCCGCTTTCGTGGGTGACGACGACGATGGTCATGCCCGTCTGGTGCAGGTCCTTGAGGATTTGCATCACTTCGACGGAGGTCTTACTGTCCAAGGCTCCGGTGGGTTCGTCGGCCAGTATGATTTGCGGCCGGGTGATGAGGGCACGTGCGATGGCCACGCGCTGCTTCTGTCCGCCGGACATTTCGTTGGGCATGTGGTGCGCCCAGTCCTTCAGCCCCAGGCGGTCCAGGTACTCCAGGGCCAGGGCATTGCGCTTGCGGCGTCCCACGCCCTGGTAGAACAGCGGCAGGGCCACGTTCTCCACGGCATTCTTGAACGAGATGAGGTTGAACGACTGGAAGATGAAGCCTATCATGCGGTTGCGGTATTCGGCGGCCCGGTTCTCACTCAGGCCCTTGATGAGCGTGCCGTTCAGGTAATACTCTCCCGTGTCATAATTGTCCAATATACCTAATATATTAAGCAGGGTGGACTTCCCCGAACCCGACGCTCCCATGATGGAGACGAATTCTCCCCGTTCGATATGGAGGTTGATGCCTTTCAGCACATGCAGGGGTGCGCCGTTGTAATAAGTCTTGTTGATGTCTTCTAAGCGTATCACTGTCGAGTGGTTTTAAGTCACTAAAATGGTTATTTTGCCTCATTAGACGCTGCAATGTTACGAAAAGTTGCAGTGGAAGCGAAATTTTTTGCAGAAAGATTTTGCGGTCTCATTTAGTTTTGTGACTTTTGTAACCAATTAAGATCAACAAAAACCCTTTAAAAACAAATCTATCATGAACTCAAACATGGAGAAGCCCTATGTAGTGGGCATTGACATTGGTGGTACGAACACTGTTTTCGGCGTAGTGGATGCGCGTGGTACAATCATTGCAAGCGGTTCTATCAAGACCGGCGCCTATCCCGATGTAAACGAGTATGTGGATGCCGTGTGCAAGAATCTGTTGCCCTTGATCGTGGCCAACGGTGGTTCGGACAAGATAAAAGGCATCGGTATCGGTGCACCTAATGGTAATTATTACAGTGGAACCATCGAGTTCGCACCCAACCTCCCCTGGAAGGGTATCATCTCCCTGGCCGCTATGTTCGAGGAACGCCTGGGCATCCCCACGGCATTGACCAACGACGCCAATGCTGCCGCCATCGGTGAGATGACGTATGGTGCTGCCCGTGGTATGAAGGATTTCATCATGATCACTCTCGGTACGGGTGTCGGTAGCGGTATCGTCATCAACGGCCAGATGGTGTATGGACATGACGGTTTTGCCGGTGAGCTGGGTCACACTATCATTCGCCGCGAGAACGGACGTCAGTGTGGCTGCGGACGTAAAGGCTGCCTGGAAACCTACTGCTCGGCAACCGGCGTGACCCGCACGGCCCGCGAGTTTCTGGCTGCACGTACCGAACCCAGCCTGTTGCGTGCTATTCCGGCCGAGAACATCACGTCGAAGGACGTGTATGATGCAGCCGTGAAGGGCGACAAGCTGGCGAAAGATATTTTCGACTACACCGGTCAGATTCTGGGTGAAGCCATTGCAGACTTCATCGCCTTCTCCAGCCCCGAGGCCATCATCCTCTTCGGCGGTCTGGCCAAGTCCGGCGACTACATCTTCAAGCCCATCCAGAAAGCCATCGACGAGAACATCCTGACCATCTACAAAGGCAAGACCAAGCTGCTGATGTCCGAGCTGAAGGATTCCGATGCAGCCGTGCTGGGGGCCAGTGCTTTGGGTTGGGAACTGAAAGACCTCAAGTAAAAGAGCGTCCCGTTTTTTTCGAAAAGAGTCCCTTTTCCGGTCCGCATGGATCGGGGGAGGGATTCTTTTTATGAAAGGGTGCGGATGGGGCAAGAATCTGGTGCTGCGTGCTTTAGTCGATATTTGAGGGCTTTTGGTCGACTTTATGTTGCAAATCCCGTTAAATGTCGTTCATTTGTAGCAGCATTTTCCCGGATATGCGTCTTAAAGTAAAAAACGATTGCTTATGAACCTGACTTGTGCCCTATTGCATACCGATGCAAAGATGCTTGAGAAGCTGCAAGGCTTTATAGGGAATGTCCCTTTCCTGACCTTGTGCGGAGTCCATGCCGAACCTTTGGCTGCACTGAAGGAATACTATATTTCCAAGGTGGATGTCTACGTGGTGGGGCTTTTCCCTGCGCTGGAAGGCGGAATTGGGGGAATGGACTTCTGCCGTCTGTTGTCGTCCCATACGCGGGTGATTGTCGTGGCGGATACGGAACATTATGCGGCAGAATGCTTTCGGCTGGATGTCTTGGACTATCTGGTGGGTGATTTCAACTTCTCCATTTTTTTCCAGGCCGCCAGTAAGGCCCTGCGTTGGTTTACGCTGAAGAAAGGCCGTACGCTTCAACCCTATCAGGAGAATCAGAAGGATGTCGTTCAGAAAGTGATCTACCTGCGTTCGGACAGCCGCATCCTGCGATTGTCGGTGGAGGAGATTTGTTACATAGAGAGTTGTGGCGATTACGTGAAGGTCTATTGTCGGAATGAGCCGCGTCCGTTCATGAGTCTCTGCACGATGAAGAGCATGGAGGAAAAGCTGGCCGGGTCCGACTTCATACGCATTCATCGTTCGTTTCTGGTCCGCAGACAGGCCATGGATGCCATTGGAACCAACACGGTCAGTGTCGGTTCGAAAGAACTCCCGATAGGCGATGCCTACCGGGAGCGTCTGAAGGCCAGTCTGTCCGGGTTGACCCTGTTGTAATCCGGACCTTATTTGATTTTGCTCTTGGATATTCTTTCGCCAAATGTCAGGTTCAGGTCCAGGCTCCAGCGGCATTCCTGCATGACGCGGCTGTCGCGGTTCATCTGTTGGCGCCAGCTGACTCCCACAGACAGGTAGGAGTAGCGGATGGGGATGCTGATGCCGGCACTGGCTTCCAGGTAATTCATTTTTCTGCCTCTCATGTGGATGTACGAGTTGCCGTACCCTATTCCGGTCATCAGCTCGATGGAGCGTGGACGGCGGGGATAGAGGGTATAGCACCCTCCAAGGTTCATCCGGTGTTGGTTTTCATACCCGATGCCGGTATGCGAAGAGGTGTTGCGGCTCCAGTCGGTATAGTTATATTCTGCGGTCAACAACCAGTGTCCGGTGCCCAAAGCCACTCCCAGTCCCAGATGCAGGGGGAGGTATTGTTGCTGTTCGTGATAGGACTTCTCCAGTTCCTCGCTGGTGGAGGAATTGTCATAGGTCAGCGTGTTGTCGTGTGCCAAGGGCAGGGAAGGGGCGAAAACCGCTCCTATGGACCACCGGGTTCCTTGCCGGGAGGGGAAGTCATAATGAAGTCCCAGTTCGGCATGGAAAGCCCGTTTCTTCGATTCATATTCCACGGTGGCACTTTCCTGTGTCTCGCTCTGCGTGACTGTGCCCAATACCATCCCGAGTTGGATGCCGACCGAAAGCCCTCGGGTCAGGCGCACGGCATTTGTAAGATAGCACCGGTAGAGGCCCCCTTCGCCTTGGAAAGTAGAATAGAGGCTCTGGTCGGGCTGTCCTTCCACAGGTTCCTCGGTGCGGATGAGATAGCCCACGCTGCTGTAGGGGGCAGCTCCTAACATCATGTACCAACGTTTCATCACACGGAATCCCAGGCTGATGCGGTTGGGATTGCCAGTCATACTGCTGCTATGGTCGCTGAGGTAGCCGTATCGGGCATAGGCAGCAGAGGCTCCCACGTCGAAGGTGAAGCAGGTCGTGTCCATCTGTGTGATGCCGGCAGGGTTCTGGGTGTTGGCAAATCCCGGGCGATTCAGGGCGATGCCCACATGTCCCATGCCGGCCAGGCGTCCACCGTCGCCGGCACTCAGTTCGCCTATTCCATACATCGAGGTAGGCAGGTTGGTGCTATTCTGTGCCCACAAGGGCAGGACAGCCAGGCAGGCCAGGTATGAGCAGAATAAGTGCAGTCGTTTCATTGTTCGTTATAGGTTTTGAATCGGATTTCAAGATGGCATTGCCTTTCGGCATTTGGGTCGTTGGTGAAGATGGCTTGGTTGAAGGTGGTGGCAGCATCCTCGTTGTTCATGTTCATCAGTAGCTTCTGGCGTTTCATTCCCCAGGTGCCGAAGTTGTTGCGGATAAACTCGGTCAGGTCGAAACTGTAATAGGTGTCGCGTCCGAAGACCTCGTCCACTGTCAGGTTGCCGGTCTGTACCGTTACCCCATCGCTGCCGTACACGTAGTCCTCCAGTACATTGTTCTCGTCTGTGATGTATAGCCGTATGTCGTCGGGCAATTGATTGGTCCGGTTGTAGCTGCCGGCCAAGGGGTAGAGGTAGAGGGTGGCGCTTTCGATGGAGACAATCTGTCCGGCATCCTGCAGGTCGTTCAGGTAGGGGAATTCTAACTGATTGTAATAACCGGTCAGTCCTTGCAGGTAGGCTTTGTGTGCTAACGAAGTGGAGTGTACATAGTTCTCGATGCCGCTTTGCACCTCTGATAAGGGTGAGTCCGTGCAATCGTGTTGGATGCCGGTATAGGCATATTCCGTGTTGACACTGAAAGTGATTTCCTGTTCCGTCCGTTCGGTAGACACTTCGTGATAGCGCAGGGTGAGGCACATGGATGAGTCATTGACCAGGAAGCCGCTGATGCATTGTCCTGTTGCGTCCGGCACGAATGCCAATCCCGGAAATTCCCGCTTGAAGTCTTCCTGGGTTTCCAGGTATTCTTCCTGGTTCACCAAGTCGTCTAACAGTTGTTGGCCCCACTCGTCGGGCAGCCGTATTTCATGCACTTCCGCTTCGCCGGGCCTAGGGCGGTAGGTGAAGGAGCACACCGGGGTTGTTTCCATAGACAATCGGGTGTGATTATAGAGGTCTTCGTCTTCGGACAGTTCGATGGGGTTCTCCAGCCGGTATATATGAATGAGGGGGGATGTCAGTGTGTCTCCCCAGTAATGTCCGCTATGCCTCATTATGAGTACCAGTGAGTCCAATGTGTAACTGTAGGTTTCTTCAGGCGTGAAGCTGACCGTAGAGTATTCCGTATAGTAAGTGGCGGTGACCTCGCCCCATGTCTCGTCCAGGTAATGTCCTATCTGGCAGATGCTGTCTCCTCGGGTTACGATGGAGTCTTCGAGCACTGTGCTGATGTCCACCGTGCAGGTATCTACATATACATTGTAGAAAGAGCTGTTGACGAGCGTGTGTCCCAAGTTGGAGTTTTCGTCCACGCAGGCGCATAGTCCTGTGGCGAGGAATAATAAAAGCAGGTAATGTTTCATTCTTTATTTCCTGAAGTGATGTCATGATTTGAATTGGCAGGCAAAGAAATGGGATTGATACGGCTTTTCCTATGGAAATCGACCGTTGGCCTGCTTTTGCCGTTGAAGGCTTTTGACGGAAATTCCGGACGGTTCGTCGGTTTTTCTTGTGTCGGTGGAGGCGACGGACTAACTTCGCGCAACGAATTTGAAACCCAAAGAAAATAGAAACATGAAGAAGAAGACAACAATGGGAATCGTGCTGGCTGTCTTGAGTGTCTTGGTCAGTTGCACGGAGGACGATGAGTATACGCAGGGGCAATGGATACGGCGTTCGGATTTTGACGGCGTAGCACGTTGCGGGGCCAGTAGCTTTACAATGGATGGCAAAGGCTATCTGTGTTGTGGGTACAGAGGCTCCAATCGCGATTTGCTGAAAGACTGTTGGGCCTACGACATCGAAGGCAATTATTGGACGCAGTGTGCCGACTTGCCCGATGAGGCTGCGGGAAGACACCAGGCGGCCGCTTTTGCCTTGAATGGAAAAGGTTATGTGACGACGGGAGCCATCAAGGACGAACCGGATTATCTGGCCGATACGTGGGAATATGATCCTGCGTCGGACACCTGGACACAGAAGGATGACTTCGCCGGCGGTATACGTTGTGGGGCAATCGGTTTTGCCGTGGGAGGATATGGATATGTAGGCACGGGATTTGATGACAACTATCTGAAAGACTTCTATCGTTTTGACCCGAATGCCGCAGCCGGCAGTCAGTGGCAGATAGTGAACGGTTTCGAGGGTGGAAAACGGGTTTACGGACTGGCCTTTGTCATTGACGATGTGGCGTATGTGGGGTTTGGCGAGAACAATAATACGTATGTGGAGGATTTTTATAGCTTTGACGGTACGACGTGGACCCGTCTGCGCGACATTGCCGACACGAATGACGATGAGGATTATGATGATGATTATGCGATTGCCCGCAGCAGTACCGTGGCTTTTGTAATTGATGGCAAAGGATATGTGGCTACGGGCGACCGGAATGGAGTTACCAGTGATTATTGGATGTACGACCCCGAACAGGACTTGTGGTATGGCGATGCGGACGATGATTATACGCCGTTGACCTCTGTGCACTATAGCACGGGTGGTTCTTCTCGTAGTCAGGCTGTCGGATTTTCTACCGGCACGCGGGGATTCGTGCTGACAGGACAATCTGGTAACAGCTATTTTGACGATGTGTACGAGTTGCTGCCTTATGAGTTGGAAGATGATTGATTGATGAATTGTATGTGTGGATGAATACCTTTTCTTTGGTTAGGGTAGGCACGTCGCTCGTGGTAGCGGCGTGTCTATTTTCTTGTTCGTCCCAAGGGGGGCTATGCTGTCGTGCCTTGCCGGTCCGGGGAGGTTATGGCTATGCGGTTCTCTACGAAGGCGATACGTTGATAAAGCAGCCTTATATACCGGCTGTGAGCGGTCGGGTGGTTTTTCGTACAGAGCAGGAGGCCTTGAAGGTCGGGCAACTGGTTTGCGACAAGTTGCGTGCGGGATTGCCTCCGACTGTTACCCGGCGGGAAGTGGAAAACTGTCTGAAAGAGACCGAGCCATAAAAAAAGGGAAGCCTGACATGTCGGCTTCCCTTTTTTTGATAGGAAAGAGATATGGGGATTAGCCCAATACTTTTTTCTCTTTGATTCTGGCCTTCTTGCCGGTGAGGGCGCGCAGGTAGTACAACTTGGCGCGGCGAACCTTACCTACCTTGTTCACTTCGATGCTGTCAATAGCCGGAGACTCGAGCGGGAAGATACGCTCTACGCCGACAGTGCCCGACATCTTGCGTACGGTGAAACGCTTCTTTTCACCATGGCCGGAAATCTTGATAACAACGCCGCGGTAGTTCTGTACGCGTTCTTTGTTACCTTCCACGATACGATATGCTACGGTTACGGTGTCACCAGCCTTGAACTTGGGGTGCTGCTTGCCGGTAGCAAATGCTTCTTCTGCAATTTTAATTAAATCCATTGTTTTTGTTGATTAAATTGTTATCGTTACTACGCAACATACCAGGCTTTCTCTGTTGTTCCTGACAGCGATTGCGCGAAAGCGGGTGCAAAGTAACGGATTATTTGGCAGATACACAAATATTTTGCCGGGATTTTCTTGGCGTGATTCCGGGGAACAGTTTCCGGGCGATTTCCGTTGCGTTATATCTGCAATCTACTCGGTGAAATCTTTTCCAGGTTATGAGGAACTTTGTGGGGGACAATGTTCGTATGGGTTGCCTCCCATGGGCATCTTTCTTGCAGGCAATTGATACTTTCCTGCCCGTTGGCGGAATTAATCGAGGCATGAAAGGCCATGATCAGAGATATCTGCGGGCAAAGGCGGAGATATCTGCGGGCAAGGGCGGGGATATCTATGGACAAAAGCGGAGATATCCTCCCGCAATGTCGTGCGACTGACCGACAGGATAAAGTGCATATTAGCCTTAATTCCGCCAACGGGTTCTTCTTTATAATTTTAATGCTTCCGATGCTATAGATTGTTTTTTTTTATTCCTATCTTTGTCCGGTTTTTAACAATGTATGGAACAGATGAAAATTATGAATAAGTGGTATGTACGGACGTTCCCGGTGGCGGCATTGGGCTTATTGCTGGCACTGTCCGCTTGTCGTCCGTCCTATGAAGTGGTAAGGGTGGAGGGAACCCGGGCGGCGATAGATTCCACGTGGGATGCACGTCCCGATGCGGAAGCGGTGGCCCTGCTGGTCCCCTATAAGCAGCAAGTGGACAGTGTGATGCAACAGGTCCTGGGGACGGCAGCTCTCACCATGGAGCCTTATCGGCCGGAGAGTCTGTTGTCCAATCTGGTGGCCGACATTCTGCGCGAGGCGGCGTCCGACGTGTTGGGCAAGCCGGCTGACATGGGATTGGTCAACATGGGGGGGCTGCGCAGTACCCTGACTCGTGGAGACATAACTTTCGGGGATGCCTACGAGATATTGCCTTTCGAGAATGCTTTGTGTGTGTTGATGGTGAAGGGGACCACCTTGCGCCAGTTGTTTGAGAACATTGCCTATCGGTTGGGTGAGGGAGTGAGTGGCGTTACTTTGGAGGTATCAAAAGACCGCAAGTTGATAAGTGCTACCATCGGAGGAAAACCGGTGGAGGATGATAAAACGTACACGGTGGCCACGGTGGACTATCTGGCCGAAGGAAATGACGGCATGACTGCCTTGCCCCAGGCCGAAAGCAAGGTCTGTCCGCCGGGCGCTACACTGCGTTCTCTTTTTATCGACTATGTGAAGCGGCAGGCGAAGGCCGGCAAGGCAGTAACTTCGCGCATGGAAGGCCGGATTGTGGTAAAAGAGTGAAGACATGAAATCAAACAGACGAAAGAAAGGAACATATCAGATGAAACAGATAGGATGGATAGCCGCTTTATGGATGGTAGTATGGATTGCGCAACCCCTTGCAGCCCAGCAAACCAAAGAACTTGTCATTTTGCAGACCAGCGATACGCATAGCCGTATCGAACCAGTCAGTCTCCAGGCAGCCGACCGCAATGCGGGCCTGGGGGGCGTAGTACGGCGCGTTTCGTTTGTGAAGCAGGCTCGTGAAGGCTACCCCGGTGCGTTGTTGTTCGATTGTGGAGACATCTCGCAGGGTACACCTTATTATAATATGTTTCAAGGCGAGCTGGAAGTGAAGATGATGAACCTGATGAAGTACGATGCCATGACGATAGGCAATCATGAGTTTGACTTCGGCCTGGAGAATATGGCACGGTTGTTTCGCCTGGCCGATTTTCCGGTGGTTTGTGCCAACTATGAGGTGGCGGGTACGCCGCTCGAAGGGTTGGTGAAGCCATACGTAGTGCTGGAGCGCGAAGGCGTACGCATCGGGGTATTCGGGCTTTCGACCCGATTGGAGGGTTTGGTACAGGCGGACAAATGCGCCGGTGTCGTGTACCGGGATCCGATTCCGGTGGCTCGGGAGGTGGTGAAGCAACTGCGTGGTGAGGAACATTGCGATGTCGTGATCTGCCTTTCGCATCTGGGTTTGTATGGTTCGGGCCTGGGCGATGCGGGCGATGAGGTCCTGGCTGCGCAAACCGAGGGTATAGATTTGATTTTGGGTGGTCATTCGCATACATACATGGAGCGCCCTGCCTTCTATGAGAATGCGGATAAGAAAGAAGTGCCGGTGATGCATACGGGCAAGAACGGTGCTTATGTGGGGATGTTGAAACTGGAGTTGGAGGAAAGGAAGTAGAGTGGGTAGCGGTTTTGCCCCTGTAGGAGTTAGCGGGAGTTAGAGGAAATTTGAGGCCGATATAAGCAAGCTCCTATGGCCTGGTATTATTGGATACTTTGCCATTTATCCTTGCTTCTATGCCGGTTGAAGCATAGCATCCTTGCGAATGCATACTGGAGGGAGAGAATGCGGACATTCATTTAAATGATTATTTACTTAAATAAAATAAGGAGAACTATTATGAGAAAATACGTGTTTTTAGTGGGATGCCTGTTGGGGATGATACTGATGATGTTTCCGGTGCAGGCACAGGAAAAAATTACTCCTTTGCTTGCTACGGATGAGGCGCGTTGCCAACAGTGGGTTGATTCGGTGATGTCGCATCTGAGCTTGCAGGAGAAGATTGGCCAGTTGCTGGTGCCCAGAGTACCGGCTGTGGCTGACAAGGCGACCAAGAAGCAATTGAAGGAGTGGGTGCGCAAGTATAAGATTGGCGGTCTGTTGTTTGCCAAAGGAACCATAGAAGGCCAGGCTGTCTTGACCAACCAGGTGCAGAAAGACTCTAAAGTCCCGATGTTGATTACGGTCGATGGCGAATGGGGCTTGTCCATGCGTCTCACCGATGCACCTGAATTTCCACGCAATGCGGCCTTGGGTTGCATTACGGACAACAGCCGGATAGAGGCATACGGCCGGGAAATGGCGCGCGAGCTTCGTGCCTTGGGGGTACATGTCAATTTCGCTCCGGTGGCTGATGTCAATACAAATCCTTTCAATCCGGTGATTAACGTCCGTTCTTTTGGTGAAGACACCCGGGCGGTGACCGAGAAAGTATTGGCCTACAGTCGGGGATTGGAAAGTGGCGGTGTCCTTTCCGTGGCCAAGCATTTCCCCGGACATGGAGATACAAGTACCGACTCGCACCGGACTCTTCCGATGTTGCGGCACGACCGTGCCCGGCTGGACAGCGTGGAACTGCATCCTTTCCGTGAATATATCCGTGCCGGTTTAGGGGGTATGATGGTGGGACATTTGCAGGTCTCTGCTTTGGAGGCGGACAGTTTGTTGCCGTCGTCCTTGTCTCGGTCCATTGTGACAGATTTGTTGCAGGATGATCTGGGCTTCAGTGGTCTGGTATTTACCGATGCGCTCGATATGCGGGGTGTGACTCGTGTGCCTGGCTATTTTGCCAAGGCGGTGAAAGCCGGCAATGACATGCTGTTGGTGCAGTCTGCGGTGGTCAAGGCCCTGAATGAAGTGATGGCGGCTGTCAAGGACGGTACGCTGACCGAGGCCGATGTGGATGCCCGTTGCCGCAAGGTGCTGGCGTGGAAATACCGCTTGGGCTTGCGCCAGAAGCCGGGCAAATTGCCGGTCAAGGAGATAAAGGGCCTCATCTGTACGCCCGAAGCATTGGAGTTGACTGCTGCCTTGCGTCGGGAGGCTGTGACGGTATTGAGAAATTATTTTGGTGTCCTGCCTTTGGCTCCGGCGGCTCAGGGAGGCGGTGTGGCAGTGCTCAGTATGGGAGAACAGAATGCAGACTCGGCTTTTGTGGCAGCCATGCAGGAGCGGGGAGGCATTGACTGTCTCCGCCTGCCGTGGAACGCTTCCGAGGAAGAGCAGCAGGCGATGAAGCAGAAATTGGCATCTTATAGCCGGGTGGTAGTCAGCATTGCCGGAGTCAATTATGCCGGCGAGTCCGATGTGGCTTTCTTGGCCGGGCTGAACTTGCGGGCTCCATTGGTCTACGTTTTCTTTACGCCCTATCGGTTGCTGCCGATGATGACACCTGCGCTGGCACGGTCCAATGCCGTGGTACTGGCTCATTCGGCTGAGAGCGACCTGCAGCGCCATGTGGCCAAAGTGCTTTTTGCGGAGGCCGGTGCCAACGGGCGCCTGGCGATGAGTGTCGGACGGTTATTCCCGGTCGGAGCCGGTTGTGATGTCCGGACTGATATGAAATCCGCGGCGGCATTGCCGGATGATTACGGCATGAAGTCCTATGTGCTGGAAAGCATTGACCGTATTGCCCGCAAGGGGTTGGAGGCCGGAGCTTATCCCGGTTGCCGCATTTTGATATGGAAAGACGGTAAGTCAGTCTATGATAAAGGGTTTGGCTGCCATTCGGACAAGGATACGACAGCCGTGCGCTCCACCGACCTTTTCGACCTGGCTTCCATGACCAAGACTACCGCCACCTTGCTGGCCGTGATGAAACTCTATGATGAAGGCAAGTTGAAACTGGACGACAAGGCTTCGTCCTATCTCTCCTTCCTGCGCGGTACGGACAAGCGTAACATTACCATTCGCGAGTTGTTGTTGCATGAGTCGGGCCTGGCTCCTTACATCCGTTTCTATATGGAGGCCATCGACCCCTATTCCGTGCATGGACCATATGCGCAGAGTTGGAAAGACGAATGGCACTACACGCAGGTGAGCGAGCACAGCTATTATTGCTCGGACTTCAAGTTCAAGAAGGGCTTGATGTCCGATAAGCAGACCCGCACGCATGGGCTGCATGTGGCCGATGGCATGTGGCTGAACAATAACTTCAAGCAGACCATCCTGAATGGGATAGCCCGCAGTCATCTGGACGCCAAGCGTTACGTTTACAGCGACCTGGGTTTCATCCTGCTGCAGCAGATTGTGGAACACCTGACGAAACAGCCGCTGGATGTCTATGTGGCTCAGAATTTCTATACTCCCATGGGATTGCAGCGCACGTTGTTCCGTCCGTTGGAGAAGTTCCCGAAGGCTGAGATTATGCCTACGGCCTCTAATGATTTCCTGCGTCGTCAGGACCTTTGTGGTTATGTGCATGATGAAACGGCTGCTTTCTTGGGAGGCGTGGCCGGCAATGCCGGATTATTCTCCACGGCGGAGGAAGTGGCGGCCATTTACCAGCTGTTGTTGGATGGCGGCGTATGGCAGGGCAAACGCTATCTGAGTGAGGAGACTTGTCGCTTGTTCACCACCGAAAAGTCTCAGATCAGCCGGCGCGGACTGGGCTTTGACAAGCCGGATGTAGCCATTGTGAAGCGTAGCCCCTGTGCACCTTCCGCTCCCGAAACAGTCTATGGACATACGGGTTTCACGGGCACTTGTGTCTGGGCAGACCCGGCCAGCCGCACGGTTTATGTTTTCCTCAGCAACAGCATTTGCCCCAATGTGTGGAACACGAAATTGGGTGATATGGATATCCGTACCGACATTCAGGAATTGATATTCAGAAGTCTATATACAGAGGAGGCACGGTGATGCGACGGTTGGGGATTCTGATAGTCCTGTGTGTTTGGTGCGCCTTGTCAGAGAGGACGGCGGCTCAATGCCGTTTTTTGCCTATTGATTCGTTGCCTTTGCCCATGGAAGAGCCTTCCTTGGTCTATTCCTTGCGGAATAACGAGGAGTGCAGGCAGTGGGTCGATTCAGTCATGCAGCGGATGAGTTTGAAAGAACGCATCGGCCAGTTGTTTATTTACACCATAGCCCCGCAACTGAACAAGCCCAATACTGACTTGTTGCGCAAGGTCGTGCAGGAATATAAGGTGGGTGGCCTGCTCTTCTCAGGCGGATTGCTGGAGAATCAGGTGAAGCTGACCAATCAAGCCCAGGAGATGGCCGGTGTGCCATTGCTTATTACGTTTGACGGAGAGTGGGGGTTGGCCATGCGGTTGCGTGGCACGCCTTCCTTCCCGCGTAACAGGGTGTTGGGTTGTATCCGCGATAACGGTCTTTTATATGAATACGGCCGGGAGGTAGCCCGTCAGTGCCGGGAGATAGGCGTGCAGGTCAACTTTGCCCCCGTGGCCGATGTGAACATCAATCCGGACAATCCTGTCATCAATACCCGTTCTTTTGGTGAAGATCCGGTAGAGGTGGCACGCAAGGTGGTGGCTTATAGCCGTGGCTTGGAATCAGGCAGGATTTTGTCTGTCAGCAAGCACTTTCCCGGACACGGCGATACGGATGTCGATTCCCATAAGGCCCTGCCCGTCTTGCCTTTCACCCGCGAGCGGCTGGATAGTGTCGAACTTTATCCTTTCCGTCGGGCGATTCGGGCCGGTTTGGGCGGTATCATGGTCGGTCATCTGGAGGTGCCTGCCTGGGAGCCGCAGGCAGGTTTGCCTTCTTCGCTCTCCCGGCGGATTGTGACCGATTTGTTGAAAGAAGAGTTAGGCTTTAAGGGACTGGTCTTTACCGATGCGTTGGCCATGCGCGGTGTGTCGGGGCAGAGACATCTCTGCTTGCAGGCTTTGAAGGCCGGCGACGACCTTTTGCTGGTGCCCCGTAGCCTGGAGGGCGAATTGGAGGCCGTGCGGGCTGCGGTGCGGAGCGGCGAGTTGCCCGAGGCAGAAATCAACCGCAGATGCCGTAAGGTGTTGATGTACAAATATGCTTTGGGGCTTTCCAAGAAACCGCATGTCCGTTTGTCTGGTTTGGAGAGCCGGCTGAACACACCTCATACCAGGACTCTGATGCGGCAGCTGAAGCAGGCCGCCATTACGGTGGTGGATGAGGAAGAGAGGCCTTTGCTGCCTTTGGACCTTTCGTCAAGGCGGGTGGCTGTGTTGCAGGTGGGCGAAGGAGATGTCTTGTCGCCTTTCCGGACGGAATTGTCGCGTAGCGTCAGGACGGATTTTTTCCGGCTGACAACGGGGATGACAGAATCCGCTCTACAGACCCTGCAAAAGAAACTGTCGGCCTACGAACGTGTTTTGGTTTGTTTCTCCGACCGTCGTCTGAAGAACTATCGCACGTTCTTTACCCGCTATCTTCCGGAGGTACCTTTGGTCTATCTGCTGTTCGTGTCCGACCAGCAAGTACCCCGCGATTTCGGTCCCGCGCCCGATGCTTTGCTCTTGGCGCATTCCGCCGAGACGGAGATTCAGCACCGCGTGGCAGCCATCCTGACAGGACAGGCGGGAGCGGACGGACGTTTGTCGGCTGCCGTTGGCCGGTGGTTTAGGGTTGGCGAGGGGAAAACGCTGGAGGTGCCCTCTCAACAGCCCTACCGTTCTCTGAACGACTTGGGGGTGGATGCCGACCGTTTGTCCGTCATTGACCGGATTGCCGAGGAAGGCATTGAGGAGGGGGCCTATCCCGGTTGCCAGATTGCAGTGTGGAAAGATGGGTATGAAGTCTACAATAAGGCCTTTGGTACTCATTGTGGCGTTTCCCGGACAGGCGGGGACAGCATCCCGGTGACTCCGGATGATGTCTATGACATTGCTTCGATGACCAAGACCAGTGCTACCCTGCTGGCTGTGATGAAACTGTATGACCGGGGGCGTCTCAGCCTGACCGACCGTGTGTCGGACTACTTGCCTTTCCTGCTGGATACGGACAAACGTGACATTACCGTCCGTCAATTGTTGCTCCACGAATCGGGGCTTCCTTCCACCATTCTGTTCTACCGCGATGCCATTGACGAGGACAGCTATGAAGGAGCCTTGTTTCGGGGGACGCAGGATGCCGGACATCCAGCACGAATCGGGGGGAAGACGTGGGCCAATCCTGACTTCCGTTTCCGGGAAGGCCTGACCTCTGCCGTGCGTACCGACTCGTGTACATGGCAAGTGGCCGACAGCCTCTGGCTGAATCCCCGTTTCAAGCAGACCTGTCTGCAGCAGATTGCCGATGCCCCTTTGCTGAGCCGTCGTTACCGCTATAGTTGCGTGGGCTTCATTTTGTTGCAGCAATTGGTGGAAGCCCGGGCCGGCATGCCGATGGACGAATTCCTCGACCGTGAGTTCTACCGTCCCATGGGGTTGACGCATACCTGCTATCGACCTTTGGAGCGTTTGCCCCGCCGCATCATCATTCCTTCGTCGGTCGACCCATTCTTGCGGAAAGATACCTTGCAAGGCTTTGTCCATGATGAGTCGGCGGCATTCCTTGGAGGAGTGTCGGGCAATGCGGGACTTTTCTCCAACGCTCACGAACAGGCTTTGCTCTATCAGATGCTGTTGAACGGGGGTGAACTGAACGGCCGTCGTTACCTCAGTCCGGAGACTTGTCGTGTCTTTACCACCACATTGTCCCGTACCAGCCGCCGTGGTCTTGGCTTCGACAAGCCCGATCGCCGCAATCCTCGTCGGAGTCCTTGTTGTGAGGAGGCTCCGGCATCGGTCTACGGACATACAGGTTTTACAGGCACTTGTGCTTGGGTTGACCCTGACGATCACCTGGTCTACATCTTTCTTTCCAACCGCATTTTCCCGGAGGTGTGGAACAACAAACTGTCCCGTCTGGATATCCGTACCCGCATCCAGCAGGCTGTGTATAAGGCGTTGAAATAAAAAAGACCGGCCACATGGATGGAATGATTTCACAATCGTCCGTCCTGCCGGCCGGCCAGAATTATGAACAGTGGTACGTTCTGTACTCTTAAAGAACATTCCGGCGGCAACAAATGTTCATGGCTTAGCCCCTAAACTTCTCCTTGAACTGCAGAATCCTCATTTATGATTTTTAAGCCCCCGCATAGACCGTACCTCAGGAAAAAAGCGTAATTTTGCAACCTGATAATTATCATCACACATAATACGACGTATGAAACTGGATGTATTAACCGCCATCTCTCCGATTGACGGCCGATATAGAGGGAAGACGGATGTCTTGGCCTCTTATTTCTCTGAATTTGCACTCATCAGATACCGGGTGCGTGTGGAAGTGGAATACTTCATTGCTTTGTGCGAGTTGCCTTTGCCTCAGCTGAAGGGGGTGGATAAGGGCGTGTTCGAACCCCTGCGTGATATCTACCGCCATTTCTCCGAAGCCGACGCAGCCCGTATCAAGGAAATCGAGAGCGTAACCAATCACGACGTGAAGGCCGTGGAGTATTTCCTGAAAGAACAGTTTGACAAGATGGGAGGCATGGAACCCTACAAGGAGTTCATCCATTTCGGATTGACCTCGCAGGACATCAACAATACCTCCGTTCCCCTCTCTGTCAAGGAGGCCTTGGAGCAGGCATACTATCCCCTGTTGGAGGAACTGATTGCCCAGTTGGAGACTTATGCCAAGGAATGGGCTGATATCCCCATGCTGGCCAAGACGCACGGTCAGCCCGCTTCGCCTACCCGTTTGGGCAAGGAAATCTATGTCTTCGTCTATCGTCTGAAACGGCAGCTGGCCACGCTGAAGGCTTGTCCGATGACGGCCAAGTTCGGCGGGGCTACGGGCAATTACAATGCCCACCATGTGGCTTATCCTGACTACGACTGGAAGGCTTTCGGCAATCGCTTTGTGTCCGGGAAGCTGGGGTTGGAGCGTGAGGAATATACCACGCAGATTTCTAACTATGACAATCTTTCCGCCGTGTTCGATGCCCTGAAACGCATCAATACCATCCTGATTGACATGAATCGCGACTTCTGGCAGTACATCTCGATGGAATATTTCAAGCAGAAGATCAAGGCCGGTGAGGTAGGCTCCAGTGCTATGCCCCACAAGGTGAATCCCATTGACTTCGAGAACGCCGAGGGCAACCTGGGCGTGGCCAACGCCTTGTTGGGCCATCTGGCCATGAAACTCCCCGTTTCCCGGTTGCAGCGCGACCTGACGGACTCTACCGTGCTGCGTAACGTGGGTGTTCCTTTCGGTCATATCCTCATTGCCATCCAGAGTTCGCTGAAGGGATTGCGCAAACTCCTGCTGAACGAGCCGGTCATCTACCGTGATCTGGATAATTGCTGGAGCGTCGTGGCCGAGGCCATCCAGACCATTCTGCGCCGTGAGGGTTATCCGCATCCCTACGAGGCTTTGAAGGCTTTGACCCGTACCAATCAGGCTATCACAGAATCCTCCATCAAGGATTTCATTGAGGAATTGAATGTCAGCGAGGCAGTCAAGGCAGAACTGAAGGCCATCACGCCGCATAACTACACCGGAATGTAGATGATGGAGGTATAGGGAGTTGGAAGGAGTGAAGGGCCGGTTGTTGGTAAACGGTAATGCCGCGAGGTAAACAATACAAGTTTGGGCCTCTGACTTCTTGAGCGAAGCGATAGCTCCCTCTGACTCCTTGAGTAAAACGATAACTACTTATAAACAGATAACTTAAACATTACTAACAAGGCCGTGAGGCCATTAGCTGAATAGAACAATGACTACAGAAAACGAAACTTGGCAAGGTGCTTCCTCCTCGGCGGAGAACACCGGTGCCGACCGCGAGGGGAATCAGACAAACAAAGAGAACGGATACGCGCGTGTGCCTTATAACCGCGACGGTAATGCCCGTCCCCATCGTCCGCGCTTCAATCCGAATGCAGAGAATGCACGTCCGCAACGGGCTTATTCCAGCGACCGTTCCTATCGTCCGCGTTTCAATCCGAATGCAGAGAACGCGGAGCGTCCGCAACGGCCGTACAACAACGACCGTCCCTACAATCAGGACCGTCCCTATCGCCCGCGCTTCAATGCCAATAATGCCGATGGCGAACGTCCGCAGCGTCCCTACAATCAGGACCGTCCTTATCGTCCCCGGTATAATAATAATGAGAACGGTGAGCGTCCGCAGCGTCCGTACGGTCAGGACCGCCCTTATCGTCCCCGGTATAATAATAATGAGAACGGCGAGCGTCCGCAGCAGCGTCCCTACAACCAGGAACGTCCGGCCTATGGCAATGCCGACCGTTCCCTGCGCCCGCGCTACACGAACGAAGGCGAGCGTCCGCAACGCCCGTATGGCAATCCGGGGCGTCCCCGCTTCAACGCCAACAACGGCGGTGGCGGCAACCGTCCTTATGGCAACAATCAGCGTCGCCGCACGCCGGGGTATGATCCCAATGCCAAGTATAGCAAGAAGAAGCAGATTGAGTACAAGGAGCAGTTCGTCGATCCCAACGAGCCTATCCGCCTGAACAAGTTCCTGGCCAATGCCGGTGTATGCTCACGCCGTGAGGCTGACGAATATATCACGGCAGGCGTGGTGTCCGTCAACGGACAGGTGGTGACAGAACTGGGTACGAAGATCAAGCGGGGCGACGAGGTGAAGTTCCACGACCAGGTTGTGAACATCGAGCGTAAGATCTACGTCCTCCTGAACAAGCCGAAGGACACGGTGACCACCTCTGACGACCCCCAGGCACGCCGCACGGTGATGGATCTGGTGAAGGACGCCTGCACCGAACGCATCTACCCCGTGGGCCGCTTGGACCGCAATACTACCGGTGTGCTCCTCCTCACCAATGATGGGGATCTGGCTTCCAAACTGACGCATCCCAAGTATCTTAAGAAGAAAATCTATCACGTCCATTTGGACAAGAACCTGACGCAGGCGGATATGGAGAAGATTGCTGCCGGCATTGAGTTGGACGATGGCGAGATTCATGCCGATGCTATCAGCTATACGGACGAGGCCAAGAAGAGCGACGTGGGCATTGAGATTCACTCCGGAAAGAACCGCATTGTCCGCCGTATCTTCGAGTCGCTGGGCTATAAAGTGCAGAAGCTGGACCGCGTCTACTTCGCAGGGCTCACCAAGAAGGGACTTCGTCGCGGCGAGTGGCGCTACCTGAACGAGGCTGAGGTCAACCACCTGCGGATGGGGGCGTTTGATTGAGGAATCAATATAAATTTAGAAGTTAAGGAGTTAAGAAGTTAAGCCAATTGTAAGTCAAAGAGTAAGCTAATGAACCGTATACAGGGGTGCATCGGTTTAACTCCTTAGCTTCTTAACTCCTATTATATATAATATGTATTGGCTTAACTCCTTAACTTCTTAACTCCTTCACTCCTATTAAGTAGATGTTGAAAATTAATTTATATGATGTGTGCCTGTCATGTTGAGCGGAGCGAAGCGAAGTCGAAACATCTCCCGAAAGACACGATTCCCTTGGGCAGTGCATGTAGTGAGATTCTTCGACTACGCCCTACGGGCTTCGCTCAGAATGACAGATACGTCGATAGTATAAACTAAATAGGAATGATTACTTATATATAATAATGTATTGGCTTAACTCCTTAACTTCTTAACTCCTTAACTCCTTAAAAATATATGTTATTATGGAAAAACTAAGCAGAACAAAAGTCATAGATCTCCTGAAGCGGGAAGACTTCGGTACCTTGGTCAATGTGAAAGGCTGGGTGCGTACCCGTCGCGGGAGCAAGCAAGTCAGTTTCATTGCCCTGAATGATGGCTCCACCATCCACAATGTGCAGATCGTGGTGGACGTGGCCAATTTTGAGGAGGCTTTGTTGAAGGACATCACCACCGGTGCCTGTCTCAGCGTGAACGGCGTATTGGCCGAATCTGTGGGTTCCGGCCAGAAGGTCGAGTTACAGGCACGTGAGATTGAAATCCTTGGTGCGTGTGACAACACTTATCCCCTGCAGAAGAAGGGACACTCCATGGAGTTCCTGCGCGAGGTGGCCCACCTGCGTCCCCGCACCAATACGTTCGGTGCCGTATTCCGCATCCGCCACAACATGGCCATTGCCATTCACAAATTCTTCCACGAGAAGGGCTTCTTCTACTTCCATACACCCATCATCACCGCTTCCGATTGCGAGGGAGCCGGTCAGATGTTCCAGGTGACCACGATGAACCTCTACGACCTGAAGAAGGACGAGAACGGTTCCATCATCTACGACGACGACTTTTTCGGCAAGCAGGCCAGCCTGACCGTGTCCGGACAGCTGGAAGGTGAGTTGGCTGCCACGGCTCTCGGTGCCATCTATACTTTCGGCCCTACGTTCCGTGCCGAAAATTCCAATACGCCCCGCCACTTGGCCGAGTTCTGGATGGTCGAGCCGGAAGTAGCCTTTGCTGACCTGCACGAGTTGATGGACCTGGAGGAAGAGTTCATCAAGTATTGCGTGCAATGGGCGTTGGACAATTGCCGTGACGACCTGGAGTTTCTCAACAAGATGGTGGATAAAGGGCTGATAGAGCGCTTGCAGGGTGTGGTGAACACCGAGTTTGTCCGTCTGCCCTATACGGAGGGTATCAAGATCTTGGAAGAAGCCGTTTCCAACGGACATAAGTTTGAATTCCCCGTTTATTGGGGTTGCGACTTGGCGAGCGAGCACGAACGTTTCCTGGTGGAAGAACATTTCCGCAAGCCTGTCATCATGATAGACTATCCGAAGGAAATCAAAGCTTTTTATATGAAGCAGAATGCTGATGGCAAGACCGTGCAGGGCACCGATGTGCTCTTCCCGCAGATTGGCGAAATCATCGGCGGCAGTGTCCGCGAGGAGAGTTACGACAAGCTGATGGCCCGCATCCAGGAGTTGCACATCCCGATGAAGGACATGTGGTGGTACCTCGACACACGCCGTTACGGCACCTGTCCCCACGCCGGCTTCGGCCTGGGCTTCGAGCGTCTCCTGCTCTTTGTCACCGGCATGGCCAACATCCGCGACGTCATTCCCTTCCCCCGCACGCCGCGTAATGCTGATTTCTAACGGATGAGCATACTACGCTAAAAACGCAGATGATGGGGGTAGATGATCACAGACTTTTCTATCCAGTTATATTTTGCGCGGGATGAATTTGTGCATTTTAGTCGTGGCAATTTGATTCTCCTCCCCAAAGGAGGAGAATTGAATTACCTGCTTTGCATCTGATGTAAAAATGTACAAATTCATTCCGTGTGAAGTATAATTCTTGTAACTTATTTATGGCAAACTAAATTTTAACACCTATTTCCTTAATAATAAGTAGATGTTGATATTTAACCCGTTGGCGGAATTAATTGGGACATGAAACTCACGGGCGGAGATATCTTCGCGCCAAGACAGAGATATCTTCGGACAAGGACGGAGATATCTCTGGACAAAAGCGGAGATATCCGCCCGCAAAGCCGTATAATGGACCGACAGATAAAGTGCATATTGGTTATAATTCCGCCAACGGGTATATTTAGTTTGTATTTAGGAGTTAAGAAGTTAAGGAGTTATCACTTCCGACCTCCTCCGGCTCCCCGTTTTCGGGGGAGAGCATCGCTCTGTCAGGAGTTAAGCTGATAGTAAGTCAAAGAGCCGTATACGCAGAGGTATTGGCTTAACTTCTTAATTCTTTAACTCCTCAAATGCAACATCATTTAATTCTTGCGACTTGCTTAATATAAGTTAATTAAGTAGCGTGGGTAGTTAGTCTGCTTCCTATGATGTCGCCGTGGGACATGACGGCATGAATGTTATCTTGCAATAGCTCTATCGTGATTTGTCAATAGCTCTATTGCTTGTCAATGAAAGTACTTTCGTTGTTCGGTGATAGCTATTTCATTTTAGACATGATGTCTTTTAGACAAGAAGTTTTTTGTCTCCCTAAAAAACAATAAAAAACATTTGCTGTTTGTCAGAAAATCCGTACCTTTGCAAGCCGATTATTATCAAATAAGGATAAGCGATTAATTCATAGCGAGTTAACGGGAGGGTGTCCAACCCCGTTGCTGGCGGTGAGAAATTTAGTAGTAACAATTTAAAAACTTTTTTAGAGTGGATACTTTAAGTTACAAGACCATTTCTGCAAACAAGGCGACGGTGACGAAAGAATGGGTCATCGTGGACGCTACGGACCAGGTACTGGGTCGTCTGGGCGCAAAAGTTGCGAAACTGTTGAGAGGAAAGTATAAACCCAGCTTTACCCCTCACGTGGATTGCGGCGATAATGTTATCATTATCAATGCCGACAAGGTGAAAATGACCGGGAACAAGTGGACGGACAAGGTTTATCTGTCCTATACGGGCTATCCCGGTGGCCAGCGTGAGATGACGCCCGCCCGCCTGATGGCAAAGCCCAATGGGGAAGACAAATTGCTGAGAAAAGTGGTGAAAGGCATGCTGCCCAAGAATAAGCTGGGTGCCAAGTTGCTGGGCAACTTGTATGTATATGCCGGAAGCGAGCACAAACATGCCGCTCAGAACCCCAAAATGATAGATATTAACGCACTTAAATAAGAGATAATGGAAGTAGTAAATGCATTAGGCAGAC
>DHKFC23501__coassemble_1135_pt1 | contig 30216 bp, 24 predicted proteins | sample DHKFC23501__metabat2_low_PE_030 | metagenome-assembled genome bin DHKFC23501
GCGAGCACCTGCTGCCCGACGTGCAGGCCGCCGCTAACATGTACATGACGCAGAGTATTGGATTTCTTAAAAGTCATAAAGAAAACGAGAAAAGAATAGCATTATTGCCTCAGCATATAGAAAAAATTGCAAATAGACAGCAGATATTCATTGAAACTGGATATGGCCGGGAGTTGGGTTATGCAGATGATGATTATCGATTAATGGGGGTTAATATTGTTAGTAGAGAAGACGTATTGAAACAAGATATTATTTGTGACCCTAAAGTTGGTGATGCAGATTATCTTGATAAATTGTATAATCAAACTATTTTTGGATGGATTCATGCTGTTCAAAATAAGGATATTACAGACAAACTCATTAAATGCAAATTGTCAGCTTATGCGTGGGAGGACATGTATGAAAATGGTAGGCATAACTTCTGGCGTAATAATGAGATTGCAGGCGAAGCAGCCATAATGCATGCTTATATGTGCTATGGGACATTCCCTTATAATACAAAAGTTGCGGTAATTGGAAGGGGGAATGTTGCACGCGGAGCGATTAAAACATTAGATTATATGGGAGCGACAGTACTATGTTATACTCGTCACACAGAATCTTTGCTGAGGGAAGAAATTGGAAACTTTGATGTAATTGTAAATGCTATTTTGTGGGATACGAGAAGAACCGACCATATCATTTATCGTGAAGATCTACAAAGAATGAAGCAAAACAGTTTGATTATTGATATCAGCTGTGATAGACATGGAGGAATAGAAACCTCTGAACCTACAACGATAGAAGAACCTATTTATATGGTAGATGGTATTATGCATTATGCCGTGGACCATACTCCATCTATTTTCTATAAATCTGCATCTGAGAGTATTAGTGAAGAGGTTGTTAAATACATAGATTCACTTGTTTTAGAGGTAGAGAATCAAGTTCTCAGTAAAGCAATGAATATAAAAAATGGAGAGATTCTGGATGAGAGAATCAAATTATATCAGAAACGGTAATTCCGCAAACACCAATATCACAGCTAAGAGCTTGTTTGAGCATATCTGAGTATTAATTGTTTAGCTGGGAATATGTGAAAATCGTAGTTTATGGTGAGGCAATGATGATTTTTCTTTCTATGTGAAAAAGATGGAATGATGAAAACCGGACATTCTTTTTCTCGCATAACGAAACGGATAAGTGCCAGCAAAAATGGTAAGGTATTAGCAGAAAACTTTGCTGCCTTATTATTATTGCAAGTAGCCGGATATGTTTTCCCTTTTATTACTTTACCTTATTTGTCCAGAACAATAGGTGTAGAACATTTTGGGGATATTGCATTTGCTACGGCTATTATGGTATATTGTCAAACGGTAGTAGATTATGGTTTCATATTTTCTGCCGTTCGTGATATTGCCCGATGTAAGGAGGATAAAAAGGAAGCATCTGCCATTTTCACGAGGGTGATGTGGGCAAGATTCTTCTTGGTTTTGGTTTCTTTTGCTTTACTGCTGTTATGCATTCTGTTCATACCCAAATTGTATGGGATGAGGCTGATTTTGTTGTATTCCTTTTTTATGGTGATAGGACATGCTTTATTCCCGGATTGGATGTTCCAGGCATTAGAAAAAATGAAGTATATAACTATCTTGAATTTATTAACGAAATTCTTGTTTACAGTGCTCGTTTTTGTTGTAATAAGAGAGCAGGATGATTATATTTATCAACCCATTCTGACAAGTCTGGGATTTTGTATCAGTGGCATCATTTCTCTGATTTTGTTGTGGAAGATGGGATTTAGAATGGGGCGATTTAGGATTAAGGAAGTTTTATCTACCATACGTTCGAATACAGACTTGTTTATTAATCAGATAGTTCCAAACTTGTACAACAGCTTGTCAACCATATTTTTGGGATTCATGAGCGGCTCGACTGCTAATGGAATTTTTGATGCAGGAAACAGATTCAATAACATATCCTCTCAGTTCATAGCTATCATATCAAGGGTTTTTTATCCGTATCTTTCCCGTAATATACAGCAGCATTCCTTATATCTCAAATTGCATTTAGGTATTTCGTTCTGTGCAGGTCTGTTCCTGTTTGTTACTGCTCCATTGCTTATTGATTTGTTTTTTACCGAAGAATTTGAAGAAGCTGTGCTCGTTTTGCGAATCATGTCTTGTTCGTTGATATTTCTTTCTTTATCGAATGTATTTGGAACTAATTATTTGATTGTAATAGGAAAAGAAAAGGAGCTACGGAATTGTACAATGGTCGCTTCTATTGCAGGTTTTTTCATAATGATACCATTGGTGTATTATTTCTCTTACATAGGTGCTGCGTTTACGATTATAATTGCACGTGGGCTGATAGCTTTATTGGTTACACGCAGAGCCTTACATTATAAGTATATGACATAAGATTCTTTGGATTATGTTAAAACCACATTGTAACTAAAAAGTAAGTTTACTTCGCTCATCTGTTGTAGTAGAAAATTTGCAATGGGAATTTACATTTATTGTTTGTTGTCCATTCCTTTGTTTTGGGGGGGGATACGTGTTCTTAATTTGTCGCTCAAACGTAGTCGATTATTGTTTTTTACAATTGCTGGGATTCAATTATTTTTAATAGCAGCTTTGAGGGGAGAAACTGTAGGTACCGATTTAGAGAATTATTTGCCTGCGTTTAAAACAATTGTAAATACCTCATGGGATGCAATCTTTGAGATAGATTGGGAACCGGGATATATTGTGTTTAATAAACTATTGAGCTTGTTTTCTGACGATAATAGGTTTTTTTTAATAGTAACGAGCCTTTTTACAACTGTGGGGTATCTTTTGTTTATATGGAAGAACTCCAAAAAACCTTGGTTAAGCGTTTTCTTATTGGTGGCACTGGGATATTATTTGGAGAGTTTTAATATCATTAGGCAATCAATGGCTATGGTTATTGTTCTTCATGGATTAATATATGCGCAGAAAAGATGTTTCATAAAGTACTTGCTGTGTATTTTGTGCGCAATGTTATTTCATAAGACTGCAATCATTTGTTTATTACCCTATTTCTTTTTTAATATTAGGCCCTCTATAGGAAATTTCGGAATAATGCTTGTTTGTGGATCTGTTATCTCGTCTTTATCAGGTACAATGCTCTTATCGTATGTTATACAATCATCATTCTCAACGTATTCTTTGGATAATGAGGCGTCTTCAGGCTATAGCATGCTATTGTTCTTGTCGTTTTTAACTGTTGTCAGCCTTCTTTTTTCTTCAAAGAAAAAGGAGTACAACTTATATAATCATATGCTTATTTTAGCATGTTTTTTGCAGTTGTTTTCTCTTCATTTTACTCTGTTTGCTCGCATTGTAGTGTATTTTAGTATTATACTTATTGTATTGGTTCCTAATTTGGTTGCAGAAATTAAATTGATTAGATACAGGGTATTTGCAGAATCTTGTGTAGTAGTGCTAGCAATGCTTTATTTTTACGTTATTATCTTATCACGAAATTTGTCAGGAGTAGTTCCTTATTTGGTTGGGTAAAGCGTTCAAATCTGATGTGATGTCTATCCTGATGAATGTGCTTACCTTCGGTGTGAATGTTAATAATTTGCAATATAAATCAATTCTGATTATATCTGGATATACAGTCTGTAGTGTAAGGAATGTTTAAATTAGATGTTTTCCAAAATGTTGGTTAATTGTTTAATTCATTTATAGATGCAATATGGTAGTTAAATTGAAACGTATCATTGATTTATGGCGTTATTTGATATATTCTCCAAATAAATATGCAAAATACATAGGGGTGAATATAGGAGTGGATAACTTTATATCCGATAAGAAGTGTTGGTCTTCTGAACCTTATTTGATAACGATTGGTAACCATTGTCAAATCACTAGTGGAGTACGCCTTTTTACTCATGGAGGAGGGAATGTTGCAAGGGATAAATATCCGGATTTTGATGTTTTCGGAAAGATTGTTATTGGCGATTGGGTTTATATTGGCAGTGGATCCCTGATAATGCCGGGTGTGACCATTGGGGATAATGTTTTGGTTGCAGCAGGTAGTGTAGTGACTCGTTCAGTCCCGCCGCGTACTATTGTTGCTGGAAATCCGGCACGTGTGATAGGTACAGTAGATGATTATATCAAACGGAGCTTGCCATATAATATTAAATCTAAAATGTTATCGCGTGTAGATAAAAAGAAGTTGCTGTTATCTTTGCCCGATGAATGTTTTCTTCATAAATAGAAGATATTTAATACTTTATTTTAATAAGCATTTATCTGCCTGCTAATTTGTTGTAAGCCTATTTATATATGAGAATTTTATTGTTGATAGACGCATTAGGTTCTGGCGGTGCCGAACGGCAAATGACTTATTTGGCAATCAGTTTGAAGAAAGCTGGTTGTGAGATACGTTTGATACAATTTTATGATTCGGTTGTATTCTATGAGCAGGAATTGGCACAAGCGGGTATAAAAGTAGAAATACGTGCAGAAGGATTGGCGCGTTGGAAACGCCCTTGGGTGATAGCAAAGTTGGTGCATTCTTGGCAGCCGGATGCCGTGATAGCCTATAAGGATGGTTGTTGTCTTGCCGCTTGTTTGGCCGAATTGTTAGGAAAACATTTTAAGTTGATTGTGTCCGAACGGAATACCACTCAAATCTTGAATCGACGCGAGCGATTGAAATTTTTGTTATATAGGCTGGCTGATTATGTGGTGCCAAACTCGTATTCGCAAGGTGAGTTCATTAAGCAACATTTTCCTCGGTTGCTTCCACGGTTGCGGGTAATAACCAATATGGTAGATACGAAAAAGTTCTCTATAGATCCTGATGTTCCAAAAGGCACAGAAGTGACGCCTTTGGTAATTACTACGGCCCGCATTTCGCGTCAAAAGAATGTGATAGGCTATTTGCAGGCTTTGCAATTGTTGTATCAGCGCGGTGTGAAGGCTTGTTTTGTTTGGTATGGCGGTAGCAACAGTGAAGATGCTGTATATGAGGAAGAAGTAAAACGGATGGTACGTGGATTGAATTTAGAGAATTATATTCACTTTGCGGGACGTAGTGATCGAATTTCACAGTTGTATCGCGAAGCAACTTTTTTTTGTTTGCCATCACTCTATGAAGGATTTGCTAATGTGTTGTGCGAAGCTATGGCTTCCGGATTGGTCTGTGTGGCATCCAATGTTTGCGACAATCCACGGATTCTTAACCGCTCGGATCGTTTGTTTGATCCTAATAATCCAATTGACATGGCTGATAAAATAGAAGCTATGCTTACTATGCCTTTGGAAGAATATCAGATTGAATCTATAGGCAATAGGGAACGTATTTTGAAATTGTGTTCTCCGAAAGTATTCTTGAATAGTTATTTAAAATTGTGCGTGGAAAATAATGAGTATCATTTTTCCTCTTCATATTAAAAAGAATTCTGTTGTTTTTTATTTGCTTTTTGAACGAAGTAAAAATGTATAAACCTTTATGAGGGTATTGCAAGTAATAGATTGTTTTGAACGTAGTGGTGGGGCGCAACAGTTTTTTAGAGATCTTATTTCTGAAATGAATCGAGAAGGGGTAGATGTGGAAGTGCTGTCAATCATACCACCCCAAAACGGTAATGGTGAATTTGTTGATAGGGCAACACAACAAGGCATTCCGGTTCATATATTGACTGATAGAAGCATTTATGATGTTAGGAATGTGTTTGCCATGCATCATTTTTTGCATGAGCATGTTTATGACATTATACATGTTCATTTGTTTCCAGCTTTGTATTTTTGTGCGTTGGCCAAACCAAAAGGCGTTAAGTTGCTGTATACAGAGCATAGTACAGATAATCGTAGGCGGCATAGTTTACTATTTCGTCGCATAGATGCATGGATTTACAGGCATTATGAGCGAGTGGTGTGCATCTCTGCTAAAACGCGAGAATCATTACATGGAAAGGTCAGCAAGCGCATTCCTACCATTGATATAGCGAATGGTATTGATTTGGCAAAATTTCGAGAGGCTATGCCTTTTCCTATTAACAGGGAGTTGGGTATACCTGATGGGGCTAAATTTATAGCAATGTGTGCCAGATTCCAAGATGGAAAGGACTATATGACATTGTTGAAATCAGTGAAGTATTTGCCTGACAATTATCATGTTTTGTGTATAGGCGACGGCCCCTTGCGGGAGGAATGTGAGACTTTTTGCCAAGTGCATAATTTATTAGGGCAAGTTCATTTTTTAGGGCTAAGAGCAGATGTTGCCAATCTATTTCAAGCATCGGATGTGGTTGTTCTTTCTACAAGTCATGAAGGATTCAGTATTGTAATGTTGGAGGCTATGGCGTGTGGTAAACCTTTTGTCGCATCGGCAGTTCCGGGGATTGAAGATTTAGTGAAGGATTATGCAGTCCTTTTTCCGTTTGGTGATGAAATAGCGTTAGCAGATTGCATTAAGAAACTTTTAAGTGATTCAGGCTATTATAATACGATAGCTAGCAAAAGTATCCAATTTTCTAGTCGTTATGATATTAAGCATACAGCACGACACTATATTGAGGTATATAAAGAATGTCTTAAATAATAAATTTGAGTCATGGATAAACGTAAAATAAGAGATTGTGTATATTTATGTGCATCACTGCTTTTCTCGGTGATATATATACCTCATCTCATGTGTTACATAATGTTAATGGGAGGGGGGGGTAAAAAAGCACTTAGAAAAGATGTGTATGTCATGCTGGCGAGGATTCATATACATGTCCCGTATTTTTTAGGATTGCTCTATTTGCTACATAACAATTCATATTTTCGTTCACTATTTTATTATCGCATAGGTCCTGTTTACTCTATGTTAATTGGTTGGTATAGGCCGGGTGATAAATACTTCATAATATCTAAAACGTTGAAAATGGGTGGCGGATTTTTGCTCTCTCATCCTTATGCTACTATTCTGAATGCGGAATCAATAGGAGAAAATTTTTCTTGTCGACATTGTACGACATTGGGTGCCAAACCTAATGGGCGACCAGTCATTGGAAATAATGTTTCATTGGGTGCCAATGTGACTATCATTGGACATGTGCACATTGGTGATAATGTGGTAGTGGGAGCAGGAGCTGTTGTCGTGAAAGATGTGCCGAGTAACTGTGTGGTTGCAGGCAATCCTGCAAAAATAATAAAGCGATTGTAAATAATCTTGCCTCGGTAGAGCATAAACATTTGATATGGATAAGAAACTTTTTATGGTTGTCAACGTCGACTGGTTCTTCTTGTCTCACCGCAAGGAAATTGCTTTGGCCGCACAAAAAGCAGGCTGGGAGGTCGCTATTGTCACGGCCGATACCGGACGATTGAAGGAGATTGAGGCACTGGGCTTGCGGACGGTTGACCTGCCGATGAGCCGTTCTGGCATGAATATCTTGCAGGAACTGAGAACGTTGCACTTTTTGTGGAAATTGTACAGGAAAGAACGCCCGGACGTGGTGCATCATGTAGGGATGAAAACCATCTTGTGGGGCACGCTGGCTGCCCGCTTTGCCCGGGTGCGGGGTGTGGTAAATGCTATCAGCGGATTGGGCGGGTTCTTTGCCGAGGAGAACAAGGGATTGCTGGCCAGACTGATGCCCAAGGTCCTGCGCTTTGCGCACCATCGGAAAAATCTACTCTGCATCTTCCAGAATGATGATGACAAGGGTTTGTATATCAAGCACGGCATTATCTCTGCAGGGCAGGCCCGGTTCATAAAAGGTTCCGGAGTGAATCTGAATGACTTCCGTTATACGCCGGAGCCGGAGGAAGGGAAACTGAAGGTGGTGCTCACCGCGCGGATGATTGTGGAAAAAGGCATCTTTGTTTTGACGGAAGCTGCTGAGAAATTGCGTCCCAAGTATGGGGAGGCCGTGGAGTTTCAGTTGATTGGGGGATTGGATGACCATCCGGGTGCCATCACGGAGGAACAGTTGCAGGAGGTCTGTGACGGACAGTATATCCGCTGGCTGGGCTATCGGACGGATGTCAAGGCGTTGTTGATGCAATGTCATATCGTGGCTTTTCCTTCTTATTACATGGAGGGGTTGCCTAAATCGCTGATAGAGGCGGATGCCGTTGGGCGTCCGGTCATTACTTGTAATTCGGTGGGATGCAAGGAGGCGGTGATTGACGGGTATAATGGTTTCCTGATTCCGACCAGAGATGTAGATGCCTTAGCGGAAAAACTGGACAGGCTCTTGTCCGACAAAATGTTGCGGAGGCAGATGGGAAGAAATTCCCGGGAATATGCCGAGAAATATTTCTCCATAGACAGCGTGGTGGAGAAGCATCTGGCGATTTATAAGGAATTGATAAACAGATGAGCAAGTTGCCAAGATTCAATGATATTACCTTTTGAGAAGTTAAGTAGTTAAGCCAATGCCTCTGTGCATACGATTCTTTGACTTACTATCGGCTTAACTCCTAACGGTGCAAAACGGAGTGATAACTCCTTAACTTCTTAACTCCTATTTGAGTAGATAATTTATCATTGAGGAGTTAACTCCTTAATTTTTAACTAAGAACTGAAATGAACGTAATCAAAACCCCTCTTGAAGGCGTGGTCATCATCGAACCCCGTCTTTTCGAAGATGCTCGTGGCTACTTCTTCGAATCTTTCAACCAGCGTGAATTTGACGAGAAAGTGTGTAAAACAGTCTTTGTACAGGACAATGAGAGCAAGTCCTGCTATGGCGTGGTCCGTGCCCTGCATTTGCAGAAACCGCCCTATACGCAGAGCAAGCTGGTGCGGGTGGTGAAAGGCGCGGTGCTGGATGTGGCGGTGGATGTGCGCAAAGGTTCGCCGACCTATGGCCGGCACGTGGCGGTGGAACTGACGGCGGATAACCATCGGCAGCTGTTCATCCCGAAGGGATTCCTGCATGGGTTCAGTGTGCTGAGCGAGGAGGCTGTTTTTCAATACAAGTGTGACGAATTCTATGCTCCCGGCACGGAAGGAGCCGTGGCGTGGGATGATCCGGACCTGGGTATCGACTGGCGGATACCGGCAGACAGGGTAATCCTGAGCGAGAAGGACCGGAAGAATCCCTGGCTGAAGGAGGTGGACTGGGTGTATGAGGATTGAGGAGAGAAGAGGAGCATAGGGAAAATTCGGAAAAGTAAACTCTTCCTAAAGTTTTGCGGGAATTTGTAGGTATTTGTGCGGATTTCATTACCTTTGTTCCCATTCTAGCTGAACTTAAATAGATGAATGAATGAACGGCTTGCCTTTTCAACCGGTAAAATATAGACAATACAGGAACACGTTTTTGACGCGTGTGCTGTTAACATTGGATTGTGGTATTTCGTCAGAAGTTCCTGATGAGGTGTTTTTGCCAAAGTTGAAAGATTTTGCGGAGGCATATTTTCAAGTGAAAATGCCAGTGCCTTCCGGGCCATTCAAAAATGTAAAGCTTACCGAGGATGACGGTACATTGGTCTTTGCATTGTCAAAACAAAGTGCAGCAGTGATGCTGGACGGAGCCAAGTATGTGAGCTATACCGATACGGCACAACCCCAGATGGAGAAGCTCTGTGATTATGTGGAAAAGGTGATTGGTGCAGAGATGGTGCAGCGCGTGGAAATTCGCAAGATTAATATGTGGCAGTTCAAGAATGATTCTGGAGTGTCTTTCTCGGCAGAGGAGGCAAGGAAGTTTGTGTTGCAGGAGCCGGTCAGGAATGTTTTGTCTGCGGATAATCTTTCGGATGAGGAATGTAAGATTTCCGGAATGATGAAGAAAGAATGGAAAAGCGATAGCGATGGTTTGGTGTTGCGAAGTGCTTATCAGGTTGATTCCATGTTATCCGGGGTGTCCCGTCTGGTGCTTGATACAGAACGGGTGACTGAAAGGGATGTCTTGGTAAAAGAGATTCCTGCTGTGGCTAAAGAGATGAATACGGATTTGTATAATGCTTATTTCGGTTGCGTGAATAGCGAAATCGTCAGAATCATGGAGGGTAAACGAAATGCCACAGCTTGAGTCATTGTGTATGCGACAGGAGATTACAGATAGATTGTATGAAGTTCCTTCGTGTGAGCAAAGTTTCAATTTTACTATTGGAAGAGATATGCGGCTGATGGTAATGGCTACTGTTTCGTCTGTTCCACAGGTTTCCTTTGCTGAAGATTTGACTATGAATATATGGGACTATGCTTTCCCCATTTATGTTCAAGAGGAGTATCCGTTGGAGCATGACTCTTTCTTGCAAGTCATACCGAGTTGCGGGAAAGCTACCTCTTTTCGCCCCTCCTATGTTGGAGGTGGCACAATGGCTGACAGAAGTTATCGCTTGCAGTCACTTCTTCGTTCATTTCATCGTAATGCCGGGAAGGTGGAGGCCTATGTTCAGAATCGGGCAAGTTTTTTGTTGAACCGATTGGCGGACGTGGCTTTTAAAGATGATATCGTAGAGTATGACACAGAGGAAGAAAGCATTACGGCAAGACTGAAATTAGAAAATGATTTTGAAGTGTCTGTCACTCGGTTTGCCAATGAATCAGAGGTGCTCTATTCCTTGTTCCATGGGCGGAAGTTGCTAATCTGTGATGAGATGCCCATAGAGAGTCTGGTGAAAAGCTTGAATGAGGTGGTGGCTAAATTAGCTCGCGTATGATTGAAGCATATCCGATACAGATTCTCCCTCAGGATGGTTTTATAACGCTGATGGATATCCGGGAAATGTTAAAAACGTATCCGTCCCTTGTTGCAGTGCGGATGTGTGATGTGCCTACGGAAGAAGCGTATGTAGTTTGGCAAGAGGGAGGAAAGAAGGAGTTTTCGGACAAAGTCATCAAGAATTGTGTAGGCCTTTCGATGAATCTGTTAGGTGGTCTTTTTGATAAGGATAAACATTCTAGGTTTTGGCCGTTAGCAGAGCGGGCAAGAACGGACTGGAATGGGGGGGGGAGTCCCCCCGGTGACGGAAGATGAATACAGGATTATTGAGGACGAACGTTTACTCTTCTTTTTCTATGTGAGGCAGTGGACGGATTTGTGTTTCCCGTATAGTTGTGGATTCTCTTCGAAGGCGGATTACGAGAAGGCAAAAATTGATGCGGAAAAATATATTTTTGAAAACAATCTGAAATTAGAACAGGAGGTAATCGGTGCGTTTTCTGGGAAAAATAAACCTGTTGATGTTTGTGCGATAGCAGAAGTGAAGCATCATCCCACTCCAATGAATTATTGGCATGTTCAGATGGATTGCCATAGAATCGGACAGCCTGCAGGAAAGGCTACTAAAAGTGAACTCCAGAGAATAGGGCGAATGTTGAAGGAAATATTATTGAAAGATATTATAACAGAGGCTACGGTCTCTTATCAAATCCATCCTCAATATTATATGTGTATCCATTCTTGATGGACTGAGGCATTCATTGCGGATACGAAAGGAGAAAGGCATGCTGCATGACCCCGAAACGCGCCTTTACCTGATGGGAGACCGTTACATCGTGGAGGATGTGATACGGGAGATGCAGGAAATATCTTGAATACCAACTAATTTTCCAATGAACATACTGATTACGGGAATCCACGGCTTTGTGGGTTCCAACCTTGTCATGTCCTTACGGGAGGAGCATACCCTGTACGGACTGGATATCGTCGCGCCCGAGAAGGAGGGTGTAGTGAGGACTTATTCGTGGGCGGACCTGGAGCAACGGCGGCTGCCGGAGGTGGATGCCATCATCCACCTGGCGGGAAAGGCGCACGACACGAAGAACCGCTCTGCCGCGCAGGCGTATTTTGACATCAACACGGGGCTGACGCAGAAGATATTCGATTATTTCCGGGAGTCATCGGCGGGGAAATTCATCTTCTTCAGTTCGGTGAAGGCGGCGGCTGATTTTGTACCGGGGGAGGTGCTGACGGAGGAGGTGGTGCCTGCGCCCGTAGGCCCTTATGGGGAGAGCAAGATTGCGGCGGAGAATTACATCCTTGGGAATGAAGAATTAAGCATGAAGACTATTCCTCAGTGTAAACAATCAAAAGATGTTTTGAGCGAAGCTAATGAAGAATCTTGCGGGAAGCGGGTGTATATCTTGCGGCCTTGCATGATTCACGGACCGGGGAACAAGGGGAACCTGAACTTATTGTATGGCGTAGTGAAACGGGGGATTCCCTGGCCACTGGGCGCGTTTGAGAACCGTCGGTCGTTCACGTCGGTGGATAATCTGTGTTATGCGATAGGAGGCTTGCTGGCAAAGGATGTGGCGAGCGGGATTTATAACATGGGGGATGACGAGGCGTTGTCCACCAACGAACTGATAACGCTGATGTGCGAGGTGCTGGGCCGCCAGCCACATATCTGGAGGCTGAACAGGGGATTGATGGAAGCGTGTGCGACACTTGGCACATGGCTGCATCTTCCGTTGAACAGGGACCGCCTGCGCAAGCTGACGGAGAACTACGTGGTGAGCAACGCGAAGCTGAAGCGTGCGTTGGGGATAGAGCGTATGCCGGTGCGTGCGGCGGACGGGGTGAGGAAAACGATACGGAGTTTCCGGAAATGATAAGCAGTGATTGGCGATGGCACGCAGATGACACTGATGGAGCAGATTTACGCGGATTCATTCATCATGGATGCATTCTGTATCTGTCATGTCGCGCTTGTCGAGACATCTCACGTAGCGCATGAAAAGGTCTTATGTGAGACCCCTCGACTTACGCTCGGGGTGACAGATACATCTGTGGACATTTGTCATATCTGCGTCATCTGCGTGCCATAAATTCCTATTTGTATGTATTATCTTCTGATTTTAGTTCTGCTGTTCCTGGCAGAACTTTTTTATTTCCGCGTGGCGGACCGTCTGAACATCATTGACCGTCCGAACGAACGGAGCAGCCACACGCGTATCACCCTGCGTGGCGGTGGCATCATCTTCTATTTCGGTGCGCTGGCCTATTTCGTGACGAACGGGTTTGAGTACCCGTGGTTCATGGGGGCGCTGACGCTGGTGTCGTTCATTAGCTTTGCGGATGATGTGAGGTCGGTCCGTCAGGGGGTGCGTCTGTTGTTCCATTTTTCGGCGATGGCGCTGATGTTCTGGCAATGGGACTTACTGTCGTTGGGTTGGGGATGGCTCATCCTTGCGTTGGTGGTGTGTACGGGCATCATCAATGCGTATAACTTCATGGATGGCATCAACGGCATCACGGGGGGATACTCGTTGGTAGCGTTGGCGACGCTGGCGTATGCCAACGGGCGGCCGGTGGCGTTCGTGGAGTCGGACCTGATTTATACGGTGATGTTGTCCGTGGCGGTGTTCTGCTTCTTCAATTTCCGCAGTCGGGCGCGTTGTTTTGCGGGCGATGTGGGTTCGGTGAGCATCGCCTTTATCGTGCTGTTCCTGTTGGGGAAGCTGGTGATAGCGACGGGTGACCTGAGCTGGATCGTCCTGTTGTCGGTGTACGGGGTGGACAGTGTGCTGACTATCGTTCACCGTTTACTTTTGCACGAGAATATCGGATTGCCCCACCGGAAACACCTGTACCAGCTGATGGCGAACGAGCTGCGGATTCCGCATGTGACGGTTTCGCTGGTGTATATGACGGTGCAGGGCTTGGTGAACGTGGGCTACCTGGCTTGTCCGAGCGAGTACGGGTATATGTACCTGGCGGGTACGGTGGTAGTGCTGAGCGGGGTGTATGTGTGGTTTATGAAGAAGTATTTCAGGCTGCATGCTTTTAGGAGTTAAAGAGTTAAGGAATGGGAGGGAGTTATAAGGAGTTATAAGGAGTTAGAGGGAGTTATAGGCCCATAGTTGGTCCGGCGAGAGTAAGCGGAGAAGCATTCGAAAAAAGTATGGTCCTCTAACTTTCTGGGCGAAGCGATAACTCCGTCTAACTCCTTTTAATTCCTGCGGGCAAAGCCCATTAAATTCCTATTTATCGTATGAACTCAATACGAACATCCACATAATCATCTCTACTTATACAGAGGCTATCTATACAGAGGCACAAAGCTACGGAGAAACATGAATACTCCGTGGCTTTGTGCCTCTGTATTTTTTTGAACATTTATCTTTGAGGAATGGGAGGGAGTTATAGGCCGATAGCCGGTCCGGCGATTTCCGGCATCATCGGTGCAAATGTGGTATTGTCTTAACTCCTTACCTTCTTAACTCCTTAACTCCTTACCTTCTTAACTCCTTAATTTCTTCTCATTTCAGATATTCCGTAATCTTCCCGCTGATTTGCAGAAGAGAAATCTCACAAATCTTGGTGTCATACTCGGCAGAGAGGATGCGCTCTTCGGCATCCAGCAGGTTTTTCTGGGCCTCGCGCATTTCAATACCGGCCAGGTCGCCCAGCAGGTAGCGGTCGCGGGAGATGTCGTAGTTGTCCTTGGCCACAATGAGGTTCTGCCGCTCCAGCTTCAGCAGCTCCAGGTTGTTGCGATAGGCCTGCCACAGGTTGCTGAGGTCGGCACGCAGGGTTTGCTCCAGTTGCTCACGCTCCAGTCTGGCGTTCTCCACGGCCAGGCTGGCGTTGCGCCGTTCGCGGCGCCGGTTTCCGTCGAAGAGGTTGAAGCCGATGGTGACGCCGAAGTTCAGGCCGAGGTTGCTGCGGCGCGAGTTGGCGGCCAGTTCATATTTGTTCAGGGTATAGCCATAGCCACCGTTCAGGCGGACGTACGGATAGTCGCGTGAGCACACCTTCTTGTAATCCAGGCGGGCCAGCGTCTGGTTTTGTGCGGCACGGAGCAGATTGGCGTTGATGGCCAGCGTGCCTTCCCACAACTCGTCGAAGCGGAGGATGTGGTTGATGTCTATCAGGCTGTCGCGGATGAGGAAGAATTCATCCACATCCTCGTTGGACATCAGTTCGTTCAGTTCGATGCGCGAGGTGTGCAGGGCTTCCTGCTGTTTGATGTATTGCGCGCTGTCTGCGTTGAAGTCCACCCGGGCTTGCAGGTAATCCAGGCGCGAGGCGTTGCCCACGTGTACCCGGGCTTCGGCGATGCGCACCCGCTCACGGGAGAGGGTCATGGCGTAGTGGAAGTTCTTCAGGCGGATCTTCTGCTGCACAAAGTTGTAGTACTCCGCAGCGATGTTGGCGATGAGGTCCTCCAGGGCGATGCGCGTGTCCGTCTTTCCCTGCCGCTCCAGTTCCTTGAGTTGCTGGTAGGTGGCCGTGATGTTGAATCCGTCGAACACTGTCCACTCCAGGTTGATGCCGGCATCCAAAGTCTGGTCGAAGGCGCCGTTTTCCTTGGAGGTGGCGCCCGTTGCGCGAAGCTTTGTCTCCGTGTCGCCCAGGGTGCCGCTGTAGCCGGCAGAGAGGTCCAGGGTAGGCAAGGCGCCGGCGTTGGCCAGTGTGGCGTTGTTCTCGCTCACCCGCTCCTGGTTGCGGGTGATGCGGAGGGAGTAGTTGTTCAACAGGCCTTGCTCCAAACAATCCTTCAAGGTGTAGACGGGCGGTTGGGCTGTCATTGGCAGGACTGCGCACAAGGCTATCAGGAGTGAGAGAATTTGTCTTGTCATAGCTTCTTCAGTTTACTACGGTTGGTGGATATGTAACTATACATGGCCGGCACGATGTACATGGTGAGCAGGGTGGAGACAATCATGCCGCCTACTACGGCCGTACCCATGGCGATGCGCTGGTTGGCTCCCTCGCCCGTGGCAAAGGCCAGGGGGATGAGGCCCAGCACCGTGGCCGCGCTGGTCATCAGGATGGGGCGGAGGCGTTGCAGGGCCGCGTCCTTGACGGCCTGCATCTTCTCCTCGCCGTGTGCCTGTTTCTGGTTGGCAAACTCCACGATGAGGATGCCGTTCTTGGCCACGAGCCCGATGAGCATGATGATGCCTATCTGGCTGAAGATGTTCATCGTGATGTCGCCGAAATACATGAATACCAGTGCTCCGGCGATGGCCAGCGGCACGGTGAGCATGATGACCAGCGGGTCCTTGAAGCTCTCGAACTGGGCGGCCAGGATGAGGTATATCAGCCCGATGGCCAGGATGAAGGCGAACATCAGGCTGGAGGCGCTCTCGCTATAGTCTTTCGAGTCGCCGGACAGGGCTGTGCGGAAGGTGTCGTCCAGCACTTCCTTGGCTATCTTGTCCATCTCCTCGATGCCTTGTCCGATGGTCTTGCCTTCGGCCAGGCCGGTGGAGACGGTGGCGGACACGAAGCGGTTGTAGCGGTAGAGTTTGGGGGGCGCCGTGCCGTAGGCAATCTCCACGAGGTTGTCCAGCTGCACCATTTCCCCGTTCTCGCTCCGGATGTACAGTCCCACGAGGTCCGAGGGCTTGTTGCGTTGTTGTCGGTTGATTTCGCCCAGTATCTCGTATTGCTTGCCGTTCATATAGAAATAGCCCATGCGTTGTCCGCTCAAGCCATATTGCAGGGTCTGGGCGATGTTGCGCGTACTGATGCCCATCGTTCCCGCCTTGTCGCGGTCTATCTGGATGCGGGCTTCGGGGTCGCTGAACTTCAGATCCACATCTGCCATTTGGAAGGTGGGATTCTCGTAGACGCGCTCCATGAACTTGGGCAGCACTTCCTGCAGCTTCTCGATGTTGGTGGCCTGCAGGACGTATTGCACCGGCATGCTGCTCCTGCGTCCGCCGAACGAGGATTGCTGCTGCACGAAGGCGCGTGCCTTGGTCTCCTTCTGCACGGCGCGGGAGAGGCGTTCGGCAGCTTCCATCTGGGTATAGTCGCGTTCGCGCAGGTCCTTCAGTGTGATGCGGATGTTGCCGCTTCCGCTGGATACACGGGCCGTCACAGCCTCGGCGTCAGGGATAATGGAGTCCACCACGTCGTTGATGCGCTCCGTATAGTCGCGGATGTATTCATAGCTGACGCCTTCGGCACCGCTGGTGTTGACGGTGATTTGGGAGCGGTCTTCCAGCGGAGCCATCTCGGCGGGGATATGCGTCCACAGGAAGAAGATGAGTCCGAAGGTCAGCAGGGTGACTATCAGGGCTATCCATCGTTTCCGCAGGAAGGCGGCCAGCGAGCGGCTGTACAATCGGTTCATTCCTTCGAAGAAAGGTTCCGTCACCCGGTAGAACCAGTTCTTTTTCTTCTCCTGCTTCAGGAGTTTGGTGGCTAGCATCGGGGTGAAGGTCAGGGCCGCAAAGGCCGAGATGAGGATGGAGCCGGAGATGACGAAACTGAATTCGCGGAAAAGGCGTCCCGTGGTGCCCTCCATGAAGACGATGGGGAAGAACACGGCCACCAGCGTGACGGTGGTGGAGATGACTGCAAAGAAGATTTCCTTGGCTCCTTCGATGCCCGCCTGAAAGGGAGGCATGCCCTGCTCGATGCGCACATAGATGTTCTCCGTCATCACGATGGCATCGTCCACCACCAGACCTACGGCCAGCACCACGGCCAGCATGGTGAGCACGTTGATGGAGAAGCCGGCCACGTACATCACAAAGAAGGCGCCGATGAGCGACACGGGGATGACGATGCACGGCACCAGCGTCACGCGCCAGTCGCGCAGGAAGAGGAAGATGATGATGATGACCAGGATGAAAGCCTCGTACACCGTATGCTCCACTTCACTGATGGAGGCGCGGATGAACTTCGTGTTGTCGAAGCCGTACGTATAGCTCACGTCCTCCGGCAGGTCTTTCTTCATGCGCTCCATGCGGTCGTAGACGGCATCGGCTATCTCGATGTGGTTGGCTCCCGGCTGGGGGATGACCACCACGCCCACCATGGGCACGCCGTTCATCTTCATGTAGCTCTTCAGGTCGGCGGCGCCCAGCTCGGCCCGCCCGATGTCGCTGAAGCGGATGATGCGGTCACCGTCCGTCTTGAGGATAAGGTTGTTGAACTCCTCGGGCGTGTGCATCAGGCCCAGGGTGCGGATGGTCAGTTCGGTGGTGTTTCCTTCGATGCTTCCCGAGGGCAGCTCCACGTTCTCCTGGTCGATGGCGTTCTTCACGTCGATGGGCGTGATGCCGTAGCCCGACATCTTGGTGGGGTCGAGCCAGAGGCGCATGGAGTATTTCTTCTCGCCCCAGATGCTGACGCTGCTCACGTCGGAGATGGTCTGCAGCTGTTCTTTCACGGTCAGGTCGGCAATCTCGCTCAGCTCCAGGAGGGAGCGTTTGTTGCTTTGCAGGGCCACCATGAGGATAGGCGTGGCGTCGGCGTCGGCCTTGGACACGGTGGGCGGGTCGCAGTCGTCGGGCAGGTAGCGTTGGGCGCGTGACACCTTGTCGCGTACGTCGTTGGCGGCGGTTTCCAAGTCCACGGAGAGTTCAAATTCCACCGTGATGCGGCTCTGTCCCTGCTGGCTGACGCTGGTCAGCGAGCGGATGCCCGGGATGCCGTTGATGTTTTGCTCCAGGGGTTCGGTAATCTGGTTCTCGATGACGTCGGCGTTGGCTCCCGTGTACGAGCATTGTACGGAGATGATGGGGTTGTCCACCGACGGATATTCACGTACGCCCAGGTAGTTGTATCCGATGAAGCCGAAGAGCAGGATGATGATGGTCAGCACCGTGGAGAGCACGGGGCGGCGGATGCTTAGTTCGGAGATGTTCATGGCGGTCGGCGGTTAACGGATGTTGTCAATGGTCACCGCCATGCCTGTGCGGAGTTGTTGCGTGCCGGAGATGATGACCGTGTCTCCTTCCTCCAGTCCGGCCACGGCCTGCACCAGCGCTTCGGTGCGGATGCCTGTCACGATGTCTACCGGTTCGGCCTTGCCATTCTTATAGAGGAAGACCTTGTCCTTGCCCATTTCCGGCACGATGGCTTCCGAGGGGATGGCCAATGCGTTTTCGAACTCCTGCTTGCGGAGGGTGATGGACGCATAGCGTCCCGGCATGATGCCCGACGGGTTGGGATAGAGGGCGCGGATGGTGAGCGAGCGTGTCTCCGGGTCGAGGCTGGATTCGCGGGCATAGACCTGTGCCTCGTACTTGTTGAGCGAACCGGTCAGGTTGAAGTTGAGCGAGGTGCCCACCCGCACATCCTTGGCATAGCTTTCCGGCACGGAGAATTCCAGTTTCAAGGGGGTTATCTTGGTCAGTTTGGCCACGATGGTCGACGGCGAGGCATACGTGCCCACGCTCACTTGCCGCAGGCCGATGATGCCGTCGAAGGGGGCGCGCAGTTCCGTCTGTTCTATCTGGGCGCGCACCAGCTCGATGTCGGCGTTCAGGGTGGCCAGTTCGGTCTTCACCTGTTCGTAGGCTTCCTTGCTGACGGCGTCGCGCTTCAGCAGGGCGTCCTGGCGGAACACGCGGTCCTCGGCCAGCTTCAGTTGGGCTACCAGTCTTTGCAGTTGGGCCTGGAGGGGACGGTCGTTGACCTTGGCCAGGAGCTGCCCTTTTGTCACGTGCGTGCCTTCTTCGAAGTTGATGTCAGTAATCTTGCCCGAGGTTTCGAAGGAGAGGTTCACTTCCTCGTCGGGCAGGAGGCTGCCGATGATGGGGATTTCGTCCACCAGCACCTGGGGGCGCACGATGGCGGCATTCACGTTCAGTATTTTCTTCGCAGGGCTTTGGCGGGTCATGATTTTGTCGGCCTCGGCCAGTTCTTCGTTGGGCTTTGGCATTTGTGTGTAGATACCCCATCCGACGAGCCCTGCGCCGATGACGATGATGAGTCCTGTTTTGAGTTTTTTGTTCATGTCGCTTGTGGATAGTTGGTGCTTCTTTGCAAGTTTGTTTTTCGGTATTCTGTATCCGGTAATGTCAGTAGGCTTCCCGGTATTTACTCTCTTCCTTGTCTTCCAGCATGCTGAGGTAGGAGGCGTAGCGCGATTGGCTGATGCGGTTCTCCTCCACGGCTTTCAGCACGGCGCAGCCCGGCTCGTGCCGGTGCGTGCAGTTGCCGTAGCGGCAATCGGCCGAAGCTTCAAATATCTCCGGGAAGTAATGCCCGATTTCTTCCCGCTCCATGTCGAAGGTGCCGAAGCCCTTGATGCCCGGTGTGTCGATGAGGTAGCCGCCGGCGTCGTCCACGGGATACATCTCGGAGAAGGTGGTGGTGTGCATGCCCTTGTCGTGAGCCTGCGAGATTTCCCCCGTCCGTGCCTTCGTGCCGGGCAGGATGGCGTTGATGAGGGTAGATTTTCCCACGCCCGAGTGGCCGGAGAAGAGCGTGATGCGTCCGCGAAGCTTTGCCTTCACCTCGTCGAGCCCTTGGCCTTGCGTCGCCGAAACTTTGAGGCAGGGATAGCCGATGGTGGTGTAGAGGTGTATCAGGCCGTCCAGGTAACGCCGGTCATCCTCGTCGTACAGGTCCGTTTTGTTGAAGAGGAGCAGGACGGGGATGCGGTAGGCTTCGGCTGTAGCCAGGAAACGGTCGATGAAGGTGGTGGATGTTTCCGGATGGTTCACGGTGACCACCAGCATGCATTGGTCCAGGTTGGCCGCGATGATGTGCGACTGCTTCGAGAGGTTGGAGGCGCGCCGGATGATGTAGTTTTTCCGGTCCTTGATTTCGGTGATGAAGGCTGTCCCTTCCCGGTTTTCGACGATGCGTACACGGTCGCCCACGGCCACGGGGTTGGTGCTGCGGATGCCTTTCAGGCGGAAGTTGCCTTTCACCTTGCACTCCACGTCGCGCCCGTCGTCCGTGCGGACGATGTACCAGCTGCCGGTATTCTTGATTACGAGGCCTGTCATAAGTTTCTTGAATGAAGAATGGGGAATGAAGAATGAAGAATCTTCGTCGGGGGGGCGGCAAATTCTTCATTCTTCATTTTTAGTTCTTCATTATACCGTCATTATCTCCTTGTCCTTCGCCGCCAGCATGTCTTCAATCTGCTTGATATACTTGTCGTGCGTTTTCTGGAGTTTCTCTTCGCCGCCCTTCTGTGCGTCTTCGGGCAATCCTTCCTTCACTGCTTTCTTCAGGGCGTCGATGGCGTCGCGGCGGGCGTTGCGCACGCTCACCTTGGCCGTCTCGCCTTCGGCTTTACACTGTTTGGCCAGTTGCTTGCGTCTCTCCTCGGTGAGGGGAGGGATGCCGATGCGGATGATTTCGCCATTGTTTTCCGGCATGATGCCCAGCGAAGAGTCGATGATAGCCTTCTCGATGATGCGGAACATATTCTTGTCCCAAGGCTTGATGGCGATGCTTCTGGCATCGGGGGTGGTGACAGCGGCTACGTTGTTGATGGGCACCATCGAGCCGTAGGAGTCTACGCGGATGCCGTCCAGGAGGCGCACGTCGGCCTTGCCGGCGCGGATGTGTGCCAGGGTTTCTTCCAGGTACATGAGGGCCATGTCCATCTTTTCTTGGGCTTCGCCCAGGATGTCTTTTACGTCTTTCATATTGCTGTATGTTATGGGATTCTTTTAACAGAAAGCAAAAGTAAGGTATTTTTTTGAAATACCACTCATGGCGGCGGTAGTTTTTGTTGCCGCAGGAAAATAGCGAGGTGCCCATGGAAGAAGTCCGACTCCCCCTGGAAAACCTGTCGAGGCCTGAGATAAACTCTATCTCCAGGCTGAAGATTTATATCTCCAGCCTGGAGATATAAAAATCCAGCTTAGAGATACATATCTCCAAGCTGGAGATAGAGTATTCTGCGGGGATTGTCCGTTTTGGGAACCCGGTTTGCGGCCTTTTTCTTGCCGTCGGGCAGGATTTTTGCCGCCTTCCGCCGGGGTCTGCCGGGAGAACAGGCGTCCTTCACCGCGTCAGCAGGCCAGCAGACTTGTCCCTTCGGGGCCGTAGCAGCCGGTTTGGGGGAGGCAGCCTCCTGGCTGGGGCGGCCTACGGTTTTCTCCTTGTGTCGGAAGTAGAGGAAAAGGCCGATGGCGAACAAGGTGATGGCCGCGCCTGCGATGTAGGCCGCCATCTGTCATACAGTTGCTCCTCGTCCATGAAGGCCCTGAAGGCAGAGCCGTTCTATTTCACCGACTCCGAGGCATACGGTTGCTTTGCCGTGGGGCGCAAGAGCGTGCACCATTCGTTCCGCGAAGGCATAGGGAGCAGATGCTCTATCTGGTGTTCAACGCTTTCCAGGATCCGAATTTCTCCTTGGTGACGGTCTATCTCCAGTTGCCTTTTCTGGAGGACATCCGTTTTCTGAAAGGCATTTATCTGGTGCCGGACTACAACATGAATCCTATCGCCCGCCGCATCGTCCTGGTGAAGCGGAGCGATACGTACCTCCCTGAAGATTTTGCCAGTATGGAGGCGCGGTTGATTTTGCCTGATGAATTGACGGAAGAAGAGACATTGATTTACAACTACACCTGCGGAGAGACGGACTATATAAAGATGTGTACCCTGCCGTCGCCCAAACTGGATTTGCGCGACCTGCAGGCGGAGAAGAAATTGCTGGAGAAGGAAGAAGAATACTGTTAGTAGTGTTTAGTGTTTAGTGATTAGTGATTAGCATTTAGTGTTTAGTGATTAGTGATTAGTGATTGGTTCTTTGATGTTAAACGCCTTACTAATCACTAATCACTAAACGCTAATCGCTGCTCATTAATTGTGTACCACCGTACCGATGGGTTCCCCGGCAATGACTTTCCGCAGGTTTCCCGGTGTGTCCATGTCGAAGACGATGATGGGCAGGTTGTTTTCCTTGCACATGCAGGTAGCGGTGAGGTCCATGACGCGGAGGTTGCGGCTGAGGACTTCGTCGTAGGTGATGTCGGTGAATTTCGTGGCCGTGGGGTCTTTCTCCGGGTCGGCGGTGTAGACGCCGTCCACGCGGGTGCCTTTAAGCATGACGTCGGCCTCAATCTCGATGCCGCGCAGGCTGGAGCCTGTATCGGTGGTGAAGAAGGGATTGCCCGTTCCGGCGGACATGATGACCACCTCGCCCGCCTCCAGGCATTCGATGGCGCGCCATTTGTTGTAGAATTCGCCGATAGGCTCCATGCGCACGGCGGTCAGCACACGGGCCTTGACACCTTGGGCGGTGAGAGCCGAGCTGAGGGCCAGGCTGTTGATGACGGTGGCCAGCATACCCATCTGGTCACCCTTGACGCGGTCGAAGCCCTTCATGGCCCCCTTCAGTCCGCGGAAGATGTTGCCTCCGCCAATGACGATGCCCACTTGTACGCCCATGTCGCGTATTTCCTTGATCTGTTCGGCGTATTGCACCAGCCGTTGTTCGTCGAAGATGCCCGGTTGGTCTCCTTTCAGGCTCTCGCCGCTGAGCTTGAGGAGGATGCGTTTGTAAGTTGTTGCCATATTCTGTTGAAATATAGTTGGTTCCTTCATTGATGGTGCAAAGATACTATTTGCAATTGAATTTCTTCCATTCCTCCGGACAAAAAACAATATACGGGCCCATGGAGTATCAGTTGACTTGTCTCCTCGTCAACTACTACTTGTCAGTTCGCATGGTTCGGGCTTTTTCAGGTTGTTGTCTGTGCGTCTTATTCCGTCAGTATCACGTCATCCTCGCCTGACGGCATATAAACCGAGTCTTCCAGTAGCGGGATGTCGCTGGTTACCGGGTAGGCTGTCCGCTGCTCTTCCAGGGGCAGGAACAGGTCTATGTACCCGTTCTCGTCCGAGCGGGTTTCCCGTCCGTTGACCGTGACGCGGCAGTTGGATACGGCCTGTTCCTTGTCGGGATTCCACAGGCGGAAGTGTACTTGGCCGTACACGCGGGAATCCCGGCGGATGTCCAACGTCATTTCCCCGGAGAGGACCATCACGGTGTCGATGGGCAGGAAATCCTTGCAGGTGAAGGTGATGGGGATTTCTTGTCCTATGTAATGGGAGGGCACGTGCAGGATGAGTCCCTTGTCGGCGATGTTGTCCAGCGTATCGGTCTTAGTCTCACCGTCCAGTTTCAGTGTCAGGATGGCTTTTTTCAAGGGGGGGGAGCTGGGGATTGTGCGTAGAGGCCTCATGCAGTCCTACGGTGATGTCGATGGGCTGATTCATGGCCCAAACACCGACCAAGGCGGCCAGCACGAGCAAGGTACCCAGACACCAGGCCGTAATCCGCTGGACCATCCTCCGTTTGTGTCGTTGCCAGATGGCGTCGAATTCCATCCCCAGCAGTTTGGTGATAAGCTGTACGAAAGCCCGTTCCCTGTTCAGCCATCCCCATCGGTAAATTTTCTCGTGGACGTTGGCACCCAGAATTTCCGGCAGTCCCAGCTGGTTCACCACGGGATTGAAGCATTCTGTTTCTTCGTGGCCGCTGTGCGGGATGCCATCCACAATGAAAAAGTGGATGTGCTCCGTGCGTCCCAGGCTGTGGAAGAACGTTATCTCCTGGCCCACCCATTTCGACCTGGCCGAGTGGGGCGAGCAGATGACGATGAGGTTTTGCGAGGCCTTCAGCCGTTCCTGCAACTCGGCAGTCAAACCGCCGGGCTGGATATCTGTCGGGGCAAAGAACACGGGTTTGATGGGGGTGCGCTTCCATCCGTGTTCGTTACATACGGTGGTAGGCATGCGGTAGCTTTCCAGTTTGCGTTGGAGCCGTTTGCCCCAGGCCGTGTCATGCGAGTTGTAGCTGATGAAGGCAAAATACTTGTAGGGAGTTGGAGAAGTCATAGGTAGATGTCATTAAAGGGGTTGTTCATATCGGGTTGACGAGGCTTGTTGCCGGGCTTTCCGGAAGCTGAGTTCCACCACGCCGGTGTCATAGATGAAGGTACTGCGTGTCTTTTCGTTGCGTATCAGTTCATTGCAGTCCACAATGCAGGGATGGGTCTTTTTCCGGAAATCTTTGGCAGGCCCCGGTACGAATCCCAGTAGTTCCATCTTAGCGTTCCAGCGGAGATGTTCGGTCAGGCTCAGGTTGTCCAGCAATTGTTTGTCAATGCCTTCCCGGGCATTGGGGTATTCGTTGCGTTCGTTGCGTGTGGTCAGTTTCACCAGATAGTTCAGCCGGGCAGGATTCAGCCGGTTGTCGGGGGTCACTCCGCCGGCCAAGGCCAGTTTGGTGGGGATGTGGCACACGTTCGAGCGGTCTTGCTCTTCTTGATAGGCGATGTTCGTCTCGCTTTCAGGGTCGTGTGGGTGTGTGATGCGTTCCCGTCGGCTTCTCCACAGGGCTTCGGCGGTTTGTTGACGGATTTGTTCCGTTCGCTGCTTTTTCTCTTCGTCTGTAGCCCAAGTGTCTATTTCCTGGGCGATGAGGCTGTATTGATAGAAGAAGTCCTTGGCATCGTTTTCCTCGGAAACGGTGGCAAGATTCCTGTGGGAGAATATCGCGCGTTCCGTTCCGAATGCCTGGATGACATCCTTGGCCTGGAAGAAAGCTTGCCGGGAGCCCTCTTCCTCCAGACGGACATATATACGGAACTTGTCCAGGTTCTTGCGGTAGCGGTGGGCGAACTCGAACAGTTGGAGGGCAATGTCCGCGGCTTTGTCCGGGGCCTGGTCCGGCGCCACCACTATGTAGTTCAAGTCATTGATAATCGTGTGCAGTCGGTTCCAGAATGTTTGATTGCCGCTGACCGTTCCTTCCATCCATTCTATGAAGTCCTTGTCCCGCAGGGCCGGGGCGCTGTTCAGGAACTCCGTCTTATGGGATTCTATCTGTGGGTCGAGGATGATGAAGCGGCGTGCCTGTTCCTGGACCAGTGGCATACCGTCGGCCCCTTCCGTAGTCCCTTTCACAAAGAGGCTGAATTCGTAGAGGAAACGCAGGATATCCCGTCCGGTAGGCCCGAAGCCGATGAGCAGGGCCGTAAAGGGCGAGGCGACCGTTCCCGTTGCCGTATCGATGTCCACGAAGTGTATGGGGTGGTTGCGCCCGTTTTCCTTCAGTTGCAGGGCGGCCAGCAGGGACGAGTCGACGGGATGAATCCGGTATTCCAGTCCGGGATTGCTCAGGATGCCTTGGGTGAAGTGATCCCGCTGGACGTGGACATAGATATGCAGGTCTTGGGGGTGGGATGGGCACCGGCCGTCTTGGGGACGGTTGCGGTTCAGGACAGCCTGTCTTTTCAGTGCGCCGATAGCCTTGATGTTGGCTTGCCTGTCGTCCGAAAGGAAGAAGAATTCCACCTTTTTGTATCGGGGGATGACCTTGCCCAGTTGCTTGCAGCCCAGTTTGCGGTAGAAAGCGTCCCATCCGCCGGCATCCGTCAGGTTCATGTCCATTTTCTGCTTGCTTGTCAGGATGATGCCCTTCAAATCCTCGATGCGGTCCACATAGGGCTCGATGTCGCTGTGGCTGGTCTGGAAAAAGTGGCTGAACGTGAAGCGCGAGGAGTGTGCATGGTGTTCTTCGGGTGATTTGACGAACACGAAGAGGTCGTTGCGCTCTTTGCGGATGCTTTCGGCTAACGTCATGGTGTGGGGATTGATATCCCAGAACAGGTATAAGTTCCCTTGGGGGAAGCATCGTTTCAGCCACAAGGTGGCCATGGCCAGCAATTTCAGTCCGAACAGCCGTAGAATGAAGATGGCACTGACAAACACGGCGGAGAAATGGGTGATGGCAAAGACGGTCATGTAGAGAGGCGAGTCGTGCAGGGAATGCTTCACTTCCAGCATGTCCGATTCGGATACGAACATCTCCAGGGAAGAGACCGAGGCGCGTAACAGGAGGACGAGCAGATTGTTCCGGCTGCCCAGTTCGTTGAAGCCGATGGCGTAGAGCACGATGCCTGTCAGGAACACCATGCAGGCTATGGTTTTCAGGTGGCGGAAGATGAATTTCCGGCATCCGCGGTTCAGCAGGCAGATAGCCAGCAAGCCGAAGAAAACGATGGCCAGCAGACCTGTGTCGCAGGGGTTGCTGCTCAGTTCTGCCCATTCTTGGTCCCAGCCGGCTATTGCGTGGTCTATGGGGTTGCCCGCTGTCGGGTCGGCTACATGTGTCATTTCTCCTTCCATCTTTCTATAAGGTTTTGTCCCGTTCAGGTGATTTTTGTGTGTACAAAAGTAGTGAATGGCACGGAATAGCCTCGCGGGTGATGGAAGGCTGTTGGCTCAAATTGTCCTTGGAAATGTTTTGTATTGTCCTTTCCTGCTGTATGCCAGGTGTTTGTGGAAAATGCCGGTATGGCTATTGATACGCCTGCATGTATTGTGCCGGCGTCATCCCACACTCCTTGAGGAACGCCCGGTAGAAGGTGGCACGGCTTCGGAAGCCGGCCTCTTCGCCGATGGCCATGATGGAGAAGTGGGGCTTCTCCTTCATCAGTTTCAGGGCATACCGCACGCGCAGCCGGTTCAGGTAGTCGTTGACGTTCTCTGCGTGGGCGTATGTACGCAGGAGCCGGGGCAGGTCGTTCTTGTTGATGTGGGTGATGCTCAGCAGGTCGTCGCGGCCGAAGTCGGGTTGGAGGAACAGTTGGTTCTCGGTCAGTTGCTGTTCCATGCGCAGGAAGTGGGTGTATTCCGTGGCCTCCTCCCTGGCGGTAGCGGTTGTTGCTTCCTCGTCCGGGGCGATGCCTGGGTTCTTGGCTGCGGATTCCCCGGTGGTGGCAGGAGTGCGGGCGACGATCTTGTACAATTCGTCCCGTTGTGTCTGCAGTTCGTCCAGCTGATTGGTCAGTAGTTTGTTGCGTCGTTTGGACTGGCGCAGGTTCAGTCTGATGATGACCAGCAGGGCCAGTAGCAAGACAGACGTCAGGGCTGATGCGCCCAGCAGGATTGAGTGCCGTTGCATGTTCGCACGGGTTTGTTCCAGTTGCCTTTCCTGTTCGTCCAGGCGGAAAGCTGTGGCCAGTTCCTGGGCTTGTTCCTTCCGTTCGCGGAGGTGGATGCTGTCCTGCAGGGTTGTGAACCGGCGTTGCCACGTATAGGCAGCCTGGTATTGGCGCAGTCCTTGGAGGGCCTGTGCCTGGCGGTCCAGCAGGATAAGGTAGTTGTAATTGACCGTGTCGTTGCCCAGCGTCTGCGCGTAATGGGCAAAGGCCGTTTCATTCAGTTGCAGCGCTTCCGCATACCGATGGGCGGCCAGCAGGTAGGGAATGATTTCGTTCCGGCCGTAGGGTTGTGTGGAGAAGTCTGTATTCAGGAAGCGCCGGTAATACTCGGCCGCTTCTTCCTCCTGTCCGTTGCATTGCAGCAGGTAGGCCATCTTGGAGTAGATGTAGCCATATTGCTGGTCAATGTAGCCGCTGGGCGGGCCGGACATTCCGCTCATTTTTTTGACCAGGGTCTCGCGCTTGTGCCCGGTCTCTATGGCTTCGTCCGTCCGGTCATTGCCCATCAGCAGGGTCATCAGTTGACCGTATGCCGTGGAGAGATGGGCCATGGCCAGTACCCCTTTTTCGCTTTCCAGGTACTTTATCCCCTCTTGATAGGCTTTCAATGCCGGGTCGAAGAGTTGCATCTTGGCATAGATTCCCCCCATGATGTAGAGGATTTGCCCTTGTATCTTCCGGTCGTCCAGTTGTCGGGCCAGTTCGTTGGCCTGTTGGCACAGGCGGATGGCTTCCTCGTATTGCAGTCGTGCGTTCAATGCCTCAATCAGGTCGATGGTTATCGCCAGCTTTCGCCGGGGCGAAGCCTGCACCGAGTCGCTAGCAAGAGCTCGTTTGGCGTATTTTTCCATCAGGTAGTATTCGCCGGCCGCATTGTGGCAGCGGGCGCGCAATATGTCTATCTCGTAAGGCTGTATCCCCGGTGCGTGCCGTTGTTCCGCCGTGTCCAGCAGTGCCAGGGCACGGTGGGGGTCGTGCAGGTGGATTTCCCGGATGCTGTCCAGGCACAACATTGCGTCGGGGACAGGTTGGCCCAGTACCCGTGGGGAGAGGAACAGGAATAACAAGAGTAATCCCGATATAGAAAACAAGAAATGGTAAGCCTGCTTCATGCGTTCAAGTAAGTCCTTTTGTTTGCGTGGCAAAGGTAATGATAACTTGGCTTTCGTTCAATATTTATTCCATCTTTTTTCTGTGCATGGCCGGTTCTGAAATGGGTTATTGCAGTCATAAACTCCCTCTTCAGGCGGCCAAAGTGCCTCTTTGGGGTCGTCAAAGTGCCTCTTTGGGGTTGCCTTAATGGCCGATAGGCCATGCCCGGACAAGGCTTTTAATTCCTGATGGAATGTTAATTTTATATGTTCACTCAAAACAAGTATGCATATGTTTAGAAAAAAAATCAGCGATTATCTGGAAAAGTGTGGCTTCCTGTCACACGGGTATAAACTTTTTGCTGCAGCCCTGCTTGTTCTTGGCATGGCTGCTTGTAGCGATGACGACAACCCGGTTCCCGAGCCCGATCCGGAACCGGAACAACCCACTTCTACCTTCAAGCTGCACATCGGCGAGGGGAACATCGTGCCGATGGATTTGGGAGCCCCTGACAACTATCCTCCCGCATACATGGCGGTGCTGGTCATGGAGGATTTGCCTGCCGACGAGAAAATCATCTACGAGGGTAGTGTCTATTCAACCGAGAACCCGGAACCGGACTTGAGCGACTGCGTTTTCATTAATGACTATTCGAATTACGAGCCGTTCCTGAACTGGGACTGGGAGAAGGAGCCGCTGTACTGGCGCTGCCTGTACCTCCTCCATCCGCTGCCCGGCACGACGTATTACGTGCGGGGCTATGTGCAGACAAACAAGGCGGAGTACTATTCCAACACGGTTGAAATCCGCTCCAGCCTCACAGCACCGGTGGCGGAGAACCCCGACGCCTACGAGATACCCGTCATCTTCCACCTCTTTCCGGATGCCGAAGGCAACTATCCGGTCAAGGACTGGATGGTACAGGAACAGCTGGACTATGCCAATTATGTATATAGCAACTATTTCAACCTCCCCGGGCAGACAGAGAGCGGCGTGCGCTTTGTAGCCGCCACCACCGCGCCCGACGGTACGCCGCTTGAAACACCGGGCATCGTCCACGAGAAGGAGGCGGTGGAGATAGATTACGAGAACGTCGAGCTTGACGACCGGTATATATGGGACAATGAGCATGCGCTCAATGTGTGGGTCAGCCCGATCAATAATGTGTACGAGGACGAGTACAGCATATTCGCCGGGTTCTCGTTTTTCCCCTACTTCGATGAAGACGAGATGATGGAGGGATGTGAAACGCCGTACCAGCCAGGTGTTGTCTCAGGCATATTCCTAAATACCCGGGCGATGACGATGGCCAACGATGTGATGTCGTTCGCCCATGAGGCAGGACATTTCCTTGGATTGGAACATGTCTATATCGAGGGAGACGACTACTGCGAAGATACGCCTTGGTACGACCGGGACGCTTATCTGGAGGCCACGCAGGGCAACATCGAATATACGCGCACGGATGCCGCGACAGGAGAAATCTTCTTCTCCGACAACATCATGGATTACGAGTATGGCTTCATGGCCGGC
>DHKFC23501__coassemble_1139_pt1 | contig 29298 bp, 26 predicted proteins | sample DHKFC23501__metabat2_low_PE_030 | metagenome-assembled genome bin DHKFC23501
TTCATCAAGTCATTCTACAAGCGCAGCGACATGTCGATGCTGGAACTTACGCCCGACTTCATCAAGGAGTTTGCGGTCTATCTCTCCACGGAAGCGGGATTGCGCAACGGCACGATATGGGAGAAGTGCATGTGGCTGAAAGGCGTGGTGATGCGTGCGCACTTCAACGGATTGATACCGAGAAACCCGTTTGCGCAGTTCCACATCAGCCCGAATGTCAAAGAGCGTGAGTTTCTGACGGAGGACGAACTGAAAGCGGTGATGACACACGAGTTCGCAGACCCGAAACTGGCATATATCCGTGACCTGTTCATCTTTGCGAGCTTCACCGCCCTCTCTTTCGTGGACATCAAGGAACTGACCACCGACCGCATCGTGGAAGTGAACGGCGAGAAGTGGATTATTTCCAAACGGCACAAGACGGGCGTACCGTACCAAGTGAAGCTGCTGGACATCCCCTTGCAGATAATCGAGCGTTACCGTCCGTTCCAAGAGGATAATCTCGTTTTCCCAAATCTGAACTATTGGTCTATATGCAAACCGTTGAAGAAAATGATACGGGAATGTGGTGTAAATAAGTCGATTAGCTTTCATTGTTCAAGACATGGATTCGCAACCCTGGCTCTCTGCAAGGGTATGCCGATAGAGAGCGTAAGCCGTGTTTTGGGTCATACCAACATCAAGACGACCCAAATCTATGCGAAGATAACCACGCAAAAGCTGGACAGCGACCTGACGGCATTCGGCAACCAGTTGAGCAAGTCATTCGGTGACATCAAAGTGGCAGGTGTATGAAACGAGAAGTCATAACTATGGACGGGTGCGGCAGGGTTGCCGTACCGTCCGATGCCACCAGCGTATGGATGAATGAAATGGAATTGGTAGAACTGTTTGATGTAATCGCCTCGACATTCCGTGCTGCCATCCGAGCCGTGTACAAAAGCGGAGTGTTGCAACCTTGCGAGGTGGTATGGCGCAGGCTGTCCACTGGCTATTATGCGGAAGTGTATGCCCTGCCAATGGTCATGGCACTCGCTTCCCGTATCAATACGCCCAATGCCGCAAGGGTGCGCAACACCCTGTTGGAACGGCTGTGCTCGCGAAAAAAGGTCGCCTTAGGCAGCAGTCACAGATACGGGTGTTAGGTTGATAACCGCCAATTTAACCATCGTATTTTGTTGAATTGTTGAATACAGTATATAATATATTGATATATAATAAGATATACTCTCGGCATACACTCAATAAAAGAAAATGGTTGTTGAAAAGAAAGGGCAAACGATAACTCCACTCCGACCTTGCCTTTTCTTTTCGTATCCGTTTGTTGTGCGATATGCTTTTGTTGAGAGATCGTTTAGAATGTATTTTACTATATATCATATTGTTATCTTCTAAATTCAACAGTTCAACATTTTTGTGGTTACCTGCAAGTCGGTACGGCAAATTACACAAACGGCACTTGTTATTTTGATGAAATGATGAAAGCATATATATGCATGAAGAATAACAGTGGTTTACATCCTCATCAAACACTCAACAAAAGGATTTGGCTGATGAAAAGAGAAAGCGGACGCAACCCCACACATCGCTTTTCTCTTGGTGAACGGTTTGATGAAACGCCGATGAAGATTTATTATATTAGTTATCAATATATTAGGCTATCCAATCATCAATTCATCGGATTTTCATCCCTCATCAAGTCCGCTGTGGGAACGGCAGCACTATCCCAGCCTGTATGCCCATATGCGGACATGCAATCATGCCGGCACAGCGGCAAGGGATACCATACGAGGCTGGCAAAAAGAGAAACAAAGACAAGCCAACATCACTGCCATAGGCTTTTGAGAAACAAAAAGCCATAGCTCATTAGGGCGTTTTCTTCACGCACCGTTGACGCTAATGCTAAAAATGCCCCAATGAACCAGCGGGGTTGCACCCCTCTGGACACCCCGTTTGTTCCAAAAGCAGCAGCAAGCTGTCCTTTGAGTTGCCCAAAGACTTATGAGTTACTCCAAGGTCGGGGCATTGTTTTTCTATGGTAGCAAGTTTGTGTTTCAGGCGTACCAAAACTGATTAGCCCCATGCTCAAAGAAATTCGATGTTTATATCGTTGCTTAACTTACAACTTGTAGTTACAATTCTCTCTTGCAGTTGGGAAGGAATGCCAATAGAAGATAAATCTGTTCCTTTATCTCTGTGGATGGGAAGAATGGCAAGCAGAGGGTTGGTCAACTCGCAGACACGACGCAACGTATCTGCCGTGGCATGTCCGCTGGTATGAAGTTGCACCACTTCTGTAAATCGTTTTTGCAAGTATACATAATCTTCATTTCTTGTGTCATCCCTGTTAATGTACCCATCCCACATGGAATAAATAAGGAGAGGCTTTCCTTCTACAGGCAGCATTGGCAAAATCAAATCCAATAGTCTGTTGAATGAAGCACTCGCCCGTATAAACATAGTAAATCCTTTTTCCTGCATCCATGCTTTCAGCTTAGGATTCTTTTCCGAATAAGTATATATCTTGCCAAAATCAAAACAAGGCGATTTCTTTCCCGCTGTTTCAGAAAATAAAGCAAGGATGTCCTTCTGGTATTCATCGGCCAGTAAAGGACGTTTGGGAAACATGCTTCGAGTAGCATTCTTGAAACTTGCCAGCCGCTCCATATCCGTTGACGAACAATGAACAAATACATACTTATGCTCTTTTATCAGTTCGGCGGCTTTTTGTGACAATACACTTTCGGTCAGGATGGTTTCATCCTTTCGGGCAAGCATGGTTCCTTCTATAATTAACACATCCACTTGACCAATATACTTTTGAATCGTGAGTATTAAGCCCTTACTAAGATAACCATGTCCACGGAAATCGCCCGTGTGCAGAATGCGTTTCCCCTCCGCTTCTATCAGGAACATATAGGCATCGTAGGCAGAATGGCTGACAAAATAGGGGGTAACCACAATGTCTCCGAAACGTAATTTTTGGTTCTCGTGAAACGTATGCATCCCGGAAGCCACAGTTAAGGCATGACGATATTTTTGTTGCTGGGACAACTCACGCAGAAAACTTAATTGCTTGTATTTCCTGCAAACCACTTGTTTGGCGACCTCACCAATGTATTGCGGTAGGTTATCTGGCACGTGGTGGAACAATCCGATATGGTCGCCATGGTAATGCGTATAGAGTATGGCAGAACAACCTTCCGTAATTCCAGCTATCGCACAGTCATCGTCATAAGCATCTTCATCTTCCGCGTGATTGGGTAGATTATGTCCCAAATCAATGATGATGCTTGCTTGGGGTGTCGATATGCGGGTAATCTGTCCACCTATCTGTGTGGCACGGTGAATGGTTATTTGCATAAGTCCGGATAATCTACGATAACGGTTTCAAACAATGTATTTTCATTCAGCCCCTCTATGGCATTTTTGCGTTCTTTCCTTCCTTTGGAAAGCTCGCCTTTGTAAGTATTTACTATCAACAATATAGGCTTTAAAGCGATATGTTCTATTTCGCTTTCACCATCCCATAGGCCTATCCGTTTTTTTATCCGCAATAACTTGGTATAATAATTCTTCAGCGTTTCTGCATGTCCACGGATAAAATCACTGTATTTTGTCATCTGTTCAATGATTTCAGGCTCCTTGTTCTTGCTTCTCAAACGGGGATCGGTTATCAGTTTCAACTCAATAAACACCAATTCTTTCCCTCTTAATTCAACCAAGTCAAAACGGATGAGTTCTGTATCGCTTATCCGATAGGCGAATTCAGAATCGACATAGCGTTTGGGGAAACGCAATTTTAGTTCTCCTTGAATCCATTTCTCGTTGGATATATATACCTTGTTATGTTCGTCTGCCTCTTTTTTTTGAGGAAGCTTGTGATATACTTCACGGATTCTTTCCTTTATGAACTCTAAGCCCTCTTTGCTTTGAAGCATATCTGTGCAATCTTGATACATATCAGTTTCATCGGATTCCCCCAAATACTTCCGATGCGTCTCTGCTGTAATTTTCCCGCCAGTCCATCGCACCAAAGCAACATTACCTCCATAATAATATACGTTGGCATAATTGTCCTTACGGATTTCCACATAAAGTTCTTCATCTGCCAAGATGTTCTTCCACCATTGGGGAGAGTTATTCTCTAATTCTCGCCATAGGCGGAATTCTTCGTTCAGGGCATCAAAACTGTTGCTTGTGTTAGGTTTGAACATGTTCATGACTATATCATTTATTTCATTTTCGCTGAATTCCCGCTTTATCGGCGTTATTTTCAAATTCCGCAGCTTTGTCTCTTGCTGATCATCCTCCATTGCGACTGTTACGGCTTCAACTTCATGTTTGTAGTACCATTTTTCACCTGCATAATCGGTCTGAGGCGACAGAGACAAGCCATATTTTTTAGCCCGTAAGGCGTATATCATTGCAGAGAAATCCTCAAGATACACAACCTGTTCGCTACAAATCCATTCTCCATTATTATTACGCACCAAATGCCACTTCCGTTCCTTTTGCTGTTCCATCATGCATATTCAAATTTGGGTGAGTCAATCACTACATGTTCTTCTTCGCCTTCATCGTCCGATGTCGGCGTGACAAGTCGTATTATTCCATTGCGCATCGAATTGTCTATTAATAAAGTCAATGGGTAAATGCCTTTTTCTTCGTCAATGGCAATGTGTCCATCCGATGTTTCCATATAGGCAGAATCGATGCCATAGACAAAGATATGCCGGCTATGACCCTCGATGGCATGGTTGATGTAAGGGTCTTGTTCTGCATCGAAAGCATTCCCTTGTGTCAAGTCCATGCCATAGCTCATAAACGATGCCGCATTGCACGACTTTTCAAGCAAGTGCATAGTGGCTGAATTGGCATACAGGTTCAAAGCGTATTCGCAACTATGCCGCTGATGGAAATCTCGTTCAAATTCTTTCACTACATCACGGAATGTCATGCTATCGGACTTTCTACGCCCGTCATGATAATCTTCAGGATTGAAAGTATAAGTTTCTATAATCTCTTGTTCCATAGACAAATGGATTTTACTGTACAAAGAAACAGATATTTATCGACAAAAACGAATTTTGTGCCAAGAATTCATTCTGATGTATTTTATTTTTGTATTTTTGCATCTGTAAGAGTTACCCGAACAAGCAAAGCGATGCAGACCACGGCAATAGGGACGGTTGCCAACTCATTACCCCAAAACGAGGTAATTTTTCTAACTATCTTGATTTTAAATAGATATGTTCCTTATACAGATTTACGAAAAATCTATGGAATATCCGCCGATTTTCGACAGATTAATGCAATGTAGTCTGTGAATGAAGCAATCAGGTAGAAAGCATAAGCTGCGTTTGGGGTATACCAATAGTAGGACTACTCAACATGGACGTGTGTTGGATTTGCTTTTCTGTATTTTCCCGGTGAAACGCCCTTTTCTTTTGCAAACACCCTCACGAAATGCGGCACATCGTTGAACCCGACAAGATAACCTATTTCAGATATGGATTTCTGCGATTGCTTTAATAACTTGCAAGCCGTATTCAGTCGATATTGCGTGACGAATTGTGAAAAAGTTATCCCCTTGCAACGCTTGAACCATGAACAGAATGCGGAACGGTTCATGCCCACTTCGGAAGCGATGTCATCAAGTGAAATAGGGTGCACGTAGTGTGCCATCACATATGCACTGACCTGCTGCATACGCCGCACTTCACGTTCTATTCGTATGGGCTTGCCGGCAAATGTATAGTCTTTGGTGGTAAAGATGACGGGTAGTAGACGGAACATGGCGCACAACTTCTCCAATTCGTCCATCCCGCTCATTGTCGAGAGAGCGTGACGAATGCTTCGCGAACTTTCTGCCCCGAACTTTAAGGCTTCGGTAGGGAATGTCACGCAGGCAAATCTATTGCGCAATTCCGGGAATACGTCCATGCAATGGAGTACGAATGAATGGTTGAAAGCCACCATCAGATAATGGATGCGTCCTGTTTCGTCTGCCGATGTCGGGTTATAATCCCAATGGTGTTGCATAGATGGAGGAATCTTCCATATATTTAATTTTAGTATGTGTAAATTTACGACAATTATTTGAAACAGTCAGGCAAACATGAAACAATAATGCGCATTACTTTTGCAATGACAAAAACGAATAAGCAAGTAATCAGAATTAAATGAATGTATCTGGTTATTTTGTAGGAGCGGATTACACGGATTGGGCTTTGTTCAAAACATAGTTTGATTAGGCTAAGAAATACACAGATTTTATAAAAGGCTGAATCCCATTGATTTTATAAAGATCTGTGCAATTTGCGTAATCCGCGCCTGAATATTGTATAAACTTATTATGCACAGTTACTTATGTCTGATTTTTTAAAGATAGCAAGATGGAATTTTATGAAGTATTGGAAAAGCGGTGTACATACCGCGACTTTTCCGATCGCGAAGTAAGCGATGAAGTTTTGAAACGAGTTATCAATGCTGCATTTAAGGCCCCGACCAATGACCACCTGCGGCAATTCGAGTTTGTTGTGGTGCGTGGAAGGGAAAACATTTCCAAGCTCATTGCTCCGTTGGCGAGGAACATGGACAGGTTCAAAAAACTGGTGGCCGAGGTAGACGAATCGGGAGACAAGGACAAGATGGCAATGTTTGCCGATGCCTTGCCCAAGCAGCAGAAGATGCTTATGGACAGTGGATTGCTCATCATCCCGTTCTTCCGCCAGCAGACATGGCCTTTGCTCAAACCCGTAGAACAAAGTTCTCTCAACTATTTTGCTTCAGCGTGGTGCGCATTGGAAAATATGTTGCTTGCTGCCACTAACGAAGGATTGGGAGCCGTATTTCACATCCCCGTGAGCGATGAAGCAGAACAGATAAAGAAAATCGTCCACGCTCCCGAAGGCTACGAATTTATTTGCCTGCTAACGATGGGATATCCTGCCGAGAATGCTTTCCTGCCCAGACAAAAAAATATTGATGTAGGAGAACGGATACATTTGAACGTATGGTAAGATATTGCCAGTTGGGAATCTGAATGCTGGCGAAAAATAGGGTTCATTCATTTGTGGACAAGCGTAATGTATCCGAGTGATGTTACCGATCAAAAGCTGGCTTTTAGTGCATATAGGGGTCGTTTTAAAATTCTAAACATTCATCTTTCAATAAATCGTTACGATTTTTATTTTAGTAAGGATTTTTCTTAATGTATATGCTTGAAATACAATGCTTTGTAAGTTTCGAAGCGTCCTCTAAAAAACACTGAAGAAAAACTGCCGGAACACTTAAGTTTTTCTTGGGTTTTTCTTAAGTGTTTCTTGAGTTTTTCTTCAGTGTTTTTTCGGCAAGAGTGAAGCACCTCTTTTGATAAGCAGAATTTTATACAAATACGCCCAGTAACGCCCATTACGGTGCGCAAGAAGTTGGGGCTTCGTTCCCTTCTCAAAAAACATGATAGTCATAGGACAACTTTCGTTTGAAGTGAAAGAGCCATGTTTGCCAAAACGAAAGGCTTAACAGTTTCTCAGTATTTGGCTTGATATTTCTTATAAAAGATGTAGAACAGGAAAAAGCCCATCAAGGTGAGGGGAACTCCGGCCAAGGCCGGGTAGCGATAGCCGCCGGTCACGACCAGACCTCCCAGGTAGGCACCGATGGCATTGCCCAAGTTGAAGGCTATCTGCACGGCTGCCCCTCCCAGCATTTCGCCGCCGGGTGCCACACGGATGATCAGTACCTGTTCCGGGCTGGAGACGGCAAACAGTCCTGCCGTGCAGAGTGTCATCAGCAAGGCGGAGCACCAGGCATTGGGTGAAAGGAAAAAGATAAGCAGGAGGGTGACGCATATCAGCCCTTGTCCCACCGTGCCTACGCGGCCGGGGGTATAACGGTCGGACAGGCGTCCGCTAATCAGGTTACCTGCCACCATGCCGAAACCGGCCAGTACCATCAGGGCCGTAATGCTCTCTTCGCTGAAGCCGGAAACATTGGTGAGCAAAGGGTTGATGTAACTATACCAGCAAAAGACGCCTCCATTGCCCAATGCTGTGGCACCCAGAATGAGCCAAGGAGCCGGTTTCTTCAGAAAGCGGAACTGCCCCTTGAAGCCGGTGTCTGCCAAGCCTTCGACTTGAGGAACCCAACGCCAAATATAATAGAGCACAATCAAGCCCCAACATCCCACAAGCAGAAAAGTGACGCGCCAAGAGATAAGATGGCTCAACGAGGTACCTAGCGGCACGCCGAACAGATTGGCTACGGTCATGCCGGCCACCATGATGGAGACGGCTTCCGCCCCTTTGCCTTCATCGGCCAGCTTGCCAGCCACGATGGAGCCCACACCGAAATAGGCACCGTGGGGAAGTCCCGAAATGAAGCGGGCTATGAGCAGCATCCAATAGCTCGAAGCCATCGAGGCACACAGGTTGCCCACCAGCATCAGAGCCATCAGCCCTAGTAGGATATGTTTCAATGGATATTTGCGCGCCCATAACAGGATAGGTGCGCCGCAACAGACACCCAACGCATAGGCCGAGATGAAGTGACCGGCCATGGGGAGGCTGATGTGCAAATCGTTTGCCACGTAGGGTAGAATCCCCATCATTGTGAATTCGGCAATACCCAGCCCGAGGGTGCCGAATGCCAGTGCAATCAGACTTTTCTTCATATATTTTTATATTTCCTGAAAACGGGCGCAAAGATACAAAATGGGAAATATGCGCGGGCTTGACCTCTGTCAATTTTGTGGTTCTTACCTACAGCTTTTCATACAGTGGTATGTCGGGGAGGAATTGGTATCGATTTTGTACATAGTCCATCCGGCAACAATAATGCTGCAATCCGTTGCTGACCACGAGGTAATCAACGTGCAAAACCAGATTGTATCGGCCTATCTGGTCGAACACGGCTTGGGTGATTTCCACGTCGGGGGCTTTATACTCCACGATCATTTGTGCTGTGAGGTCCCGTCGGTAGAGCACGGTGTCGCACCGTTTTTGGGTGTGGTTCAGTTTCAGTTGCACTTCGTTGGCCATCAGTGCGCGCGGGTAGCCTTTGTGTTCAATCAGGAAATGTACGAAATGCTGGCGTACCCATTCTTCCGGAGTCAGGGCCACATAGCGTCGGCGGATGAAATCGAAGATGGCAGGGCGGCCATCCTTCCGGATGACTTTGGCCTCGAAGGACGGCAAGTTGAGTAAGGCTGTCATTGGTGTATATTTTGAGGGATTGTGTCGGTGGAAGCCGCCTTTTGGGTGAGCGTATCGGTCGGGAGCGTCTGCTTATGCCTGCGCTTCCACCTTCTCCAGAACAAGAGTTCGGCCCATCTGTCAAAGTCCTTTTTGAAGATGATGCCGATGCCCTGAGTGGTCAGGTTGGTGCGGGTATAGTAGCGGTCGTTAGTTTCGTTGTAAGCCTTCAGACGGATGTTGCCCGAGCGTACAACCAGCCATTCAGCTTCGAAGTCGCCGACGAAGTTGGTATTGGCCAGCGGATTATCCCGATATCCGAAGTTGCCGTTGATGAGCAGGCGGTTGTTCAGCAATTGGCCTGAAAGCATGCCTTCGAACTCTACATCTGTCCAGCCTTTTTCGCCCGTGCTGAAGTTGGTACCGATGTTCCAATTGTTGTTGTTGATGATGTTGGAAAGCGCGTTGTTCAACTGGCCGGAAAGGGTAGAGGACAATACACTCGACATCATATTTGAGTTCTGGGTGGTTCCGGTATTCTCGGGCGTATAGAATTTTCCAATGCCCAACAGATAGAGTATTTGCATGTTGATTTGTTCTTCATCGGGGATGTAGTTGCGCACCAAAACCTGCACTTCTTCGCGTTCGTTGGGTAACTCCAAGTCCAGTTTGATGTCGGGCGAGGTCAGCTGTCCGGAGATGGCCATGATGCAGTTCACCTTCACGTTTGTCTGGTTGACATATTCGTTAGCATTGGGAATCAGATCGTTCAATGAGGCGGAGTTGACCGTATAGTTGGCGCGTATGTTCAGAAAGGCATTTACGGGAGAACCGTTGAAGGAGATGGTGCTTCCTTCTTCGATGAGGAAGTCCTTGCGGATGATTTCCTGCAGGCTGAATTTGTAGATGCCCTGCCCTATGCGGTAGTTGCCGAACATCTTCACGTCGCCTTTGTTGAAAAACTCTGTGCGGATGTTTCCCGAACCACGTGCGCTGATGTAGTCTCCGGCTATCGGATCCATGATAATACGCATCGTGGCGTCCGGCGTGGCGTCTATCTGGAGGTTCAGGCGGATGTCTGTATCGCCTTCTTTCTCTTTTTCCTCTTCCATTTCCCGTTGGGCTATCTCATAGTCGGACAACAAGGACGAGTCGTGCGTGATTCGTTTGGGGGTTTTGTCTACGAACTGGATAAACTGGTTGCTGGTGGCTGATGTCACGTTGTCTTTGATGTAGGTGAAGTTTGTATTCCGGTTGGTGGTCATGGCCACGTCGATGGTGACTCCATCGTGTATGTTGCCTGCGATGGTGGCATTGCCTGTGCCATATACAATGCCATAGAAGGGAAAGTCTGGAGATTCGACCGTGTTCATTACCAACATGTTGTTGACATTGAAGTTGAAGTGGTAGGCCAGATTTTTGAAGTGCTGATAGCGTAAGCTGCCGTTTACCCGGCCTTGGTGTCCTTGCGTGTCGAAGATACGGTTGTTGCGGAAGGTCAGTCCGTTGGGGTCGATGAGGATGCTGTCCTTAATATTGTAAGTCGTATTGAGTACGTCGACCTTGAGGGAGGCATCTCCCATGACTTTGCCCTCCATGGTCAGGGCTTTGAATTTTCCGTAGAAATGCACGTCTCCCCACACCCGTCCGTGGAAGTCGGACGTGATGCTCTTCATGTAATGATGGATGAACTTCAGCTGGGTACCTTGTGCGTCAATCTGGAGGTCGAGTGAGCTGGTCGGCTTGATGGGATAGATGAATCCGTGGACGTGGGTGCGGGCGATGTCTTTTTCGCGGATGCGTGCGTCCAGGTAGATGCCTTTCACGTCGTGGTGCCATTCGCCGTGTATTTGCGCATCGCCCAGCAAGCCTTCGTTGAGCCCGAGATTGCGGATGAAGAGGTCGGTGCTCATTACGGGCTTGTCTAATACGCCGCTGGCCAGGGCAGGCCCTGTGGCCTCTCCCTGGAAGTTTACGCCCAGGTCCGCAATGTCGAAGACGTAGCCGATATTGATATCCTGCAAGTCGATGCGCACCGTGTCTTCCGGAGATTTCGAGAGGGTGCCGTCAATGTGCAGGTGTCGCTCCCGGTGAGAGAAGTTGAAGTTGCGTATGTGGATTTTCCCGGAGTCAACGATGATTTCCGAGGGGTGTATTTTCCAGAGCGTATCGTTCAGAATGGCATCGGTGGGGCGGATGTGGATAATGGTTTTCAGCGGGGCTTTCTTTTCCACATGGGCAAGGCGGGGCCTGAGGGAATCCGGCTTTTCTTCCCGTATCAGGCGGGTAAGGGTGGAGAGTTGGCCGCTGTATGTTACGTCGCTGCTGTTGCCCCAATTCAGGACGGTGCTTACGCTATCATTTTGTGCGTAAGCATCCAAGGCAATGTTGACGGCACTTTCCGGCTTCCGGTTTGTGAAGCGCAGGGATGTATGGAATTGTTTGCCCGGATTCTCACATAAGAACATGCCTGACTCTATGAATTTGTCCTTGTAGCGCATCCGTGGGAAGTAGCCTTCGATTCTCAACCGTTGGGATTCGTCGCTGAAATATCCCTTGAGGGTGGAGTGGGCATATATCCGCAGGGGTACGTTGAAAATGGACGAGAGCAGTTCGGTGTCGTACAGGTGGAAGTCGAAGCGGAAGTTGTTGGGGGTTATTTGTACGTCCTTTCTTTTCCTATCCTTTTTCTTTCTTTCGTCGGAGGGGTTTACCAGGGCGGGTACATAGTCGTGCAGGATGTTCAGAATACTGGCCGTCAGGGTGCGGTAGGAATAGTCTCCGGCAATGTTTCCGCTCAGGAAGTTGGACGTGATAGCCAATGATTTTTCCTTGCCGTGCTCGTTGATGGCTTTTACCTTGAAGTTCTTCAGGAAATATTCTTTGTCAGCTTGCTTGAAGTACAGGCTGTCCAGGTTGATTTCTCCGTTCATTTCGTCAATGGCGCCCCCCGTGAAGTTGGCCTTCAGGCGGGCGGAAAATTCTGCATTTTCATATTGGGGCGTCAGGTGCAGGTCGTGTGGCCGGACGTGGTTGAGGGTGGCCAGGAAGTCAAAGGTAGGCGTGGTCCCGGCAGTATTGAAGCTGCCGTTCAATGCGATGGAGCCGTTGACATCGTCCAAGACCAGTTTTCCGTTGAATCCGCCTTGTTTGTACTCTCCGTCCAGCGTAATGTTTTGGTAGGCATATTGGCTGTATTCGATGGAAGCAATCAGTCCTTTCATTGTGATTTGCGGGTAGTGTTGCTTCCGATGGTTCCCGTTAACATCAAGGTTGAACGTGATTTTTCCCAGTTTGCTGTTGTTGGTCAGGCTTCCCAAGTTGAAATTTTCAGTTTCCAGTTTACCGGAGTAAGCGAGACGGTCTTCCTGTTTGCTGATCTTGATATCCGTGTTCAGATTGCCCAGACTTGTCTGGATGCGCCCATAGGTGACCAGGTCGGTGAAGTAGCCGGATAATTGTCCTTGGAAGGAAACGGTGCCCAGGTTTTGTATGGTCGAAACATTGGCGGCGCCAAAGTTCCGCAAAAGGAAGGCCAATCCTTCGCGGTCTGCATACAGGTTGGAGAGGCTGGCCATGATATAGGCATCAGCCGGGTGGGCCAGGTCCTGGAAGGAGGCGTTTCCCCTCAGGTAGAAATGTTTTTGGGGCGACGAGATGGAAAGGCGTGAGCAATTGAGGCGGTCGATGCTTCCGCTTGCCTTGATTTCCATTTCCAGTGTCTCTTGAAATGCATTGAACGCCGGGAGGAAGGCCGACAGGTCTTTGGGAGAGATGCGGGAAGGTTTCATCCGGAAAGAAAAATCCACTTCCTGGACAAAATCCTTGAAAGCATCCAGGCTGTCGTAGCGGAGCTGAATGGTATCCGTCCGGAGGACGCTATGGGGCAGGTTGATTTCGAAATTCTCAATGCGCATGCCTTTGTCATTGCCTATGGCCCTCATGCTTAGTTTGTTCAGGTCGAAGCCCGAGTGGGTCTCGGTGATGCTGAGGCGTTTGATGGAGGCGTTGATGGAGTCGTTGCGAAGGGCTTTCAACGAGATGTTGGCGATGATGTTGTCCAAGGCGATGTGGGCGGCGTTGAATTTGCCCGGCGTATTCTTTTCCGAAAGGATGTCGTAGGCCAGCGTCCCCCTTCGGATGAGCAGGGAGTTGATGCGCAGGTCTATATCCTTCTTTTCCGATTTCTGTTCGCGGGGTTTGAAGGCATCCACGATAAACTGGAAATTCGGGTCACTTTCGGGGGTAGCTTTGTTCAGACGGATGTCAAAGCCGAACAATTGTATGTTGCTGATGGAAATCTTGCCTTCCAGCAAAGGCAACAGGTCGAATTTGGCTGACAAGCGGGTCACTTTCAGCATTTCCCGGTCGGAGAGGTCCTTGACTTTCAGGTCGTCAATGATGATTCGGTTGAGGAAGCCGAGGTTGATTCTTCCGATACTCAGTTCACTGCCCAGAACCGAACTGAGTTGTCCGGAAACGAACACAGACATCTGTCGCTGGACGTATGGCAGGTTCAGCAATAGGATTACACCGATATACAGGCTCAGCAGGACACCGATGAAGACGCGTATGGTTCGTTTCAGTCTTTTGATAAGGCGGTAATTTTTGTAATCAGCCAACAAAATTAGGAAATAATACATTATGAATCTACTTTTATCACTATTTTTGCGCCGTATTAATGCAAATTATCTATGAGTACACTGATATTGGGAATCGAATCATCTTGCGACGACACTTCGGCGGCGGTCGTGAGGGATGGATATCTGCTCTCGAATGTAGTGGCCAGCCAGGCTGTGCACGAGGCCTATGGCGGGGTAGTGCCGGAGTTGGCATCACGCGCGCATCAGCAAAACATAGTTCCCGTGGTTCACGAAGCTTTGAAGCGTGCGGGAGTGACTAAGGAGGAATTGAGTGCGGTAGCCTTCACGCGTGGGCCGGGTTTGATGGGCTCGTTGCTGGTGGGAGTGTCCTTTGCCAAAGGCTTTGCCCGTTCGCTGAACATTCCTATGATAGATGTCAATCATCTGACAGGACATGTGTTAGCCCATTTTATTAAAGTGGAAGGCGAGGAAAACCGTTTGCCTCGTTTCCCTTTCCTGTGCTTGCTGGTGTCCGGAGGAAATTCACAAATCATCCTGGTGAAAGCCTATAATGATATGGAAATCTTGGGGCAAACCATTGACGATGCCGCTGGCGAAGCGATAGACAAATGCTCGAAAGTGATGGGCTTGGGCTATCCCGGCGGGCCGATTATCGACAAGCTGGCACGTCAGGGCAATCCCAAGGCTTTTGTGTTCAGCAAACCTCACATTCCTGGCTTGGATTATAGCTTCAGTGGATTGAAGACTTCTTTCCTGTATTCTTTGCGTGACTGGGTAAAGGAAGATCCCGACTTCATCGAACATCACAAGACAGATTTGGCGGCTTCGCTGGAAGCAACCATCGTGGATATCCTGATGGATAAATTGCGCAAGGCCGCCAAGCAAACCGGCATCAAGGAAGTGGCCGTGGCGGGCGGAGTGTCTGCCAACAATGGTTTGCGCAATGCCTTCCGGGAACACGCGCAGAAGTACGGATGGGACATCTTTATCCCCAAGTTCAGCTATACGACAGACAATGCTGCAATGATCGCTATTGCTGGTTATTTCAAATATCAGGATAAGGATTTTTGCCCGATGGAGGCGCCGGCTTATTCGCGTGTCACCTTATAGTATTATAATAATGATGAAGATAGAAGAAAAAGTAGGCGAGTGGTTGAGAAACAATCAAATGACCCTTGCTACTGCGGAAAGTTGCACGGGTGGAGGCGTAGCGGCTTTGGTTACTTCGGTGCCAGGCAGTTCGGAGTACTTCAAGGGTGGCGTTGTGGCCTATTCCAACGAGGTGAAGATGCGGCTGTTGGGTGTTTCTGCTGAAACGCTGGAGAAACACGGGGCCGTAAGCCGGGAAACTGTGATTGAAATGGCGCATGGGGCGATGAAAACGTTGAAAACGGATTGTGCGGTGGCTACTTCGGGCATTGCAGGTCCCGGTGGAGGAACTCCGGACAAACCGGTGGGTACCATCTGGATGGCAGTGGCATGCCGGGGGAAGGTGGTCGCACGGAAGGAGGAAGGAGACTTGGGGAGAGCCGGCAATGTCCAAAGAGCCATTCAGGATGCGTTGGCCTTGTTGTGTGAGATGCTGGAGCAATTCTCCTTAAACACAGATTCTGACAAAAGTATTTGAGGAGTTGGTGAAGCCTGTTCTTCTTGAGCTTTTCGTGGGGGATTGTCCCGAAAGCCGGAGGCGAGCCTCTTGAAAAGACAGGGGAAGGACTTCCCCAAACGTTCCTTTTAGGGAAAAATGAGGGGAAAATGCTATCTGGCAATGAATTATTTTAGGAAAAACTTGTGTGTTAACAATAAAAGTGCTTACTTTGCGCTCTGTTTGAAATAAGCATTAGAAAGAAACTATAAAAAACAGATAGAGATGTCGAAGATTTGTCAAATTACCGGAAAGAAGGCCATGATTGGCAACAATGTTTCACATTCTAAGAGAAGAACCAAAAGAACTTTCGATGTGAACTTGTTCACTAAAAAATTCTATTATGTAGAGCAGGACTGCTGGATTAGCCTGAGCATTTGCGCTAACGGCCTGCGTGTTATTAACAAGAAAGGCTTGGATGCAGCGCTGAAGGAAGCAGTGGCCAAGGGTTATTGCGACTGGAAAAGCATTAAGGTTATCGGCTAAAAATAGAGGAGATTACGAACTATGGCAAAGAAAACTAAAGGTAACAGAGTACAAGTGATTTTGGAGTGCACTGAGCACAAGGACAGCGGTATGCCGGGTACTTCTCGTTACATCACGACTAAGAACAGAAAGAATACGACGGAAAGATTGGAACTGAAAAAGTACAATCCGATTCTGAAAAGAGTAACAGTTCACAAGGAAATTAAATAATATAAAAATAACCGTTTATGGCAAAGAAAACAGTTGCAAGCTTGCACGAAGGTTCCAAGGAAGGTCGTGCATATACCAAGGTTATCAAGATGGTGAAGTCTCCGAAGACGGGTGCTTACATCTTTGATGAGCAAATGGTGGCTAATGAGAAAGTTCAAGACTTTTTCAAGAAATAAGAGTAACAGGCATTTGGAATGCCGGGTAAGCATACGGTCCCCTTATTGGCAAATAGCCGGTAAGGGGATTTCTTTTGCGAAAAACCGACGAACCTTTTATTTTTCGTCGGTTTTTTTATATCTTTGTTGCATGATGTCTTATTATAAACCGCAAAGCGATGGGAATATTTAGTTTTTTCTCGAAAGAAAAGAAAGAGACTTTAGACAAGGGGTTGTCCAAGACAAAGGAAAGTGTGTTTGGGAAGATTGCCCGTGCCATAGCCGGAAAGTCCAAAGTGGATGACGAAGTGCTGGACAATTTGGAGGAAGTGTTGATAACCTCGGATGTAGGAGTGGAGACAACTCTGAAAATCATCGAACGCATCGAAAAGCGTGTCTCTGCCGATAAATACATGAATACGCAGGAGTTGAACCGGATTTTGCGTGACGAGATATCGGCTTTGCTGACAGAGAACAATTCGGGCGACATGGACGATTTCGAAGCTCCTATTTCCAAGAAGCCCTATGTCATTATGGTGGTGGGCGTCAATGGAGTGGGAAAGACGACTACTATAGGCAAGTTGGCTTATCAATTTAAGAAAGCGGGGAAATCCGTCTACTTGGGTGCGGCGGATACTTTTCGTGCCGCAGCCGTGGAGCAACTGATGATTTGGGGAGAACGTGTAGGAGTTCCCGTAGTAAAACAAAAAATGGGGGCAGATCCTGCTTCGGTAGCTTTCGATACGTTGAGTTCGGCTGTGGCTAATCAAGCCGACGTGGTGATTATCGATACGGCCGGACGTCTTCATAACAAAATCGGGCTGATGAACGAGCTTACAAAAATAAAGAATGTGATGAAAAAAGTAGTGCCGGACGCTCCCCATGAAGTATTGCTGGTATTGGATGGTTCGACAGGGCAGAACGCCTTCGAACAAGCCAAGCAGTTCACGTTAGCCACTGAAGTTACGGCCATGGCGGTTACCAAGTTGGATGGGACGGCCAAGGGAGGCGTGGTAATTGGTATATCGGATCAATTCAAAATCCCTGTGAAATACATCGGTTTGGGTGAAGGCATGGAGGATTTGCAGGTATTCCGTAAGAAAGAGTTTGTTGATTCACTGTTTGGAGATAATAGATGAGACATAACACCATAGATATCATTACGCTGGGTTGTTCTAAGAATTTAGTGGATTCGGAACACTTGATGCGGCAGTTGGAGGCATCGGGTTATCGAGTGACACACGATGCTGAACACCCCAAGGGCGAAATAGCTGTCGTCAATACGTGTGGGTTCATCGGAGACGCGAAGGAAGAATCCATCAATATGATTCTGGAACTTGCCCAGGCTAAGGAAGAAGGACACCTCAAGAAGTTGTATGTGATGGGGTGTCTCTCCGAACGTTATTTGCGTGAATTGGCCATTGAAATCCCTCAGGTGGACAAATTTTATGGCAAATTCAATTGGAAAGAACTCCTGCAAGACCTTGGCAAGCAATATGATGAGCATCTCCGTCTTGAGCGTACTTTGACCACCCCCCGGCATTATGCCTATCTGAAGATTTCAGAAGGATGTGACCGGACGTGTTCCTATTGCGCTATTCCTATCATTACGGGTAAGCATAAGTCCCGCCCGATGGAGGAAATCTTGGATGAAGTCAGGTATTTGGTAGGGCAGGGAGTGAAAGAGTTTCAGGTGATTGCCCAAGAGTTGACTTATTACGGTGTGGACTTGTACAAGCGTCAGGCTTTGCCGGAGTTGGTGGAGCGGATTTCGGATATTGCCGGCGTGGAGTGGATTCGTCTGCACTATGCTTATCCGGCCCATTTCCCGACGGATTTATTTCGGGTGATGCGAGAGCGTCCTAATGTTTGCAAGTATATGGACATAGCCTTGCAGCATATCAGTGATAACGTGTTGGCGCGTATGCATCGGAATGTAACGAAAGAGGAGACGTATCAGCTGATAGAGCAGTTCCGCCGGGAAGTACCAGGCATCCACTTGCGTACCACCTTGATGGTGGGTTATCCCGGAGAGACGGAAGAAGATTTTGAAGAGTTGAAAGATTTTGTTCGGACAATCCGTTTTGACCGGATGGGGGCTTTCGCCTATTCAGAGGAAGAGGGAACTTACTCTGCCCAACATTATGCGGATGATGTACCGTTCGAAACGAAGCAGAAGCGCCTGGATGAACTGATGGATATTCAGCAGGGAATTTCAGCCGAGTTGAGTGCAGCCAAGATTGGCCGGCAAATGAAGGTGATTATTGACCGGGCGGAAGGTGATTACTATGTGGGGCGGAGCGAGTTTGATTCGCCCGAGGTGGATCCGGAAATCTTGATAAAATGTCAAGATTCTCCGTCCTTGCAGATAGGTGAATTTTATCAAGTGAGGATTATTGATGCGGAGGATTTTGATTTGTATGGGGAAATTGTATGATATGAATGTACTCAATTTGCCAAGGCATAGGATGGAAAACAAAGTAAGTAAGCTTCTACGGCCATTTCATCTTGCTTCTATGGCGGTGAGAGCATAGCTGCATTTGCGAAAACTTCATTGGGTGGAATGCGGACATTCAAATTGCATAAACTTTCGTGCATTTATTTTTCTTTATGAATCGGCTGTCTATGAACAACAAAGATTTTATTTCGGAATTATCCAGCAGATTGGGACGCTCTTCCAAGGACACTGCAGATTTAGTTGCTTCCTTATTGGCAGGCATGACACATCATCTGGAGGATGGGAATGCCGTGTACATACAAAGTTTCGGCACGTTCGAAGTGAAGAAAAAGATTGAACGGATTTCTGTCAATCCTGTTACCAAACAGCGATTGTTGGTCCCTCCCAAATTGGTGCTGTCTTATAAGCCAAGTGCTTCATTGAAGGATAAATTTAAATGAAATATTTCTACATACTTTCCTTATGAACGAGAAATTGAACATACAAGACTTGTCTGCCTGGCTTGTTTCGGAAAACGGCTTGTCCAAGGAAGAAGCGGATAAATTTGTCAAGGAATTTTTCTTGCTGATTGAAGATGCACTGGAAAAGGAAAAGTATGTGAAAATAAAAGGATTAGGCGTTTTTAAGCTGATAGAGGTAGAACCCCGGGAAAGCGTGAATATCAATACCAAGGAGCGATTTGAGATTCCGGGGTATACCAAGGTGTCTTTCATGCCGGACCCTGCTTTGAGAGACATCATCAATAAACCTTTTTCCCATTTTGAAACGGTCGTATTGAACGAGAATACCGTCTTTGATGAGAAGGAGGAAATCAAGCTTTCTTATGCCGAAGAAGAGAAGGAAGATAAGAACAAGCCGGAAGATGAGTTGGCGGACTCTGTAGGGATGGCGGTGCAATCAGGTGAAAATAGTGAGCGGAAAAACGAGGATAAAAGTCTTATCCTTGAAGCAAAGGAGGAGGCGAAGGTGGCCGATGCCATCCCGGAAGAGCAGCTCGGTTACGTGGATGTCGAGGAACATAAATCCAAGTTCAAACTATTATATATCATCTTGACAGGATTGGTGTTGCTATTGCTTGGGGGCATTTTCTTCTTTGTAAGCCGTTATCGGATGGCTTATGACCGGATGGAAAATCCGGTGATTGACACGCTGGGGGGAATAGATTCGTTGCAGGAAGATTCCCTTAAAGTGAAGGAAACCAGCGGGTCGCAAGTGATGGCAGAAGATACGATTCAGTTTATTTCTTCTCAAACACCTTTGGAAGGACATGCCGGGGAATAACGAGGCAATCGTCCAAAACGAGGCAAGGCCTTGTCGAAAGAAAGTCAGGGAGACTTCTTCGGAAAAGCAGAATCGCGACTTTTATATAAATTCTAAACTCTATGAAAGTAGTTTAATCTGAAGATTTCTTTATGAAGATTAGTTGGTATGGTTAATTTATTGCCGTACCTTTGGGTGCTCAAAAAAAGAGCATTCGGAAAGAACGAACATTAAAATAGAACTTAAAAAACATAATTGATTTATGGCTGAAGTAGTTGATATCCGCGAATTGAACGAGCGGATTGAGAGACAAAGTGCTTTTGTGACGAACATTACCACCGGTATGGATCAGGTCATTGTGGGGCAAAAGCATCTGGTGGAATCCTTGTTAATTGGGCTTTTATCGGATGGACACGTGCTGTTGGAAGGTGTCCCTGGATTGGCAAAGACGTTGGCCATCAAGACACTGGCTTCTTTGATAGATGCCCAATATAGCCGCATTCAGTTCACTCCTGATTTGTTGCCTGCCGATGTGCTGGGTACAATGATTTATAGTCAGAAAGACGAGACTTTCCAAGTGAAGAAAGGTCCGGTCTTTGCCAACTTTATCTTGGCCGATGAAATCAACCGTGCGCCGGCCAAGGTGCAGAGCGCTTTGTTGGAGGCCATGCAGGAGCGTCAGGTCACAATCGGCAACGAAACTTTCCGTTTGCCCGAACCTTTCCTGGTGATGGCTACGCAGAACCCCATTGAGCAGGAGGGTACCTATCCGTTGCCCGAAGCACAGGTGGACCGTTTCATGTTGAAAGTGGTCATTGATTACCCCAAGCTGGAAGAGGAAAAACAGATTATCCGCCAGAATATCAATGGAGAGAAAATCATCATCAAGCCTATTTTGAAGGCAGATGAAATTATTGAAGCCCGCAAGGTGGTGCGCCAAGTTTATCTGGACGAGAAGATTGAGAAATATATTGTGGATATTGTCTTTGCTACCCGTTATCCGGAGAAATATGACTTGAAGGATTTGAAGGGTATGATTGGTTTCGGAGGCTCTCCGCGTGCTTCTATCAATTTGGCCTTGGCCGCGCGAAGCTATGCGTTCATCAAGCGTCGTGGCTATGTCATTCCGGAAGACGTGCGTGCTGTGGCACATGATGTGTTACGTCATCGTATAGGCCTGACGTATGAAGCCGAAGCCAGTAACCTGACTTCCGACGAGATTGTCAGCATGATATTGAATAAAGTAGAGGTGCCCTGATTCCCTTTGACGGATGGAAACGACTGAGTTATTAAAAAAAGTTCGTCAGATTGAGATAAAAACACGAGGTCTGTCCAACAATATTTTTGCGGGACAATACCATTCGGCCTTTAAAGGTAGGGGAATGGCTTTTTCGGAGGTGCGTGAGTATCAATTTGGCGATGATATACGTGACATCGACTGGAATGTAACCGCGCGCTTTCATAAACCCTACGTAAAGGTTTTTGAGGAAGAACGTGAGTTGACCGTGATGCTTTTGGTGGATGTGTCCGGAAGCCTGGAGTTTGGGACGGTTAAACAGATGAAGAAAGATATGGTGACGGAGATTGCGGCCACATTGGCTTTCTCCGCCATCCAAAACAACGATAAGATTGGGGTTATTTTCTTTTCTGACCGCATTGAGAAGTTTATTCCCCCCAAGAAAGGACGGAAACATATCCTTTTCATCATACGCGAACTGCTTGACTTTCATCCGGAAAGTCGTCGTACCAATATCCATATGGCATTGGAGTATCTGACCAATGTGATGAAGCGTCGGTGTACGGCCTTTATTCTTTCCGATTTCATAGATCAGGAGAACTTTAAAAATGCGATGACCATAGCCAATCGCAAGCATGATGTAGTAGCCATTCAGGTTTATGACCGTCGTGTGGAAGAATTGCCGCCCGTGGGACTGATGAAAATCAAGGATGCCGAGACAGGGCATGAGCAATGGATCGACACTTCTTCAAAGGCGGTACGTCGCGCCCATCGTGAGTGGTGGATTAATCGGCAAGCCGAGTTGAACGATACCTTCACCAAAAGCAATGTGGACAATGTCTCGGTACGTACTGACCAAGACTATGTGAAGGCGTTGATGAATTTGTTTGCAAAACGAAATTGAGTAGAAGGTAAAATGAAGAAATACATCCTATTTATCATTTTGGCGGGAGTCTTATGGGGAAATGGAGGTGCAAGAGCGCAATCCGTCATTGTGGATGCTACCATTGACTCCCTGCAAATCCTCATCGGACAGCAGGCGAAGATTAAGCTTCAAGTCACCCTTGATGCGGATAAGCGAGCCATTTTTCCTCTCTATCCCGACACCTTGGTGCGGGGCGTGGAGGTGCTGGATGTGGCCAAGTGCGACACTCAGTTATTGAATAACGGACAGCGCGCCGTATTGACGCAAGAGTATACGGTGACATCCTTTGACTCTGCTCTTTACTACCTGCCTCCAATGGAAGTGTTGGTGGACAATAAACCCTATCATTCTAAAGCGTTGGCATTGAAGGTCTATTCCATGCCGGTAGACACGCTTCATCCGGACCAGTTCTTCGGGCCGAAGACCGTGATGAAGGCACCTTTCGCTTGGGAAGACTGGTATGTGTCCATAGCTGCCGCACTTCTGTTCGTGCCTTTTCTCTTGACATTGATTTATCTGGTGAAGCGTATACGGGACAATAAACCCATCATCCGGAAGGTGAAAGTGGAGCCGAAATTGCCGCCCCACCAGCAAGCCATGAAGGAGATAGAACGTATCAAGTCGGAGAAAGTCTGGCAAAGGGGTCAGCCGAAGGAATATTATACCGAGTTGACAGATACCCTTCGGCAATATATCAAGGAACGTTTCGGTTTCAACGCCATGGAGATGACCTCTGCAGAAATTATCGACAAATTGTTGGAAACCAATGACAGAGAGGCTTTGTCCGATTTGCGTGTGTTGTTCCAGACAGCTGACTTGGTAAAGTTCGCCAAACATAGTCCGATGATGAACGAGAATGATGCCAACTTGCTCAATGCCATTGACTTTATCAACGAAACCAAGGAAAAGGAGGACGAGAATGCTAAACCTCAACCCACCGAGATAACCATTGTCGAGAAACGTTCGTTGCGGACCAAGATTCTGTTGGCGGCTGGCATCGTTGTCTTGGCTGGCATCTTGGTGTGGTCGTTGATATATATCATCTCGGAGTTGTATAATTACTTTGCCTGATGATATGTGTATGATGTTTCATTCAATTAATTAGTTTGAACCATGGTATTTGCTAATATAGGATATTTGTTTCTCTTGCTCCTGCTGATACCTTATATAATATGGTATATCTTAAAGCGGAAGAATAACGAGGCTACGCTTCAGATTTCGGATGCCCGTGTGTATGCACATACTCCCAAGAGTTATAAGAACTATTTGCTTCATCTGCCTTTTGCGCTGAGAATCATTGCGCTGATTCTGATTATCCTGGTGCTGGCCCGGCCGCAAACTACCGATAACTGGCAGAATAGCGAGATAGAGGGTATTGACATCATGATGGCCATTGACGTTTCTACCAGTATGTTGGCCGAAGACCTGAAGCCCAATCGTCTGGAAGCTGCCAAGGAGGTCGCAGCCGAGTTCATCAACGGACGTCCTAATGACAATATTGGTATCACGCTTTTTGCGGGCGAGAGTTTTACGCAATGCCCTCTGACCGTGGATCATGCCGTGTTGCTCAATTTGATTAAGGACACGAAGTGCGGTCTTATTGAGGATGGAACGGCGGTAGGCATGGGTATAGCCAATGCGGTTACCCGTCTGAAGGACAGTAAGGCGAAGTCCAAGGTTATTATCCTTTTGACGGACGGTACGAACAATCGGGGAGACATTTCTCCCTTGACGGCTGCAGAGATAGCTAAGACTTATGGCATCCGTGTATACACCATCGGCGTGGGTACCAACGGCACAGCGCCTTATCCTTATCCGGTAGGCGGTTCGGTGCAATACATCAACATGCCTGTGGAGATTGATGAGAAGACGCTGACCCAGATAGCAGGCATCACCGAAGGAAACTATTACCGCGCCACGAGCAACTCGAAGCTGAAAGAAGTCTACGAGGAAATTGATAAGTTGGAGAAAACCAAGCTGAACGTCAAGCAATATAGCAAGCGTGAAGAAGAATACCAATGGTTTGCTTTGGCGGCTTTCCTATGTGTATTGCTCGAGGTGTTGTTGCGCAATTCCATCTTGAAGAAGATTCCTTGACGGATAAGCGTTATGTTGAACCATCATAAATGTTTAGGACTATGTTTCGATTTGAAGAACCGGCCTATTTATATTTTCTGTTGCTATTGCCCTTGTTAATAGTATTCTATCTATACTCCAATTATCGGAGGAGGCGGGCCATCCGCCGTTTTGGAGATCCCGTGCTGATGGCTTCGCTCATGCCCGATGTTTCCAGATACAGGCCGGACGTGAAGTTTTCCATGCTGCTTGTGGCCATCGGAATGTTTTCTGTGCTTTTGGCACGTCCTCAATTCGGTTCCAAGCTGGAGACAGTCAAGCGCCAGGGTGCTGAGGTTATTATCGCGTTGGACATTTCCAATTCGATGCTCGCGGAGGACGTTCAGCCCAGCCGTTTGCAGAAAGCCAAGCGCATTGTCTCGCAGTTGGTGGACAGGATGGAGAATGACAAGGTGGGCATGATTGTCTTTGCGGGCGACGCCTTCACGCAACTTCCTATTACCAGTGACTATATTTCTGCCAAGATGTTTCTGGAGACCATCGATCCTTCACTGATTACCAAGCAGGGAACGGCTATAGGGGCTGCCATAGACTTGGCTGCGCGTAGTTTTACTCCCCAGGAGGGTGTGGGGCGAACGGTCATTCTTATCACCGATGGCGAGAATCACGAAGGCGGTGTGGAAGAGGCCATCAAGCGGGCCACCGATAAGGGCATTCAGGTGAATGTGTTGGGCGTAGGTTCGCCTGAAGGTTCGCCAATTCCTGCGGGAGGAGGCAACGATTACAGGCGTGACCGTGAGGGAAATGTGGTGGTGACCCGGCTGAACGAACAGATGTGTCAGGAGATTGCCCGTGCGGGAAATGGCATTTATGTCCGCGTGGACAATACTAACAACGCTCAGCGAGCCATAGCCAAGGAAGTGGACAAACTGGCTAAGGCGGATGTGGAAACGCAGGTTTACACTGAATATAATGAGCAGTTCCAGGCCGTGGCTTGGATCATTCTTATTCTTCTTTTGGTTGAGATGCTGATCTTGGAGATCAAGAACCCATTGTTCCGCAACGTGCATCTGTTCTCCAAAAAATAACGGAAATGTAACAGTAACGATGCCACACTTTCACATAGGCACTATGAGCTGTCACACAGGTACTGTGAATTTGTCACATCGCCGTTGTTACAAAATGAATTCAACTCTTATACGATATTGTAGAGCTATGAAATATGATTTTATGACACGCAGTAGGTATGTATGGCTGACCCTGATGATTCTGATGTCCGCTTCAGCCTTTGCACAGAAGGCGGAACGGGATTACATCCGCAAAGGTAACCGGGCTTTTAAGGACAGTGTTTATGTAGATGCCGAGGTGGACTACCGAAAGGCATTGGATGCGAATCCCCAGTCCACCATTGCCCGTTTTAACTTGGGAAACACCCTCTTGTGGCAGAACAAAGCACAGGAGGCGATGAACGAATTTGCCGATGCTGCCCGCATAGAGAAGGATAAAGGGCGCAAGGCACAGATATTCCACAACATGGGCGTTATTTTTCATACCATGAAGGAATATGAGAAAGCCATAGAAGCTTACAAGGAGTCGCTGCGTAACAATCCGAATGACGACGAGACGCGTTACAACCTGGCCCTGGCTCAAAAGATGCTGAAAGACCAGCAACAGAACCAGAATCAGGATCAGCAAAACCAGCAAAATCAGCAGGAGCAGCAGCAAGACCAGCAACAGAATCAGCAAGACCAGCAACAACAACAGCAGGAGCAGCAACAGCAATCCGAACAGCAACAGAATGAGATGTCCAAGGAAAATGCCGAACAATTGCTGAACTCAGTGATGCAGGACGAGCAGGATACTCAGGACAAGGTGAAGAAGCAACAGGTCATCCAGGGCTCTCAGTTGGAGAAAGACTGGTAATTCAGAAGAATAATATAAAAAACGAGATATGAAGAGAAGCATTTTCTTATGGGCCATGCTGATGATGGCCGTTATTCCCCTTTGGGCCGATGACGAGGTGACGTTCACGGCGTCGGCACCCGATGCTGTGGCGGTGGGCGATCAGTTCCGTTTGGCCTACACCGTTACGACCCAAGAGATAAGGGACTTCCGCGCGCCTTCCATCAAGGAAGGGTTCGAGGTGTTGATGGGGCCGAGCCGTTCCACGCAGAGCAGTGTACAGATTATTAACGGAAAGACCACCAGTACGCAAAGTGTGACTTTCACCTACATTCTGATGGCCAAGACCGAAGGTGAATATACCATTCCGGGGGCTACCATTACGGCGGATGGCAACCAGCTGGTTTCCAATTCGGTGAAAATCAAGGTGCTGCCGGCTGACAAGAGTGCAGGGCAAAACCGCGGACAGGGAAATGCAGGGAGTGCCACCATCTCCGGCAACGACCTGTTCATTTTGGGTACCATCAACAAGACTACCGTCTATGAACAGGAAGCCATCCTTTTGACCTATAAGATATACACGCAGGTCGATTTGCGGGGATTCGACAATGTCAAGTTACCCGACTTCAAAGGTTTCCATTCTCAGGAAGTAGAATTGCCCACCAACCGGCGTTGGGGCTTGGAGCATTATAAAGGGAGGAATTATCAGACGACAATCTTCCGTCAGTTTGTTCTTTTCCCTCAGCAGTCGGGCAAGCTGACTATCGATGCGGCCCGTTTTGATGCCTCTATAGCTGTGGCTACGCAGGTGGATCCGTTCGATTTCGATTCCTTCTTCAATGGTGGAGGGGGGGGCTATATGGTCAAGAAGAGCCTGTTCACTCCGAAACTGACCATAGATGTCAAGGCTCTGCCTGACAAACCTGCCGATTTCTCGGGTGGTGTAGGAGATTTGAATATTTCTTCATCCATTAATAGCACTTCTGTCAAGACCAATGATGCCGTTACGGTGAAGGTGGTCATATCGGGCACGGGCAATCTGAAATTGCTCTCCAATCCCGAGGTGAAGTTTCCTGAAGATTTCGAGATATACGACCCGAAGAGTGAGAACAACTTCCGTCTGACCAACGAGGGACTTTCCGGCAACAAGGTGATAGAATACCTGGCTATTCCGCGCAATCCGGGTGAATACAAGATTCCGCCAGTATCCTTCACTTATTTCGATGTAAAGTCCAAATCCTACAAGACTTTGACTACTGAGGGATACAACCTCCATGTGGAGAAGGGCGAGGGTGATGCCACTCAGACAATTGCCAATTTCACAAACAAGGAGGAATTGAAGGTGCTGAACGAGGATATTCGTTTTATCAAGCAAAACGAAGTGAAGCTGACGCCGCGCGGGCAGTTCTTCTTCAGCACGTTGGGTTATTGGTTGTTCTATCTGATACCGTCTTTGGTGTTCATCATCTTCTTTGTCATTTATCGCAAGCAGATAGCAGCCAATGCCAATGTGGCCAAGGTGCGCACGCGAAAGGCCAACAAGGTGGCTGTGAAACGCCTGAAACTGGCCGGCAAGCTATTGTCAGACAACAAGAAAGATGAGTTTTATGACGAGGTACTGAAGGCGCTTTGGGGTTACGTCAGCGACAAACTGAGTATTCCGATGTCCCGTCTTTCTAAAGATAACATCGAGGAGGAGCTTCGCAACTACGGAGTCGCTGACATGCTGATTGCAGAGTTCCTGAAAGTCTTGGATAATTGCGAGTTTGCCCGCTTCGCACCGTCCGATGCCCATCAAGGCATGGACAAGATTTATGCGGAAGCATTGGATATCATCAGTAAAATGGAGGGTTCCATCAAACATTAACTAAGGATAGAATATAGAATATGAAAAAAATATGGTTCATCATTTGCCTGACATTGGCATCGGGGTTCGTAAAGGCCCAGGAACTTGCGGAAGATTCGCTTCGGGCAGATACCTCATCCGTATTGCATGAGGATTTTTCTACCCTGAACCAGGCGGAAAACATCTCTAAAGCGGCTGGCGACAGTGCCTATTTGCGGAATGATTACTTGGCGGCCATCCAAATTTATGAAAGCTTGCTCCAGCAGGGTGAGTCGGCCGAGGTCTACTATAATTTGGGTAATAGTTATTACAAATCCGGCGACATCGCCCGGGCTATTCTGAATTATGAACGTGCCTTGTTGCTTCAGCCAGGCAATGGAGACATTCGTTTCAATCTGGAGATAGCACGTGCCAAGACGGTGGATAAGGTAGCATCCGTTCCAGAGATATTCTTTATCGGTTGGTTCAAGTCTCTAATCAATTGCCTGAGCATTGATGCGTGGGCCCGATGGGGTATCGTGTGCTTCATCCTGTTTCTGGTTTGCCTTTGCTTCTTCTTTTATTCGAAGTCTGTGCGGGGGAAGAAAATCGGATTCATCGCAGGACTGGTTCTGTTGGTTGGTGTGGTGTTGTGTAATGTGTTTGCCGGGCAGCAGAAGAAGGAATTGACTGAGCGGAACAAGGCCATTGTTCTTTCGCCAAGCGTCACGGTGCGCAGTACGCCCAGTGAGAGTGGTACCAGTCTTTTCATCTTGCACGAAGGTCACAAAGTGGAGATTAAGGACGATACGATGCGTGAATGGAAGGAAATTCGCTTGGAAGATGGAAAGGTAGGTTGGTTGCCAGCCTCTACAATCGAGATTATTTGAAAAAAAAGCGTGGGAAATATTGCTTTTAAAATAATATTTGCTACCTTTGCACGCGTTTTCATAGTATAATATAATTGTTGCGGCAATAGCTCAGTTGGTAGAGCATCAGCTTCCCAAGCTGAGGGTCACGAGTTCGAACCTCGCTTGCCGCTCCAATTATAAATCAGGCACTTAGATGGGAATCTGGGTGCCTGATTTCGTTTATGCAGGCTTTGAAACGTAGGTTATTCTGGGCTATTTTAGGTTCTTTCGGGCTATCACGGTGCAAATTTGCTGCAAATAAGTTGCGGCATTTTGCCAATCGGAAGAATTTGTATCGTTCTCTCTGTTGGTAATGCCGCTGACCTATATAATGCCACTGATTATAAGTAAAATACCCGTTGGCGGAATTATAACCAATATGCACTTTATCTGTCGGTCCATTATAC
>DHKFC23501__coassemble_1140_pt1 | contig 29251 bp, 20 predicted proteins | sample DHKFC23501__metabat2_low_PE_030 | metagenome-assembled genome bin DHKFC23501
GACAAACGGGGGAGGTAAGAGGGGGTGCGAAGCGAAGTCGAAACATCTCCCGAAAGACACGATTCCCTTGGGCAGTGCATGTAGTGAGATTCTTCGACTACGCCCTACGGGCTTCGCTCAGAATGACAGATACGTCGATAGTATAAACTAAATAGGAATGATTACTTACAAACTAAACACATAAAAGGATGAACCCAAGGATTTCCATTGTCATGTGTACTTGCAACGGTGCGGCTTATCTGGGCGAACAGCTTGATTCGCTACTGGCCCAGACGTTGTCCCCGTATGAACTGGTGGTGCAGGACGATGGTTCGACGGACGGGACGATGGAACTGCTGCGCGCCTTCCGGCAACAGCATCCAGACCTACGCATCCGTCTCTTTGCCAACCCTGAAAGGCTGGGATACAACGGTAATTTCCTCTCTGCCGTCTTGCGTGCGGAGGGCGACCTCATTGCCTGCTGCGACCAAGATGACGTGTGGCATCCCGACAAGCTGGAGGTGCTGGCCCGCGAGTTGGGCGATGCACCCCTCGTCTTCCACAATTCCACGCTGATGACTAACGACCGCCGCGAATTGGGACTCTTGCACACGCGGCCCTTGCCGCCGTGCATTCCTTCGCTGGGGGCAGTGCTCTATCCGCGGGCGTATGGCCATCAGCTCTTGTTCCGCCGCGAGTTGTTGCCGACGTTGGCCCGTTTCGTCCATGAAGAGATTTCCTACGACTACCTTATATATATGATAGCTGCCGCCACCGGGACGTTGCGCTATGTGCATCAGTCCTTGGTGCAATGGCGGCGGCATACGGAGGCGGCCACTTTCAATCCCTCGACGCGCAAGGCGGGCCGGTGGGAGGGCTATCTCCGGGCGGTGGAGGCTCTGCAACTGCAGGACAACCGCGAGCGGACCCGCCGTTGCTTTGCCCTGTTGGCAGAGCGGGTGACGTTTTGTTCTCCACGGGTGGAACGGGCTGTCCGCGGGATGGCGAAGGGCAGCCTGGCAGCCTGTTTGTCCGTCTGTCGTCTTTGCCTGCGGCATAGCCGTGAAGCGGTGCCCGATGTGCAGGGGGCTGCCACCCGTCGTCTGCGTGCCTTCTTCCTGCCCTTGTTTTTTGTCCGCGACCACGGGCGATACATCATCTCCTTACATTCATAGCTTATGACACAGATACCCATCTTCTTCACTTTCGACCGGAACTATGTGATACCTGCTGCCGTGGCCTTCCACTCGTTGCTGCGTCAGGCCGACCCGCAATACGAGTACCGTCTCTACGTCCTGCACACCGGCCTTCCTGCTTCCGACTGCCGGCGGCTGATGAGGCTGGTGGAGCGCACCGGGCGCGGCACGCTGGAGTTCATTGATGTGTCGGCCTTCGACACGGAGGAAATCCGAGGACAAAAGGGGCACTTCTCCAAGGAAATCTACTACAAGCTGCTGGCGTCCGACCTTTTCCCGCAATATGACCGTATCCTCTGTTCGGACGTGGACGTGGTCTTCACGGGCGATATCGCTCCGTCCTACTTCCTCTGTCCCGATGAATTCTTTTATTATGCCGGGGTGGGGCAGGTGTTGGAGAGCGACCGTATGTCACAGTATGCCGCCGACTTCACGCTTGCCGAGCAGCGCATCCTTCAGAAGGAAATCGCTGCAGGCTATATGTTGTTCAATCTCAAGTTGATGCGTGAATATGACATCCAGCACCGTCTGACGGAATTCTACAAGGCCAATTATCTCCGTCTTCGCCTGCCCGAGCAGGACAGCCTGATACTCTGTTGCTATCCCTATGTCCGTCAGATGCCCCTGCGTTATGTAGTGGCCAATACTTACTATTGCATCCCGCCTGCCGAGGCCGTTTTCTGCCGTTTCAGCGGCGTCCTTCCGGAAGACCGTCAGGCGTGCGAGTCCCTTTATGCCGATGCTTTGGCGCGTCCCGTGCAGTTGCATTTTGTTGGGGCGGACAAACCTTGGAACAGCCTGCGCGTGCCCCGCGCATCGGTGTGGTGGAGCGAGTTGCGTGCCTGTGGTTACACCTTATATTATATAGAAGCCTTGCCCGGCATCATCCGGCAAAAGCTGAAGCGGTATAGCCTGCAACGCTTCCTCCATAAGTTGACAAGGAAACAGCTTAATTAAAAAGTGAAAAGAACATGAAAGAAACCAATCCTATAACCAGTCGCCCTGCCCGCGTCATTGCCTTCTATTTGCCCCAGTTCCATCCCACGCCGGAGAACGATGCCTGGTGGGGAAAGGGCTTTACCGAATGGACCAATGTGGGCAAGGCCCGTCCTCTGTTTCGCGGACACTATCAGCCGCGCGTTCCCGCCGATTTGGGGTATTATGACCTGCGTCTTCCCGAGACCCGGCAGGAGCAGGCCGACATGGCCCGGCAGTATGGAGTGGAGGGCTTCTGTTACTGGCACTATTGGTTCGGTAACGGACGTCGTCTGTTGCAACGTCCCTTCCAGGAGGTGCTGACGTCCGGCAAGCCCGACTTCCCTTTCTGTCTGGCCTGGGCCAACCATAGTTGGGAGGACAAGCAGTTCAGCAAGGAAGGTACGCACCGCGTGTTGATGGAGCAACTTTATCCCGGCGATGCCGACTACGAGGCACACTTCCGCACCTTGTTGCCGGCTTTCCGCGATTCCCGTTACATCCGTGTGGACGGCAAGCCCCTGTTTATGGTGTATAATCCCGACGAATTGCCCGACGCCCCGCATTTCATCGCTCTGTGGCAACGCCTTGCCCGGGCCGAGGGACTGTCCGGCATTCATTTCGTGGGACAGACAGACCATGCTTCAGAAATTGACCGCTTGCGTTCCCTGGGGTTTGATGCCGTGAATGTGGTGCGCCTCTTTGACTTCTTCCGGAAGGACTTTTCTTTCGTGGAGAAAGCCTGGATGAAACTGATGCGTGTGGGCTTTGGTCGTGGCCGTATCGTGGACTATGCCCGGGCCGCCCGTTTCTTCACCGGACCGGAGGACTGCCGTGAGGACTGTTACCCCACGCTTATCCCCAACTGGGATCATTCGCCCCGTTCGGGCCGCAAGGGGCATATCCTGGTTCATTCTACGCCTGCCCGGTTCCAGACACACGTCGAGGCTGCTTTGCACAGGCTGGCGGACAAACCCGCCGAGCATCGCGTTGTCTTCCTGAAGTCGTGGAACGAATGGGCCGAAGGCAACTACATGGAGCCGGACTTGCGCTTCGGACGCGGATATCTGGAGGCGTTGCAAACGGCGCTGGCAGGAATCTCATGATTAAACTCTGAACGGTTACTTACTTCTTAAGTAAGTAATCACACAATCTTTTGAGGAGTTAAGAAGTTAAGGAATTAAGCCAATACTTTCTGTGTATACGGCTCATTGACTTACTATCGGCTTAACTCCTAACGGAGCAAAGCGGAGTGATAACTTCTTAACTCCTATTACACAAACCATAAAACTGAAACTTATGTCAGTGAAAACAATGCTTATAGCAGGCCTGCTGGCTTTTTCCTCTTCGTTGTGGGGACAGGAAACGGTGTTGTTGCAGGAACTCGACGTGACAAAAATCCGACAGGATTTCGGTATGCCCCTCGTGGAGGGCAATGTGCTGGAATTGCAGGCGCATAGTGTCTTGAAAATGAAGTTGGACGGCCGGGTGGAACGCTTTCGGACACAGATTGCGCTGGACGCGGAACTCGTGGATCCGGATAATCCGGAGTGGCTGGTGCAGCCGTTGGTGGATGGTACGAAGCTGTTGTTCCGTCCCGTTGAAGGCGGCAAGCAGTGGGTGGCCCTCGTGGGAAAAGACGGGAAAGTTGCCGACGGCTCGGTGCGTTTCCTCCTGAAGGCGGACGGAAAGACGGTGTACGACAGCGGCATCTTCTCGCGAGGAAAGACAATCGATGTGGATGTCCCTCTGAAAGGAGCGCAGTGGTTGGAATTGGAAGTAGAGCCTACAGCGGACGGGGCAAGCGGTGACCTGCTGGTCTTGTCGTCTCCCTGTTTGGTCTATGGCGGGGAAAGGCCGGAGATGGTGACGGCAGACGCGGTGGGCGAAGGCCCGAAGCAGACGGCTGCCACCGTGGAACGTTTGCACGACAAACTGCAGCGCCTGCCGGTCTATCAGTCTCTGATATCGGACAAGACCCCTTTCGACTGGCTTCTGACACCGGAGCGGGTGAAAGCCGGCATCTATCGCACGCCGGACGGCAAGGGCATCGTAATTGCCAACGACCTGGTGTCGCGCACATTCCGCCTCATGCCCAACCTGGCTACGGTGGATTTCACCAACCGGATGACGGGCGAGAGCCTGTTGCGGGCCGTGAGCAGTGAGGGCAGCATCCGGATAGACGGAAGGGACCGCTTCATCGGCGGACTGGCCGGACAGCCGGAACGCGGTTACCTGCGGACAGAGTGGATAGACAGCCTGCAGACCCTGCCCGAATCGTTTCTGGTGGAAGATTTTGAGGTGAAACCTTTGGAGGAAACGCTGGCCTGGCCACGCCACCGGTGGGCTCTGAACAAACAGTCACCTACGGGACAGGAGGTTGTCTTCACGTTACGGGGAGACCAGACCTTGGGCGGTGTCGTGCTGAAGCTTCACGTGGCTGTCTACGACAGGGTGCCGGTGGTCCGGAAATGGGTGGAGGTGTTCAACGGGTCGGCTTTGCCTATCGATGTGGACCGCTTCAAACTGGAACAACTGGCCTTTGCCGAACCTGAATCGCCGAGCGGGGGAGACCCTTCCACCTTCCTGCTGCCCAACATCCATGTGGAGAGCGACTACCAGTGCAAGGGCAGTTTCACCGAGAAGGAGACGGACATCACGGAACACTGGGTGGAGGACCCAGCCTACACCTCGCAGCGCAACTATCTCTTGCAGACGCGCTGCGTCCTGGAAGTGGCCCCGCCCCTGGGTCCCGACCAGACGGTGGAGCCGGGCGGCACATTCCGCACCTTCAGTGTCTACGAAATGCCTTTTGACAGTGACGACCGCGAACGGAAAGGATTGTTCACCCGCCGTTTCTACCGTACCGTTGCCCCTTGGACCACCGAGAATCCCATCTTCATGCACCTCACCTCCAGCAATCCCGAAACGGTGCGTCGTGCCGTGGACCAATGCGCCGAGACGGGCTATGAGATGATTATCCTGAGCTTCGGTTCGGGTGCCGATGCCGAAGACATCTCCGGGGAGAATATCGCCAAGTTCAAGTCGCTGGTGGACTATGCCCGGGGCAAGGGCATTGAACTGGGCTGCTATTCGTTGCTGGCCAGCCGTTGGATCAGCGACGAGGTGGACGTGATCAATCCCCGTACCGGCCGGCGAGGCGGGATGACCTTTGGCAGTTCCCCCTGCTTGTGCAGCGACTGGGGATATGAATATTTCCGCAAGATAAAGACTTTCTTCGAGCAGACCGGCATGATGTGTTTCGAGCACGACGGTTCCTATCCCGGCGATGTCTGCGCCTCCACCCGTCATGCCCACCATAAGGGGCTGGACGATTCGCAGTGGAACCAGTACTACAAGCTGACGGAACTGTACCGCTGGATGCGCGCGAAAGGCATTTACCTGAACGTACCGGATTTCTACTTCCTCAGCGGCTCGTCGAAGACCAGCATCGGTTATCGCGAGGTGAACTGGTCGCTGCCCCGCGACAGGCAGCTCATCCACACCCGCCAGTTGAACTACGACTGTACGTGGGAGCGCCTTCCGTCGTCGTTGTGGAGCTTTGTCCCCTTGGTGGAATATCACGGGGGCGGCGCGGCAGCCACCCTGGAACCGTTGCACGAGCACTTGGACGAATATAAGACCCTGATGTTCCAGAACTACGGCGCAGGCATCCAGGCCTGCTATCGGGGCCCGCGGCTCTATGACTCGCCGGAAGTGAAAGCGGCGGTGACGGAAATCATCGCGTGGTATAAACGCTACCGCCGCATCCTGAACAGCGACATCATCCATCTGCGCAAGCCCGACGCGCGCGATTGGGATGGCATCATGCATGTGGATCCCGCCGGAAAGGAGAAGGCGCTCGCCCTGTTCTTCAATCCGACGTCGGAACCGATGACGCGCACCATCGTCCTGCCGCTTTACTACACAGGGCTGAAAGACCGGGCGATGATCCGCGAGCAGGAGGGTGCTCCCGTGCCCTACGTGCTCGATGCCGGCCGGAAGGTCACCCTTCGGCTCGAGATTCCGGCCAATGGTTATACGTGGTTTGTAGTGGAAGAGTAGCCGTATTGGCGCAAACCATTTATAGACCCGTTGGCGGAATTAAGGCAAATATGCACTTTATCCTATCGGTCAGTTGCACGACATTGCGGGAGGATTTCTCCGCTTTGGCCCGCAGATATCTCTGCTCATGGCCTTTCATGACCCGATTAATTCCGCCAACGGGTGTTATGGGAAAAATTGAAGGAAAAAAGCTGCCAAGGGAAAAAGTTGCGTATTCGCTTGTAGAAAATCGAGACAATATGCGGTATTTTCAAAAAAAATCCGTATGTTTGTCTGGATTATTATAAAATGAATCCCATGAGAAACAGGATACAAATCTTTTTCCTATTAATCAGCTTGTTTATCCTGCCGAGTGTGAGGGCTTTCTCCTCTGATACGCTTCTGCCAGATTACCGTTTCTACAGCCGCATCAATTGGGGTGTCGAAGCATCGGTGGTCACCTGTCTGGTGCAAGATACACAAGGATTGATGTGGGCGGGCACCAACCGGGGACTGTTCAGCTACGATGGATATACGGCTCGACCGCACTTCCAATTGGGGCAGAGTAACAATACGCGCATCTATTGCGGCGCGGTAGCAGATAGCACCTACCTTTATCTGGGGGCGGACAACGGCTTGCTGATATACGATTACCGCAAAGATGAATATGTAGATAACGGGATAGAATTCCCAAGAGACATACGGGCATTGGCATGGTTTGATGGTCGCTGGTGGATAGGCACGTTGCAGGGCTTATACACCTATCAGCCTGTCACGGGCGAACTGGTTGATGTCAGTGATGGGTTACCACATCGGACGGTATATGCCTTGCAGTCCACTTCGGATGGACGCTTATATGTAGGTACTTACAACGGCTGCTGTTTTCGCACTCGCAAAGAGAACGCCTACAAGTCAGTTGTCCTGCCTGTCGCACGTGGCAAGAGCAACAGTTTCGTTAATGCCCTGCTGGAGGATAAAAGGCGAGGATGTCTGTGGATAGGGATGGAAGGCAGCCTGCTGAAATACGACTTCGTGCGGAATCGGACGGTGGCAGTGGACGGCTTTGACGGCAACTCAATAAAGTCGTTGGCCCTGGATGACGAAGGACAGGTACTGGCCGGTACTGACAACGGGCTGTACGTGTATGACGAGCGGACTGCCTTGAGGCACATCGTGCATGATTCGCGCGACCCGCACTCGCTGTCTAGCAACATTGTTTGGACGGTTCTGCCTGATGTTGACGGCAATATCTGGCTGGGCACGGATTATGGCATCTCTTTGTCGAAACAGAGGTCGTTGTTACAACATGTGCCTATTTCCTTCGTGACTAGTACGGGCGAGGGAAACCAATTCTACGCCATGCTCCGCGACCGTCAGGGTTATTTCTGGTTTGGAGGAACCAACGGATTGATTCGGTTCCGGTGGCCTGTTTATTCTGGCGGAGAGGATAAAGCCATATGGTACAAGATGGGCGATGTGCGCTATCCGCTATCGCATAACCGTGTAAGGCAATTGTTCGAAGATGGCGATGGCAACCTGTGGGTAGCTACAGACGGTGGCGTCAACCGTTACGATGCCATTCATAGGCGTTTCGTGTCCTATAATATAGTGGACAGTACCCACCGATACAATGCAAATTGGGTTTACGGTCTCTCCGAAGACAAAAACGGTCGCTTGTGGATAGCCACTTGTCTGGGAGGTATTTTTGTGATAGATAAGCGGCAACTGCTGCGCGGAGGGCGGGAAACTTACTTGGCCGAAAAGATGTTTACTCCAGACAACGGTCTGTCAGGCCTGTTCGTCAATCAGATGGTGCAGGATCATAAGGGCAATGTATGGGCTTTATTCTATAATAATGTGAATAGCATAGACCGCATTGATCCTTGTACGGGTCGGGTGGAACATGTCGTTCCAGACATCCTGAAGAATAAATATCTTCCTAACTTCCTGCTATGTGGCAGCGATGGTTATCTATGGGTGGGCACCCAAGGAGGTGTGATACGCCTGAATCCAAATGATGAGAGTGTCCGCTTCCTGGCCTTTGACGCAGACCGATACCATGAAGTGCTGTTTATGACAGAGGTGAAAGGCAAGATTTGCATCTCTACCACTGATGGCTTCTGGATGGCCGACATGCAGACGTTGGAGATGCGTCGGCTGAATATCGCCGAACAGCATTTTACCAGCATATATTTTGATGAAGCCACCGATAAGCTTTATTTGGGAACGGTGGATGGCTTTTCCGTGACCTCCCTCCAAAGTTTGTTGGAGCCTTGTCCCGAGCATCCTTTGGTGCTGACCGCCTTGTTTGTGAACAATCGTTTGTACCATCCAGAGGAGGAAGAATGCGATGGAAGTATCCGCTATACCCATCGGTTGCGATTGGCGCACCACCAACGTAACCTTGCTTTTGAATGGTCTGATTTGCCATATTCATCCGAAGAGAAAAGTCGGTTCTTATATCGCTGGAACAACACAGGAAACGCATGGACTTATCTACAGCCCGGCGAGAACCGCATTACTTTCAACAATCTGGATTATGGAAAGCACGATTTGTTGGTCAGTAAACTGGATGCGAGCGGTCAACCGGATTGGGACAACTTGTATGTTCTGAAGATTGAAATACTACCGCCATGGTACTATACGGATTGGGCACAGACAGCTTATGCATTTTTGGCTATAGCTTTGCTGGCTTGGGCAATCAATTTTTTCCTTGTGAAGAGCCGCCTGAAAAGGGTACGGATAGAAAAGGAAAATATTCTAGAGCAATCGAAGAGCAAAATGGAGTTCTTCGCTAACCTTTCGCACGACTTGAAAACTCCGCTCAGCATGATTATAGCCCCAGTCAGTCGTCTGTTGCCGGACATCAGAGATGGACGAGAGAAACAGGTGCTAGAGCAGGTGCGGCGTAATGCCATGAAGTTGAATGCTCTTATCCACAGTGGGTTGGACTTCAATCGTGTGGACAGCGGCAGCAACCTTCTGCTGATACAGTCGCGCATTGAATTGGTGTCTTTTGCCCGAAGTCTGTTCAGTCTTTATGCAGAAGACCCGATCAGAGGGAAAACGCTCCGTTTCGATTTTCAGACATCGCTTCCCGAACTTTATATCCAGATGGATGCTATCAAATTGGAGTCTATTTTGGACAACTTGCTGTCTAATGCTGTTAAATACACGCCGGAGGGCGGGACAGTGACGCTATCCCTCAGTACCGGAGGTAACAACGGGTTGGAAGTGTTGATTACTGTGGCCGATACTGGTATGGGTATTCCTCAGCAAGACCAACCTTATGTATTTCAACGCTTTTTCCAGTCACATCAGACGGCGGGCAAGAAAGAGGGAGCAGGCATCGGTCTCTATCTGGTAAAGACCTATACCGAGCTGCACGGCGGTCATGTGCAGTTGAAATCCGAGGAAGGCGTGGGGACTACTATAACCCTTATCTTGCCGGTGGTCGAGCCCACCCGATTCGCCCCGGAGCGTGAAGAGCACGCCGGACATCTGCAAGCTGCACAGTCCTTGAGGCCCCACAAAGCGGGAACCGTTCTGCTTCCGTCTCCAGAAGCTCCAATGGTTCTGGTGGTGGAAGACCACCCGGACACGGCTGACTTTATTTATCAAGTGCTACATGCCCGTTACCACTGCCGGATGGCACGAAATGGCAGAGAAGGTCTGGACTTGGCTTTGGAAACGCCGCCAGATTTAATTATATCAGATGTGATGATGCCTGTTATGGACGGTTTTGAGATGGTGCGTCGCCTAAAGAAGCAGGTGCCCCTGTCTACCACGCCTATCATTCTGTTGACTGGTAGGAGTGACAAGCAGACGGAACTGGAAAGCATCCGGTTGCATATTGAGGCATTTATTGCCAAGCCGTTCGAGCCGGACATTCTGCTGTCTCGCGTGGAGCAATTGCTGGCTAGTCGTCAGACATACGAAGCCAAGGCGCGTTTGGAAGCCATTGCCACCCCCAAAGAGATAGAGGCGGTTTCTTCCGATGAGAAGTTCTTGGCTCATGTGACGAATCTGATTGAACAGCATATCTCTGATTCGGACCTGAATGTCAACGCTCTGTGTGAATGGTCTTCCACGAGTAATAAGCAGATGTATCGCAAAATTAAACAACTAACGGGCATGACGCCGGTGGAGTATATTAAATCCATTCGCATGAAGAAAGCTGCCATCCTGCTGAAACAGCATACATTTACGGTAGCGGAAGTCATGTATATGGTGGGCTTCTCTAACCATTCTTATTTCTCAAAATGCTTCCAAAGCGAGTTTGGAGTGCCCCCCAAGCAGTATTAGTCCGAATTTTATCCTTATCTGTCCGATTTCTGCTTTCGTGGGAGTGGGTTCCGGTCTACCTTTGTCATCAGATTATCAACCTAAAATTTGATGACATGAAGAGATTAATCTTTACCTGGCTTTTTTGCTTTGCGCTGTTGCCTGCATTCGCTCAGAAAAGTGGACAAATACCTACAATTTACGTTGATAGGCATGGAGTGATGCGCTGGTCGGATACGAAAGAAGAAGCTTCTTTTTTCGGAGTGAATTACACATTGCCCTTTGCCCATGCCTATCGGGCCATAGGATACTTGGGCATGGACCGGAAACAGGCCATTGACCGCGATGTCTATCATCTGGCTCGCTTGGGCATTAACGCTTATCGTATCCATTTGTGGGACGTAGAACTGTCCGATGAGCGAGGGAATCTATTGGAGAATGAACACCTGGAATTGATGGACTATCTGCTTGCCCGGCTGGAAGAACGTGGCATCCGCATCATCATTACTCTGCAAACAAACTTTGGCAATGGCTATCCCGAGCGAAACGAACCGACAGGCGGCTACTCTTATCTTTATGATAAGTGTAGCATCCACCGGAATCCGGAAGCTATTGCCGCGCAAGAGCGGTATGTGGCTGCTTTGGTGAACCACGTTAATTGCTATACGGACTGCAGTTACAAGGAAGATCCCTACATCGTAGGTTTCGAAATCAACAACGAGCCTTGCCACACGGGGACGGTGGAAGAGACCGAAGCCTACATCAACCGGATGTTGCGCGCCCTGAAGCGGGCCGGCAACTGCAAGCCGGTGTTCTACAACGTCAGCCACAACGGCCAGGTGGTGGAAGCCTATTACGCCACGGACATACAAGGCACTACCTACCAGTGGTACCCAACGGGGCTGGTGTCGGGACATACCCGCCGGGGCAACTGTCTGCCGGCTGTGGAGAAGTACGACATTCCCTTCTCCGACGTGAAAGGTTTCGACCGGAAAGCGCGCCTGGTCTATGAGTTCGATCCTGCTGATGTCCTCTATACCTATATGTATCCCGCCACGGTGCGCACTCTCCGCACGGCGGGCTTCCAATGGATAACCCAGTTTGCCTACGATCCCATCGATATGGCGGCCTACAACACCGAATACCAGACACATTACCTCAACACAGCCTATACGCCCGGCAAGGCGGTGGGGCTGATGATTGCGGCCGAAGTGGCCCGGACGGTACAGCGGGGCGAACAGTTTGCACCCTATCCGGCCGACACGCTGTTCCGCGACTTCCGTGTCAGCCATACGGAAAACCTGGCAGAACTGAATGATGGCGAGAAGTTCTACTACTCCAACTGCACTCGCACGCAGCCCAAGGATGCGTCCCGCCTGCGCGCTGTGGCCGGTTGCGGTAGTTCGCCCGTGGTGCGCTACGAGGGGACAGGCCTTTACTGGCTGGATCGCTTGGAGCCGGGTGTGTGGCGGCTGGAGGTTATGCCCGACGTCGTGCAGACGGCCGACCCTTTTGCCAAGCCTTCACTGGACCGGAAAGCCATTCAGGTGGTGGATGGAGCCTGGAACCTGACCGTGAACCTACCCGACCTGGGCCATCGCTTCCGGGTGAGCGGACTGAATGAAGGAAACATCCGCCGCGACCAGGCCGTGGACGGCACCATCCCGACCCTGACTCCCGGCGTCTATCTGTTGCAACGCGAGGATGTGCAGCCTTCGCATACATGGCGGGCAGACACCACCTGGCGTAACATACGGTTGGGCGAATACGTGCGCCCGTTGGCAGACCATACCTCTGCTGACGGCTACCTCGTCCGCCACGAGCCGCTGCCTTCCATTGATGTCGGCCGTGACCTGACGCTGACAGCCACGGTGGCAGGTGGCGTGCGCCCCGACTCCGTATTGATTTATACAGACAAGGTCTCTTTCTGGAACGATACCAATCCGTATGTGAAGATGAGGCCAGCCGGAGGCTATACCTGGCAGGCCATCATTCCGGCCGACGAACTGCAGGAAGGCACCTACCGCTACAACCTCGTAGTATGCGCAGGCAACCACCGCCAGACCTTCCCCGTAGGCACGGACAAGAGTCCACTGGACTGGGACTATACCGAATATACCTACTGGCAGACAGAGGTGCAGCCCTCCCGGTCGCCCCTGCTGTTGCTGGATGCCGATGCCCTGTGCACGGAGGCCGAAGTCCACATCCTGCCCGAATGGAGTCGGGCGAACATCCGCCGCGTGCAGGAACGACCCGTTGACAAACCAACAGCCCGCATCACGTTCTGTCCAAACAAGGATGGAGAAACCTTCTTCGTGCGCCGCTACGTCAAGGACCTTCTACGGGGACGGACCTCCCGCTTGGCCGACAGCCGGACCCTGTGCCTTCGCCTCAACACCGTGCCCGACGGATTACAAGTGGCCCTGATCGCTTCGACGGGCTATACCTACGCCACACCTTGTCCGGATTCGGATGCGGATGGCGTGACACGCATCCCGCTATCTGCCTTGAAACAGACCGACACGGCCCTGCTGCCCCGAGCCTATCCCTCGTTCCTCGACCCGTACTTCCATCCAGAGATGCCGTTGCCTTTCCGTCCCGTAGACATCGAGTCGCTGGAGTTACGCCTCGGTCGTGTATCCGCAAACACGGATGCCGTGCTGGAAGTGGGCGAGGTGTGGCTGGAATAGGAATACGGCAACCGGTTGCCACTTGTCCTGTCACGCGTCTACAACTTTACTGTAAAGGCCTACAGCCATGCAAGAAGTTGCCGAAAGGGCCGGTGGCACAATGAAAGTGCTTGCACAGACGAAAATCGGATATTTTTTACCTTATTAATAAAAACAAACTTATCCATTATGAAGAACAAATCATCAAATCCCCGCATTGCACGGACATGGCTATGCCTGCTGTGCTTTGCATTGTTAGGAATGACCTCTTCGCTCTCCGCACAGGATGTGAAGAAGGTGACGGGGCACATCGTGGACGAAACCGATATGCCCTTGATTGGCGCCAGCGTGTCAGTGCCCGGCACTTCCACCGGCGTGATAACAGATCTGGACGGCAACTTCGTCTTGATGGTACCCGTCGGTACGAAGCAGTTGCAAGTCTCCTACGTAGGCTACATCGCACAGACGGTGGACATTCCCACCGACGGCCGGGTAAACCTCCGCCTACAGCCAGACACGGAAATACTGGACGAGGTCGTGGTGGTGGGCTATGGCACCACGCGCAAGAGCGACCTGACCGGCTCCGTGACCAACGTGAAGAGTGAAGACTTCAACACCGGACTGATTGCCTCGCCCGAACAACTCATCAACGGCAAGGTCAGCGGCGTGCAGATCATGGGCAATAGCGGTTCGCCCACGGCGGGCAGCACCATCCGCATCCGCGGCGGTGCCTCACTGACGGCCTCCAACGACCCGCTCATCGTGCTGGACGGCGTGCCTCTCGAAACGGGCGGCATCAGCGGCAACAGCGGCAACTTCCTGTCGCTCATCAATCCGAACGACATCGAGAGCATGACCATCCTGAAGGATGCTTCGTCCACAGCCATTTACGGCTCGCGTGCCTCCAATGGTGTTATCATTATCACCACCAAGAAGGGCTCCGAAGGCCGCCTCAAGGTGAACTTCAGCACCACGCAGTCCGTGCAGATGCTGACCAAGCTGACGGACATGATGACGTATGACGAGTTTGTCCACGTAGTCAACACCCAGGGCAGTGCCGCCCAACAGGCCTTGCTGGGTACCGCCCGCACGGACTGGAACGACGAAATTTATCGCCCCGCCTACGGCACGGACAACAACCTCAGCCTCTCCGGCAACCTGGCCAAAAACTTCCCCATGCGCCTCTCCGTGGGCTACTATGCACAAAACGGTATCTTGGACACCGACAAGGCGAAGCGCCTGACGGGCAGCCTGTCGCTCTCGCCCAGCTTCTTCGGTGATCATCTGAAGCTGACCTTCAACGTGAAAGGCTCGCTCAACAACAACCGCTTTGCCAACACAGATGCCATCTGGAACGCGGCGACGTGGAATCCCACCCTCCCCGTCTATTCGGGCAATGACATCTTCGGCGGATATACCGAGGCAACGGACAATGTGGGTCAGCTGGTCAACGGCGGCACCATCAATCCCGTAGGTGCCCTCCGGCAATACAAGTCCACCAGCCGCGTGTCCCGCGTTGTGGGCAACTTTGACGTGGACTATAAGATGCACTTCCTGCCTGATCTGAAGTTCCATGCCACCCTAGGCTACGACTACGCCAAGGGCCAGGGCGAAATCTACGTGCCCGCCGAGGCGGCCCAATTCGCTACCACCGGTGGCCGCAACTACGATTATGGCCCACAAAAGAACATCAACCGCCTGTTGACCGCCTATCTGAACTACGGCAAGTATTTCGAATCGTGGAAGAGCAACGTGGACGCCACCGTGGGCTACGACTACCAGTATTGGAAATCAACCAGCCCGGCCTACGATGAACTGAACATGGAGGGTATCTCGCAGAACAGCATCGCCGCCACCGACCAGCGCCACGTGCTCCTCTCCTACTACGCCCGCCTGAACTATTCGTTTGACTCACGCTACATGCTGACGGCCACCGTACGCCGCGACGGCACTTCCCGCTTCGGCCCGGACCACCGTTGGGGCACCTTCCCTTCCGTTGCCTTGGGCTGGCGTGTGACCGAGGAAGATTTCCTGAAGGACAATCCCATGCTGAGCAACCTCAAGTTGCGTGCCAGCTATGGCATCACCGGCCAGCAGGACGGCATCGGTAACTATAACTACCTTCCCGTCTATACCATCAGCCAAACGGGCGCGGAAGCCTTGTTCGGCACACAGTATCACTTCACTTATCGCCCCGAAGCCTATGTGTCCGACCTGAAGTGGGAGACGACCACCTCGTGGAACTTCGGTTTCGACTTCGGCTTCTTGGACGACCGCATCACCGGCAGCTTCGACTACTATACCCGTCAGACGAAAGACCTGCTGGCCACCGTGCCCTCGCCCGCAGGTACCAACTTCGACCGCAGCATCCTGACCAACGTGGGCAATGTGGACAGTGAAGGTATTGAAGTGACTCTGAACGCCACACCTGTCAAGACCGAAGACTGGAATTGGGATGTCAGCTTCAACATGACGTGGCAGAAGATGAAGGTCAAGAACCTCTCGCTGGTGGAAGGCGGCACGGCCACCAACATCTCGGCCGGTGCCTGGATTGACGGTCATTGCGTGCAGGTGTTGAGCGAAGGCTACGAACCCTATATGTTCTATGTCTATAAACAACTGTACGATGCCGAGACGGGCAAGCCCGTGGAAGGTGCCTATGCTGATCTGAACGGCGACGGAGTTATCAACAGCAACGACCTCTACCGCTACAAGTCTCCCGCCCCGGATTTCATTTTCGGCTTCAGCACCTCACTCAGCTACAAGAACTGGACCTTGAGCACCAGCCTCCGCGCCAACGTGGGCAACTATGTCTATAACGGTATGGCCATGAACACCGGTGCCTGGAACACCATGAGCTACAACACCAGCCAGCTGAACAACCTGCACAGTAGCTACCTGGAGACCGGCTTCCAAAGCCGCCAACACCTGTCGGACTATTACGTAGAGAACGGTTCGTTCTTGAAGATGGATAACCTGTCACTGACCTACAACTTCGGCAGGGTGTGCCGCTGGTTCGGACTGAGTGCCAGTCTGCTTGTGCAGAACGTCTTCTGCATCACCAAGTATTCGGGGGCAGACCCCGAAGTGCCCAGCGGCATGGATGCCTCGTTCTATCCCCGTCCGCGGACATACTCCCTCAGCCTGGGATTCGACTTCTAAACATCATTTCATTCATTCACGCTTAATCTATTCAAGAGATATGAATACAAAGAAAATATATGGTGCCGCCGTGCTGGTCCTCTGCACGCTGTTCACGGCCTCCTGCGTGGGCGACCTTGACCAATATCCACACACCGAAGCCACCTCGGCCAGTGTCTATACAACGGTTGACAATTACAAGGCCGTCCTGGGAAAACTCTACGTAGCCTTCACCATCGCCGGACAAGAAAAGGGAGGCGGTAATGCCGACCTGACATCCAACAAGGGCGAGGACTATATGCGCAACTACTTCAACCTACAGGAATGTGGTACGGACGAGGTTGTCTATACCTGGCTGGAGGGTGACAACATGTCCGGCCTGACCTACCTGAACTGGGATGCCAACGATCTGTGGGTGTCCGATGCCTACTACCGCATCTACTACAACATCGCCCTGTGCAACGAGTTCCTGCGCAACGCCACCGATGACCGCATTGCCGGTTTCAGCGAAGCCGAGCAGGTCGAACTCCGCCACTATCGGGCTGAAGCCCGCTTCCTGCGTGCCTTGGCCTACTATCATGCCCTGGATCTCTACCGCAATATTCCTTTCGTAACGGAAGCCGACCCTGTGGGCAGCTATGTGCCGCCGCGCTATACCGCCACCCAAGTGTTCGACTACATTGAGAGTGAATTGCAGGCCATTGATGACGATCTGCTGGACCGCAACGATTGTGAATACGGACGCGCCTGCCGCCAAGCCGCTTATGCCCTGCTGGCCCGTCTCTATCTCAATGCCGAGGTTTATACCGGCACGGAACACTGGACGGAGTGCGTGGACTATTGCCAGCGCGTTATCGATGCCGGCTATATTTTGGAGCAGGACTACTCCAAGCTCTTCAACGCCGACAATCACCTGCGCACCAACGAAATCATCTTTGCGTTTCCCGTAGATGCTGACCATACCACCTCGTGGGGTACGACAACCTACCTGGTGTGCGGTGCCATCAACAATGCTTCCGATACGCAAAATCCGGCAGATTACGGTGCGGTTTCGGGCTGGGGCAACTTCCGCCTGCGGGGCGAACTGCCGGCTCTCTTTTCCGAAGGCGACAAACGGGCCATGTTCTATACCGAAGGACAGACGCAGGACATCGCCGTGGTGGAAAACCAGGCTTACGGTTACCTCTCCGAGAAATGGACCAACCTGACCGATGCGGGCGAGGCAGCTTCCAACACCACATCGGACGGTGTCAGCACCGACTTCCCCGTATTCCGCCTGGCCGATGTCTATCTGATGCTTGCAGAAGCCGTGCTACGCGGTGGCCAGGGAGCCACGCGCGCCGAAGCCTTGGGGTATGTTAACATGGTGCGCGAACGTGCCTATGGCGACACATCAGGCAACATCGTCGAAGCACAATTGACCATGGACTTCATCCTGGACGAGCGTGCCCGCGAACTTTACCTGGAGTGCGTGCGCCGCACGGACCTGGTTCGTTACAACCGTTTCACCACCGCCGACTACCTGTGGCAGTGGAAGGGCGGCAGTATTGACGGACAGGCCGTGGACGACCGCTTCAACTATTATCCCATCCCCGCCACCGAGTTGACAGCCAATCCCAACTTGTACAACGAGGGATACTAAACCAACATCTATATTTATTTTATAAAAAACAGAATGACAATGAAGACATTCATCAACCGCCTTTTCCTCCTGTGTGCTCTGCTGGCCGTGGCTGCGTGCGAGAAGGACGAGGACAAGATATACCTGAACAGCATTGAACCGGGCCAACTGGTGGCCTCGAAAGATGCCATCGTGTTGACCCAAGACCAAAGTGACGCCATTGTGCTGTCGCTGGCCTGGTCGGTGGATCGGTTGGCCGTGAGCAACTCCGCCGTTTCCGCCCCCGACGGTCTGCTGACCATGTCCCTGCAAGTTTCTACTGACGAGAACTTTGCCACAGAAGTCGTAGAAAGCGGAGAAACCTCCTATTCGCGGGCCTATACGGGCGCTGAACTCAATGCGCTGGCCAAAAACGTAGGCGCGCAGTCCGATGTGGCTGGCAATGTTTATTTCCGCTTGGCCGCTCGTACGGGCAGCAATATGCAGCCCGTCTATACCAATACGGTGATAGTCAGCATCACGCCGTATGAAATAGACATGAGCCGGCTGTACGTGCTGGATAGTTCGCAGGCTTCCACGGGCATGAGCCTCTATTCCCCGCAATCTGATGGGCATTACGAAGGCTTTGTCGGCGTGACCGGCTGGTACAACTGTTACCTGCAAGAGGGCGACGGCACCGTATGGGGAGCCGCACCGATAGACGGCAATCCGTTCACTCTGTCCTCCGCTGAAAACAAGTGGAATCTTTGGTTTCCGGCACCGGCCGGTTGCTATTATATGGTGGCTGATGTGAACGATGCCTATTGGACAGGGCTTTCCATGTCGGTTCTTTCCGTGGCAGGCGACATCACGGGCGAGTTGGTTTATGATCGACCCAACAACCGTTGGACACTCATCTTCCAGGCAGCCGCAGCCGGAGAGGCAACCATTCGGGTGTCCGGCACTGGCAGTTTGTACAACAGCACGACGGGCACAGACGATGCAGCCGCCATTGCCACTCCGGTAGGCTTTGTGCAAGAGGGGGATGCTTTGGCGTTGTCCGAACAAGCGGGCGACCTTGTTGTCAGCATTCCCGCTGCGGGCGAAAATACCTTGGTGATTGACCTGAGCGACCCGACGCACTGGACAGTCACCGTGCAGAGCGGCACGCAGGAAGAAGAAGAGGCCAGTCCGCTGGTATTCCTGCCTGGCATTGATGATGCCATCAACGAAGGCTTGAATTGGACGTTCGACAACTACCTCCGTCTATACGACCCGGACAACCACTCGTATGCAGGCGTGGCTAATGTCGGATCGCAGTGGGGTTACCAAGTGGCCATCGAACGAGATAACTGGAATGATTTCTACGCTCTGGGCGAGGGTGATGCATATGCCGGCACCCTGCTCTTCAAGAGTGCCACCAACCTGCCCGCTCCCGAACCGGGACTGTACTTCATGAATGTCTCGCTGGGCAACCTGACCTACAGCCTGACGCCCGTACAGACGGTCTATTACAGCGGCTTCAACGACAACTGGGACTTGACGTCCATGACTGCCACGGAAACACCGGGTGTCTATACGGCCACGATAGAACTGACGGGCGAAACACCGTGGGGCTTCCAAATCGTGCTGGACGAAGACTGGACCCTTACGTTTGGCGGCGGTGACGGCGTCCTGCTGTATCAAGGCGTGGACAGCGTGCCCAACATCCCGTGCAACGAAACCGCCGGCACTTACCTGCTGACGGTGGACCTCGTGCAGGCCACATACACGCTGACGGTCCAATGAAAAGTATAGCTACGAGCGACAAGCTACAAGTGGCCGCACACCAAGAACGAAAGTCACTATACCCATAGCTCGTAACTCGTAGCTCATCACTACCAAATCATCATTAATTCTGACTACCTAATATGAAACTGAAAGAACTATTATTGGCGGGCCTGCTGCTCCTCGGAGCGGTAGCCTGCAACGACGAGGACGAAACCCCCGTCTTTCCCGAAGCTCCCGTCTATGACATGAGCGGCTTTGCCAAGGGAGCCGATGTCAGCTGGCTGACGCAGATGGAGGCCGCAGGTATCCGTTTCTATACCGCCGATGGGCGCGATACCGAGTGCATGACCCTGCTGCGCGACTTAGGCTTCAATGCCATCCGCCTGCGTGTCTGGGTCAATCCCGAAGACGGCTGGTGCAACCGTGACGATGTGTTGGCCAAGGCCTGGCGTGCACATCAACTGGGTTACCGGTTGCTGATAGATTTCCATTACAGCGACACGTGGGCCGATCCTTCCGCCCAGTTCAAACCCGCCGCGTGGCAGGGACTGACACTGGACGAATTGCATGAAGCCATCACAGCCCATACGCAAGACGTATTGAACGCTCTGACAGCACAAGGCATCGAGCCGGAATGGGTGCAGGTGGGCAACGAAACCGGCCCTGGTATGTTGTGGGACACCGACCCGGCACTGAGCGGAGCCTCCTATGACGTACAATCCAACGGCGTCACCTATCCGGCCAACCCGGCCAACTTTGCCGCCTTCATCACCACCGGATGCCGCGCCGTGAAACAGGTCTGTCCCAATGCCAAGGTGGTGGTACACATACAGTCGGGTAATGACAACGCCCTGTTCCGTTGGGTATTCGATATGCTGGAAGAGAACGGTGCCGAATACGATGCCATCGGCATGTCGCTCTATCCTGAGGGCGACAACTGGCAAACGATGGTGGCCGACTGCGTGAGCAACATGCAGGACATGGCCTCTCGCTACGGTAAGGAGGTAATGGTCTGCGAAGTCGGCATGAACTGGGACGAAGCTGACACCTCGCTGGCCTGCCTGACGGAGTTGCTGGCCCGCTCGCGCGAACTGCCCTCCTGCCTGGGCGTGTTCTACTGGGAGCCGCAATGCTATGCCGGATGGAACGGCTACTTCAAAGGCGCCTTTGACGAAAGCGGACGACCCACAGTCGCCCTAGATGCCTTCAAGGACTAAGTCCTTTACCGGTAATAACGCCCGCCACGGAGTTTGTTCCTTTCTCTCCGTTGGCGGGCGTTATTGTGTTTACCGCAGAAAAGTCTTTTTCTTGCACGTTTATTCCGCCGGATTGCCGTATCTTTGCCCGCACAGAAACGGAATGATTTATGGAAAATCCAGTTTACGCCCCCGTCCTGCTCTTCGTCTACAACCGTCCGGCCCATACGCGCCGCCTGGTGGAGAGCCTGCTGCAGAATCCGGAATCTGCCGAAAGCCGTTTGTTCATCTACTCCGATGCCCCGCGCGACGAGGCAGCCCGTCCTGCCGTGGACGAGGTGCGCCGGTATGTCCGTTCGCTGAAGGGGTTCAAGCAGGTGAACGTCGTGGAACGCGCGGAGAACTGGGGACTGGCGCGCAACGTCATCGACGGCGTGACCACCCTCCTGCGCGACTTTGACCGTGTCATTGTTCTTGAGGACGACCTCATTCTCTCGCCTGCTTTCTTGCGCTTCATGAACGATGCCTTGGAGACCTACCGGGACGAACCGCGCGTGGGTCATATCCAGGCCTGCGACTTCACACAAGACCCCTCCTTGCCGGACACGTTCCTCATCAAGTGGACCGGCAGTTGGGGCTGGGCCACGTGGCGCCGGGCGTGGCAGCTGTTCAATCCCGACGGGCGCGCCCTCTTGCGCGAGTTGGAGGCGCGGGGGCTGACCCGTGTCTTCGACTTTGACGGCACCTACCGCTACACCCGCATGCTGCGCCGGCAGGTGGAGGGCAAGAACAATTCCTGGGCCATCCGTTGGAATGCCAGCCTTTTCCTGGCCGATGTGCTCTCGCTCAACGTAGGGCGTTCGCTGGTCCAGAACGCCGGTTTCGACGGCAGTGGCACTCATTGCGGTGGAGGCGGACTCTATGCCTCCGTCTTGAGGCAGGAGCCTTTGCCGGTTGTCCGGATTACTCCCGTCGAAGAGAACCGCGCCGCCCGCCGGGCATATGCCCGCTACTATCACCGCCATTTCGGCTTTTGGGCGAAGGCTTTCCGCCGGATAAAACGGACGTTGCGGGGCGATTTTGGAGCTTGAAAGGAAGGGATTCTGCGGGAAAAAGAGGGTGTGCCATTCATATTTTGACACAGCCTCATGGGGCAATGGGGAGATGTATTAGTCAGCTGTCTGTTTCCAAAAGTATATTTTTCAGGAAATCAGCGGAAACGTTTTCCATTTCGGATTTATCATAAATGTAAAGAAAGCGCAATTCGCCGTTTTCAATTTTGTAGCGGATGATGACTCTTGCGCCACCCCGTGTCCCCTTTCTTTTGGATGTAATGCCCAGGCGTATTTTGCGCATTTGCAGCGCGAGAGCAGTGCCTTGCAGGGGGTTATCCACCAGGCTCAAGAGTAACCTACCGAAGTCTTTTTCCAATGAGCGGTATTTTTTCTTCAGCCTCTTGAATTCGTGGAGGAATTCATGGGAGTATTTGATGTTTTTCACCATACTGCCATCACAGTTCATGGATGATATCGAGCGCTTCTTTTACGGACAGGGCGGGTGCTTCGTCACACTGTTTGTCGGCGCGTTTCAGTTTGCGGGCCAGGTTGTATGCCGCGATGGCTTTCTCATACTCGCGCCATTTCCGGGGGGACATTTTCACATGGATGTACCCATCTTTCTTTTCAATGGTGATGTTCTTGTTCATAAGGCAGATGTATTTGTTGTTTCTACAAATGTAGTGATTATGTTTGGGATATGCAAGTGATAACTGCACAAAAATCCGCTCCACTACCTTCCGGCAGGGAACGGATTCACAACAAAACAAACCTTTGCCCGCTACTATCACCGCCATTTCGGTTTTTGGGCGAAGGCTTTCCGCCGGATAAAACGGACGTTGCGGGGCGATTTTGGAGCTTGAAAGGAAGGGATTCTGCGGGAAAAAGTGTACTTTTGCCGAAAAAACGGGGAAGGTGTGTCATGATTGCACACCGTGTGCAACGCTGGTGCTCCTCCCTGCAAATTGTTGCCTTGTTATGAGAGTCTTGTTGATAAATACCTCCGAACGTATGGGAGGTGCGGCCATTGCCGCCAGCCGCCTGTTGGAAGCGTTGAAGAATCATGGCATCAAGGCCAAGATGCTGGTGCGTGACAAAGAAACGGACCAAATCACCGTCGTGCCCCTCCGCCAGAGTTGGTGGCTGGTGTGGAAGTTCGTGTGGGAGCGTGTGGTCATCTGGATGGCCAACCGCTTCAGCCGGAAAGACTTGTTTGCCGTGGACATCGCCAACACGGGGACGGACATCACCGCCCTGCCCGAGTTCCAGCAAGCCGATGTCATCCACCTGCATTGGATTAACCAAGGCATGCTGTCTATGCAGGGAGTGAGAAAAATCCTGGAGTCGGGCAAGCCCGTGGTCTGGACCATGCACGATTTGTGGCCTTGCACCGGCATCTGCCATTACACCCGGGGCTGCGACCATTACCGCACGGAGTGTCACAACTGCCCCTTCATTGACGGCGGACGGCGCGAACACGACCTTTCCTATCGGGTCTTCCATCAAAAGCAGGAGCTCTATGCCCGCCACCGCATCCACTTCGTCACCTGTAGCCGATGGCTGGGCGAACAGGCACGCAAAAGCAGCCTGCTGGCCGGACAGCCCGTCACTACCATCCCCAATCCCATCAACACCAACCTCTTCCGCCCGCACGACAAGGCATCGGCGCGCGAGCGTTGCCGCCTGCCGCTGGACAAAAGGCTGATGCTGTTCGGCTCGGTGAAGATTACGGACAAGCGCAAGGGCATCGACTACCTGGTGGAGTCGTGCCGCCTCCTGGCTGCGCAGCATCCCGAACTGAAGGAGCGCCTGGGCGTGGTGACCTTCGGCAAGTATTCCCAACAGCTGAAGGACATGCTGCCTTTCCGTGTCTATCCCCTGGACTTCGTGCGCGACGACCATCGCCTGGTGGACATCTACAACGCCGTGGACATCTTCGTCACTCCTTCGCTGGAGGACAACCTGCCCAACACCATCATGGAGGCCATGGCTTGCGGCACTCCCTGCGTGGGTTTCAACGTGGGCGGCATCCCTGAGATGATAGACCACCTGCACAACGGCTACGTGGCTACCTACAAATCTGCCGAGGACTTTGCCAACGGCATCTACTGGACCCTGACCGATCCGGACTATCCAAACCTGGCCGAGCAGGCGTGCCGCAAGGCCGTCACCCATTACTCGGAGGACACCGTGGCCCGTCGCTTCATTGATTTGTATAATAAACTTTGATAAGTAGATGTTCGTATTTAGTTTATATAATAGGAGTTAAGAAGTTAAGGAGTTATCACTCCGCTTCGCTCCGTTAGGAGTTAAGCCGATAGTAAGTCAATGAGCCGTATACACAGAAGGTATTGGCTTAACTCCTTAACTCCTTAACTCCTCAAAAGATAGTATTATCATTTAATTCCCGCGACTAACTTATGCACAACCGTCCCACACCCACCTTCAGCATCATCACAGTCACCTATAACGCCGGTGCCGTGCTGGAAGACACCATTCAAAGCGTCATCGCCCAGACCTACCACCACGTGGAGTACATCATCGTTGACGGTGCCTCGAAGGATAATACCCTGGCCATTGTCGCCCGCTACCGCAACCGCATCGCCCGTGTGGTCAGCGAGCCGGACCGCGGCTTGTACGATGCCATGAACAAGGGCATCGCCCTGGCTACGGGTGACTATCTCTGTTTTCTCAACGCCGGCGACAGTTTCCACGAAGACGACACTTTGCAGCAGATAGTCCATTCCCTGGCTCCGCAGGACACCCTGCCCGGCGTCATCTATGGCGACACGGACCTGGTGGACGCCGAAGGCCACTTTGTCCGCAAGCGCCGCCTCTCGCCGCCCGAGGTCCTGACGTGGAAGAGTTTCCGCCAGGGCATGCTGGTCTGCCATCAGGCCTTCTTTGCCCGGCGCGACCTGGTGGAGCCTTATGACCTGCGCTACCGCTTCTCTGCCGACTTCGACTGGTGCATCCGTGTCATGAAGAAGGCACGCACGCTGCACAACACCCACTTGGTCGTCATCGACTACCTGGACGAAGGTCTGACCACTGCCAACCGCCGTGCCTCGCTGCTGGAGCGCTTCCGCATCATGGCACGCCACTATGGGTGGCTCAGCACCGTGGCCCATCATGCGTGGTTCGTGTTGCGGCTGGTGCTGAAGAAGTGAGCATGCCGTGCCTCACGGCACCAGCATCGCCCGCAGTTCCTTTACCCCTTCGGACGCCCCTTTCTGTATCACCCGCACCGCACGGTCGCTGTGCACGTCTACCGGCTTCGGGTCTATCAGGTAGACCTCGGCCCCGGCGGGCACATAGTAGAGCAGGCCGGCGGCGGGATAGACGTTCATCGACGTGCCGATGATGACAAAGATGTCCGCTTTCTCCACATACTTGATAGCCGTTTCAATCTCGGGCACGGCCTCGCCGAACCACACGATGAAGGGGCGCAATTGGCTGCCGTCGCCTGCCAGGTCGCCCAGGTGTACTTCATATTCCTCCGGCTTCAGTTCTTTAATATAATGTGGGTTATAGGGGTCGCGGCTGGAGCACACCTTGGTCAGCTCGCCGTGCAGGTGGATGACGTGCGTGCTGCCCGCGCGTTCGTGCAGGTTGTCCACGTTTTGCGTCACGACGGTCACGCGGAAGTCTTTCTCCAGGGCAGCCACGCCCAGGTGTCCTTCGTTGGGTTGTACCTCCAGCAGTTGCTTGCGCCGCTCGTTATAAAAGTTGATGACCAGTTCGGGGTTGCGTGCATAGCCCTCGGGCGTGGCCACTTGCTCTACGGGATACTGTTCCCACAAACCACCGGCATCGCGGAAAGTGCTGATGCCGCTCTCGGCGCTCATGCCGGCGCCGGACAATACGACCAGGTTCTTTTTCATAAGTGTTTAGTTCTATGGTGGAGTAAGGATGAATGGATGGATTCCTTGGGGCAAAGGTAGCGAATGTTTGGCGTAGATGCAAGGATGCGGGCGGCTTTGTTTGCCTTCCTCGCCCGTGGATATCTCCGCCCGTGCCTGCGGATATCCCTGCCCGCGGGCGCAGATATCTCTGTCCGCGGACGCGGATATCCCCGCATTTCCCCACTTACGCCTCCGTCCGCTTCAGGTCTCTTTTTCCTCTCTTTCTCCTCTCTTATTCCTCTCTTTTTCCTCTCTTGAGAGGCTTATGTGGGATAAATGCCCATTGGGTCTGGTTTCGGCTTGCCTGTAAACTGCCGGAAAGCCTGAAAAACGCCTGAAATTGTCCTCTTCTACTCCCACCAGAAACTAAAAAGCAGGGGCCTTCTGAAGTCAATAGGCTTCTCTTATGCACGATTTCTTTTCGGTAACTCAAAAAATGGGTTCCCAACGTAAGAATCGGCATTTTCAATTATTTCTACAGGCAATCATCCCATGTATGGCGGCAACGACCAAGGCAAAGTCAGGTCCGATGATTCCTTCGTGGAATGATGAAGTGGCGTATGCGCTTGTTTTTCCGATGATTTTGCCGCTTCTAAGAAATTTTAAATCCCCCGGAAGGCATTCATTCGGAGAAAAGACGTATTTTTGCGCCTTGCTAAACGACAATCGGCTGAAAACGAAAGAACTTTGGCCGGTCATTAAAACGAAAACATGGATAAATTCAGTTACGCTATCGGCTTGGGAATAGGCCAGAATTTGTGGGGCATGGGTGCGCGCGGCCTCGTTGTGGAGGATTTTGCGCAAGCAGTAAAGGACGTATTGGATGGTAATCAGACCGCCATCACGCATGCGGAGGCCCGCGAGATTGTAAACAAGTATTTTGAGGAATTGGAACAGAAGGTCAATGCCGAGAACATAGAAAAGGGTAGGCATTTCCTGGAGGAGAACAAAAAGCGCCCCGAAGTGGTGACCCTTCCCAGCGGCTTGCAATATGAGGTGCTGAAGGAGGGAGACCCCACTGCCGTCCGCGCCAAACTGACCGACCGGGTGCAGTGCCATTATGAGGGCTTTTTGCTGGACGGTACGCTGTTCGACAGTTCTATCCGTCGTGGGGAGCCCGCCACATTCGGTGTCAACCAGGTAATTCCCGGTTGGGTGGAAGCCTTGCAGCTGATGCCCGAGGGAGCCAAGTGGAAGCTTTACATCCCCAGCGAATTGGCCTACGGTGCCCAAGGAGCCGGCGAGATGATTCCGCCCCACAGTACACTCGTCTTTGAGGTAGAACTCCTGAAAGTTTGTTAAACAGTGAGCCGTGTTTGCTGATTGGCGATTGGTAACGCGTTAATCGCCCCATACTAATCACTCATCGCTAAACACTCATCACTATTCGCTTGTCATTAAACATTAATATTAAATAAAGCAAAATGAAAAAGTTATCTTTGTTTGTGGCCGTGGCTCTTGCCGTCGGCTTCAGTTCCTGCTCGGGTCAAAGCTCGAAAGGAAATTTGGAAAACAGCGTAGACTCCTTGTCCTACGCTATCGGTATGGCCCGTACACAAGGTCTTGATCAGTTCCTGATGCAACAGGGCATTGACTCCGCACACGTGGTGGATTTCGTGAAGGGTTTCAATGAAGGTGCCACCAAGTTGGACTCCAAGGATGCTGCCTACATCATCGGCCTGCAAGTAGGGCAGATGGTTAGCAAGCAATGGGTGGAAGGCTTCAACCGTCAGATTTTCGGCAACGACAGCACGCAGACTTTGAGCCGTGAGCAGATGCTGGCTGGGTTCGTAGCCGGTACGCTGGGACGTGAGGATGTGATGACGCGGATGCAAGCCCAGACCTATATGAGTACTGAGATGGATGCCATCCGCGAGAAGACGTTGGCTGTGGAATTTGCAGACAATAAGGCAGCCGGCGAGAAATTCCTGGCTGAAAACAAGACCAAGGAAGGCGTGCAGACCACTCCGAGCGGATTGCAGTATAAAATCATCACCAAGGGCAACGGTCCTGTGCCTGCCGATACGAACCGCGTGCAGGTGAACTACAGGGGCACGCTCATCGACGGTACTGAATTTGACAGCTCTTACAAGCGTAAGGACAAGAATGGTAAGAGCAAACCCGCCGTTTTCTCTCCCAAACAAGTCATCAAGGGATGGGGTGAGGCTTTGACGATGATGCCTGTCGGATCTAAATGGGAACTTTATATTCCTTACGAACTGGCTTATGGTTCGCGTAACACCGGAAAGATCAAACCCTTCTCTGCACTCATCTTCGAGGTGGAAGTAGTGGGCATTGCAAAGTAAGCAGAAACATTTCCATCCATACCGCGGGCAAGACAAATGCTGCAAAAGCATCGGTCTTGCCCGTTTTTTATGTTTTTTCTGCAATTTTTCCCCGCTTTGAATGGATAAATTAGAATAAATCCCTATATTTGCTTACTTTTTGATAAGAGTGTTACCTTTATACTTCATGTTATGGAAAAAATAGATAGTCTTGACCGGCAGATTCTGGAGATTATCTCGCAGAATGCCCGCATCCCGTTTAAGGACGTGGCGGCAGAATGTGGCGTGTCGCGCGCAGCCATCCATCAGCGTGTGCAGCGCCTGATAGACTTGGGTGTCATCATCGGCTCCGGGTATCATGTCAATCCAAAATCCTTGGGTTACCGCACTTGTACCTATGTGGGTATCAAGTTGGAGAAAGGTTCCATGTACAAGGCCGTTGTAGCTGAATTGGAGAAAATTCCCGAGATTGTGGAGTGTCATTTCACCACCGGTCCCTATACCATGCTGACCAAGGTTTATGCCCGTGACAATGAGCACTTGATGGAGTTGCTGAACAGTAAGATGCAGGAGATTCCCGGCGTCATCTCCACGGAGACCCTCATCTCGCTGGAGCAGAGCATCAAGAAGGAAATCCCCATTTGTCCGGAATAAGCCTATATGGAGAAATTGCTGACCGAATATCACGTGGCAGGGCTTGCATTGGGCATTTGCACGTTTCTCATCATCGGCTTGTTCCATCCCGTTGTGGTCAAGGCGGAATATTATTGGGGTACACGCTGCTGGTGGGTCTTTCTGTTGTTGGGCCTCGGCGGCGTGATTGCATCTATGTGCGTATCAGATTTCTTCATATCCTCATTGTTGGGTGTCTTCGCTTTCTCCTCGTTCTGGACTATCAAAGAAGTGTTCGACCAAGAGAAACGTGTTCGCAAGGGCTGGTTTCCCAAGAATCCCCGTCGCAAGTACAGGTTCTGAACAGTTTCTGAAAGAAAAACTGAACGAAAAACCACCCTACAACTTGCATATCTCGGATAAAAGCACTACTTTTGCCCCCGCTATCCACATGAAGGGTGCATCGGACTTGTAGCTCAGTTGGTTAGAGCAACAGACTCATAATCTGGAGGTCCCAGGTTCAAGCCCTGGCTGGTCCAC
>DHKFC23501__coassemble_1152_pt1 | contig 27972 bp, 27 predicted proteins | sample DHKFC23501__metabat2_low_PE_030 | metagenome-assembled genome bin DHKFC23501
TGTGGGCCTTCTCGTCCTACTTCTTCATCCTCATCTCCGCCGGACACATCTGGAAATTCGTCACCCTGGCCTACATCCCGCCCACGATAGGCGGCATGGTGCTCATCTACCGCGGCCGGCTGCTGGCGGGCGGCGTGGTGACGGCCCTGTTCACTGCCCTGCAGGTGATGTCCAACCACCTGCAGATGACCTACTACTTCCTGTTCGTCATGCTCTTCCTTGTCATTGCCTACGGCATCGGGGCGTGGCGCGAAGGCCGGATGCCGCAGTTTGTCCGCGCCACGGGCGTGCTCGTCATCGCCGGACTGGTGGGCGTGGCTATCAACCTCTCGAACCTCTATCACACCTATACGTACAGCAAGGAAACGATGCGCGGCCCCAGCGAGCTGACGCATGACACCGGCGCCCAGCAGGCCAACGCCAGCGGCGGACTGAACCGCGACTACATCACGCAGTGGAGCTACGGCATCGGCGAGACGTGGACGCTGCTGGTGCCCAACTACAAGGGCGGTGCCTCCGTCCCCCTGGCCCAGAACGAGACGGCGATGGAGAAAGCCGACCCGCGCTATGCCGGGCTGTACCGCTCGCTGACGCAATACTTCGGCGAGCAACCCATGACGGCGGGACCCGTCTACGTGGGCGCGTTCGTGCTCTTCCTCTTCCTGCTGGGCTGCTTCGTGGTGAAGGGACCGCTGAAGTGGGCCCTGCTGGGTGCCACGGTGCTGTCCATCCTGCTGTCGTGGGGCAAGAACATGATGTGGCTGACGGACCTCTTCATCGACTACGTGCCGATGTACGACAAGTTCCGCGCCGTGTCGTCCATCCTGGTCATCGCCGAGTTCACCATCCCCTGGCTGGCCATCCTCGCCTTGGTGAAGCTGATGCAAGAGCCCGCGCTGCTGCGCCGCCACCTCCGGGGCGTGGCCGTCAGCCTGGTGCTCACGGCGGGCGTGGCGCTGTGGATGGCCGTTCCCGGCGGCACGCCGTCGCCCTCGGACTACGTGTCCACGCAGGAGATGGCGATGCTGCAAGGCGCTGCCAATCAAGGCTATCTGCCCGCCGAGGAGCTGCCCGGCATCCTGGCCAACGTGTCCGAGATGCGCGCCGCGCTGGTACAGAGCGACGCCCTGCGCTCCTTCCTCATCATTGCCGTCGGCGTGCTGCTACTCTTGCTCTATGCCCGGGGACGGCTGCGCCGGTCGTTCACCGTGGGCGGCATTGCCCTGCTGTGCCTCGTCGACCTGTGGGGCGTCAACAAGCGCTACCTGTATGACGACCAGTTCGTCCCCGCCTCGACCAGCAAGACCGTCTTCGAGCCGACCGAGACGGACAAGACCATCCTGGCCGACCCGGCCCTGGACTACCGCGTGCTGAACCTCGCCACCAATACCTTCAACGAGAACAACACCTCCTACTGGCACAAGAGCATCGGCGGCTACCACGCCGCCAAGCTGCGCCGCTACCAGGAACTGATAGACCACCACATCGTGCCCGAAATGCAGGCCCTGGCCTCGGAGGTAGTGGCCAAGGGCGGACGCATGGACAGCCTGGAGGCCGCGAAGTTCCCCGTGCTCAACATGCTGAACACGCGCTACGTCATCTTCCCCGCCGCCGAGGACGGCCGGACCGTCCCGCTGCAGAACCCGCACGCGCTGGGCAACGCCTGGTTTGTCCGCCACGTGCAGTACGTGGCCAACGCCGACGAGGAGATAGACGCGCTCTCCGGCCTCCGGCCCGCCGAGACGGCCGTGGTGGACGCCCGCTTCCGCGACGCCCTGAAAGGACTGGAACAGGCGCCGGCGGACAGCCTCGGCACCATCCGCCTGACCGCCTACGAGCCCAACCGCCTGGTCTACGAGACGCAGAACACGACGGACGGCGTGGCCGTATTCTCCGAAATCTACTACCCCGCCGGCTGGCAGGTGACCATCGACGGACAACCCGCCCCCCTGGCCCGCGCCAACTATGTGCTCCGCGCCCTCCACATCCCCGCCGGACAGCACACGGTGGAGATGCGCTTCGACCCGCAGAGCCTGCACGTCACCGAGGGCATCGCCTATGCCGGACTGTCGCTGCTGGCCGTGGGCGCGCTGGCCGCCATCGGACTGGGCATCCGGCGGAGACGGAAAGAAGCGGAGGCGTAAGGATTAAATGATAATTTATCGGTGTGATTCTTTAGACGCAGATGACGCGGATGACGCAGATTCATTTTCTTTATTGACTGATTATCCGTTATCAAAGATTATAGATCAGCGTCATCTGCGTCTAAAGAATTAAATTCCTATTTATCACAAAAACTTCGGCCCCCCCATTCCGTTATGACGGCCGAAGAATTTCCGGGAACGTCCCCGCTCTTCTCTAAAACCGGTACGTCCCCGCCAGCCCCATCACATGCGTCCCCTTCGCCGGGCTGTCCTGGTAGAGGTAGAACAGGTCGCCCGTCCAGCCGCCGCCCAGCGGGAAGGCCGCCCCGCCCCGGTAGCGCGTGCGGGCCAGGCGGAATCCGTCGCCCACGAACAGGCTGTTGAACGTCTCCACCGACACATAGGGCTCCACGCCGCTCCGCGCCAGCGTGTGGCCCAGGCGCAACCGCTGGCGCAGCAGCATCTCGCGGAAGCCGTGCTGGCCCAGCGAATGCTCGTACTTCTCGCGCAGCGACACGTCCAGCCACCGCCACAGGCGCGTGGACAGCACGGCCCGCAACCGGTAGACGTGGCACGCCATCCAGCCGTCCGCATCCATATTGTTGTAGGAAAACTCATAGTTGACACCCAGCGACAGCCACGGCCACATTTGCCGGTTGACGGCCAGGTAGGCCACCGCGCAGTCCGTCCGCCGCAGGCGGTCCTTGGTGCGCCACTCCAGCAGCGCGTCCAGCTCCAGCCCCGCCCGCTGCCAGTCGTGCACCACCTCCACCACGGCCCATGTAGCCAAGTCCTGCTGTTGCGCCGCCGCCCGGCTCCCCGGGCAAACGGATAGAAGAAGGGCCGCAACCAACCCTTTCCATGCTCTTTTTTTCATGATAAGTAGATGTTGATATTTAGTTTATATATAGGAGTTAAGAAGTTAAGGAGTTATCACTCCGCTGCGCTCCGTTAGGAGTTAAGCCGATAGTAAGTCAATGAGCCGTATACACAGAAGGTATTGGCTTAACTCCTTAACTTCTTAACTCCTTAACTCCTTAACCCCTCAAAAGTTCTTGCAACTTACCTATCCGGTAATCTTTTGCTTCTTTTTCTAACGTTGTCTATTCTTTAGTGTACGATGCTCTCCGTGGTTCCCCGTCCTCGCTACATCATCAGGTTTCTCCGGACGGAAAACTTCACGATGGCCATCGCCGTGATTTTCTTTATCTCCAGGTCCATCGGCGCATGGTGGCGGTTGTAGCTGACCAGGCGGATGCATCCGGGACGGTCGGACCGGTTGACGTATTTCACCACCAGGTAGTCGTCGCGGTCCGTCCGGTAGGACACCAGGTAAATCTCGCCGTAGATGACGTCGTTGAAGTTCGTGATGTAGCGGAAGCCCACGATGTCGCCCGCCTTCAGGACGGGATACATGCTGTCGCCGCTGACGTACACCGCCCCGTCGCAGGCCGGGACATTGGGGATGACAATCTGCCCCAGGGCATACTGCGGACGGGCGTCGAGCAGGGTCTTCAGATTGGCCGCGGCCTCGATGTCATACAGGGTCACGCTGCGATTGCCCAGCGCCTCCGCGCTCTTGGGGAGGTGGAGGCGTTCCACCCGGCCGCTGGCCAGCTCGTTGTCGCAATACCCCTGCTGCAGCACGGGCGAGCCCTTGCCTGTCAGCAGCCAATTATAGTCCACCCCGTCCAGCCGGCCCAGCAGCAGGGGGAAGTCGATGCTGTTGCGGGCCACCCAGTTGCTCAGCGTCGAGCGCGACACGCCCAGAAACTCAGCCAACTCGCTGTCGCGCAGGAAACCCATCGCCAGCTTGGCACGCTTCACGACCTCCGCCACGTTGAAAATCTCGTCATTGTTCTTTTCACATCTCATATTTTTCCTCCTTACAGGTTTCAAATCAGGAACTTACAAAAATCCAAATAATAATCCAAGAATTTTATTGTTTCCTTTTTGAAAATTACATTTATATTTGCCCACAAAAATAAAGAAACCATTTTAAATACGCAACAGATGAAACACATTTCTTCGACACTCCCCCATCCGCCGCCTCCGCCATATTCCGCCGTCCCGGACGCGGACTACTGCAAGCACGGGCGCAGACTACAGCGCCCGTGCGCGAGGATATCCCGGAATACATTACCTAAAAACATACAACGACCTATGAAGACAATTCATGAAAACCCAACCCGCACCTGCAGCCTCTGCCACCGCACACTGCCCGCAGACCATTTCTATATCATTAACAAGCGCACCGGCAAGCACGACGCCTACTGCAAGTCCTGCCGCCGCCAGCAGAACTACCTGCACCAACACCCCGACGAGGCCCTCGCCCCGACGGAAAAGACACCCGCTCGCCCGAACATCTTCACGGAGACCGACCCGCAACGGCGCATGCAACTCATCCTGCAGGCTTGCAAGGTGGTCCGCGAGAGCGTGAGGCGCAAACAGCAACAACTACGGGAGGAAGGCCTGGACGACGAACCCTGACCCCTGCCCACCGGACTTATAAACCCACACAACCCTACAACCATGGCAAGAATCAAGAAACAAGGGCTGGACTACTTCCCCCTGGACACCGACTTCATGCATCAACGTGCCGTGCGCCGCCTGATGAAACAGCATGGCGACCGCGCCTTCACCGTGCTGCTCAGCGCCCTGTCCGCCATCTACGGCGGCGAGGGCTACTACGTCCGCTTCAACGACGCCTTCTGCGAGGACCTCTCCACCGAGCTGTTCGACACCGACGCCCGGCAGGTGGAGGACGTCCTGCGGACGGCCGTCAAATGCGGCCTTTTCGACGAGCGCCTCTGCCGCGAACACGGCATCCTGACCTCGGCCCACATCCAGGAGCAATACCTCTACAGCAGCAAACGCCGCCGCAAGCGCAACCTGGACGAACGCTACCGGCTGGTGGAAACCGACGCGGAAGCAGCCCCCGCCCGTGACGACGAGGAAACGGGCCACGCAACCCAAACGGCCGGAAATGTAACGCAAACACCCGAAAATGTAACGCAAACGACCGAAATTGCGACGCAAACGCCACAAAGCAAAGCACAGCAAAGCAAAGCACAGCAAAGCAAAAAGAAACCCCTCCCCCAGGGTTCCCCCGACAACGGGGGCACCGCGGAGGGCGACGGCCGGACGCCGCCGCCGGTGGAGGAACGGGAGACTCACGACGACGCCTACTGGCTGCAACGCGTCGGCGAGCTGAATCCGCCCGCCGACGGCCGGCCACGCAACTACGACAACCTCCTGATGGAGATGCAACGATGGCGGGTCCCGCCCCAGGAACAGTATGCCATCATCCTGAAAAGCGGCTTCGGCCTCATCGGCCACCCCGTGTGGCAGGGCATCAGCGAGATTGTGAAGAAACCCAAGGACATCCGCCAGCCGGGACGGTTCCTGCTGAGCAAGTGCAAGTAGGGGGACGTGCCGAAATCTTAACGGCACGCAGACAGGACGGATGGGCGCGGATTATAGTTCGTTAAAAATGCCACGCCCCTCCGTGCCCAACAGTTTTTTTCCGTAAATCTGTGTAAGGAATATACCTCTCTGAAATCAAGAGAGTTAGGAGAATTACCTCGTTTTGGGGTAATGAGTTGGCAACCGTCCTGATTGCCGTGGTCTGCATCGCTTTGCTTGTTTTGGTAACTCTTACGGATGCAAAGGTATAAAAAATATTCAGGCTGGAAGAAGTATTCCAAATATTATTTCAGCCTGAATGGTCATCCACTCTCTTGGCATCCACTCTCTTATGCCGTTTTTGGCTTGAGGCAATTTACGAGCAGGGAAGCCACGGTAAAGGTAACTCCTACACCTACCACACCTGTCCATCCATAATGTTGCCAAGACAGACCTGAAACGAATGTACCGGCAGAACCGCCCAAGAAATAAATGGTCATATAAACGGTATTGACACGATTGATGGCAGATGCATCGAGGGCAACCACGCTTGTCTGATTAGACAAATGAATGCATTGCATTCCTGCATCAATCAAAAGGATGGCGATTACCATCCACAAGTAGCTGTCATTCAAAAAAAATGCCAGCAGCCATGCAGCCAACACCACACATCCTCCGGCAATAGAGAAGAACCTTGCACCATACTTTTGGATATAACCGCTAATGAATACAACCGTAGATGCACCTGCCAACCCACACAAACCGAGTGCCCCGATAATATCGTCACTCGCAAAGAAAGGCTCTTGTTTCATTCGGAAAGCAAGGCAACTCCACAAAGCGAAGAATGAACCATAAGCCAATGCCGCCCTTAACGAAGCGATACGCAAATACGGGTATTTGTAGAACAGGCGCAACAGGGATTTCATCAGCCCCATATAATTTCCTTGTGAACGGGCAGACAGCACGGGCAGCATCTTGTAAATCATCAGAAAACATCCGAGCATAAACACGCAAGCTACAAAATAGACGGAACGCCATCCCCATACATCAGCGAGAAAGCCACTGAACACCCGCGAGCCAAGAATTCCTATGAGCAGGCAGGACTGTATGATTCCCACGTTGCGCACCTTGTGTGCGGGTGCTGAATGATAAGATACCAGCGGGATGAAAAACTGCGGCATAACCGAAGATGCACCGGCAAGCAAGGATGCGCCCCACACCCAATAGATATTCGGGGCAAGGGCGATGGCAAGCAATGCACACATGGAAACGATATAATTGGTCAATATCAGCTTCTTTCGTGAAACCAAGTCGCCAAGCGGAATTACAAACACAAGTCCGGTCACATAGCCTATCTGGGTCAATGTCGCTACCATGCTGGCAGAAAAGTCGTTTACCGCAAAATCTTTTGCCATGCTACCCAACAAAGGTTGGTTGTAGTAGCAGTTGGCAACGGAAAGTCCGGTAGCGGCTGCCATCAGAGCCAGCAGAGATGCCGGAATGCCTTGGTTCTCCCTCAATTCATACTTCATCGGTCACCTCCTTTCAATATGAAACAACTTTCAATCCTATCAAGGAAGCAATGAGCGTGAACAGGAAGAAAAGACGGATGGGAGTGGCAGGCTCCTTGAAAACGAATATTCCTATCAAGACCGTGCCGACCGCCCCGATGCCTGTCCAAATGGCGTATGCCGTTCCTAAAGGCAAAGTCTGCACAGCTTTGGCAAGCAAAGCCATGCTCAGTACGGTGGAAGCAAGGAAACCGCTTCCCCACAGATAAAATTCAAGACCTGACGCCGCCCTCGTCTTCCCTAAGCAGAATGTGAGGCTCACCTCAAATAATCCTGCGAACAATAAGATTATCCAATTCATATCTATGATTTATTAAAATTCGGGCGCAAAGGTAAACAAGTAATCCCTCATAACTTTTTGCATTTGACAAAAACGCATTTTGCATTTGACAAAAAACAACCGTTCATTCTCGTTTCTATGTACTATTTCATAATTTTGCACACCGATAACAATAAATTATGGATATTAAGCAAATCATCAACCTGAGATATGCCATGCCGGACACGTCTTTGGACAGGTTACGGCAATGCCTGACGGAAGTTTCATACCCCAAAGGATACCGAGTGTTGGAAAGCGGGAAGGTGGAGAAAGACATCTTTTTCATCAAACAAGGCATTGTTCGCGCCTACACTTCGGTAGAAGGGAAAGAAATTACTTTTTGGGTCGGCAAAGAAGGGGCCACTCTCGTTTCTATGAAAGGATACGTGAACGATGAGCCGGGATATGAAACGATGGAGCTGATGGAGGATTCGATCCTGTATGTATTGGAAAGAAAAAAACTGAAAGAATTGTTTTCAGAAGACTTGCACATCGCTAATTGGGGGCGGCGTTATGCGGAAATGGAGTTGCTTGCCACCGAAGAACGGCTGATTTCCATGTTGTCCGCCATCGCCTCGGAACGGTATAAGGAGTTGTTAGAGAAAGAGCCTGACTTGTTGCAACGGTTACCATTGGGAAGTATCGCGACCTATTTAGGTGTCACACAAGCAAGCCTGAGCAGGATTAGAGCACAAATAAAGTGACGTTTCAACAAACAGGGGGACAGCAAGCGGTTTTGGTCTGCTCAAAAACACTTCTTGGCTTTTTGGATGATGGATTTCAAGAATGACACTTTCTTTTGGCGTTCCGCTTCCTTGTCCGACAATTCCCTGCGATACTTGGCTTGCAGTTCCATAAGCTGGCGTTGGTGTTCCTCCTGCTGCCGCTGCATCTCGTTCTTTTTCGGTTGCAAAACTATAAATCAACGAGTTAAACCTTGACAAGCAAACCTACGCAGGGCATAGCAAATAAAACGGAGACTGTTAAATCTGCACTTTCATCGGGTAACGAATAGGAAATGCTTCAGTCCGCTTTGAAACAGTTTTCAGCCCTCTTCCCAACTTCCGTGATTTTCTCCCAACCACTTAATTCACAGATTATATTGCGTTAATCTGCTGAATTTCGGAGGTTTTTCCATAGATTTTCCGTAAATTTGCAACGATAACACTACACCCACATGCCACTGGAAGGATTACACGAAAGATACATCAACTTCTACACCGACTTCGCCTTCAAGAAACTGTTCGGGACGGAAGTCAACAAGGAACTGCTACGCAGCTTCCTCAACGCGCTGCTGGACGGACAGGAGGTCATCACCAACCTGACCTACCTGAACACCGAACAGCTGGGCACGCAGGAGCCTGACCGGAAAGCCGTGTTCGACATCTATTGCGAAAACGAGCACGGGGAGAAATTCCTGGTGGAAATGCAGAAGGCGGAACAACAGTTCTTCAAGGACCGCAGTGTGTTCTACGCCACCTTCCCCATCCGCGAACAGGCCAAACGCGGAGACTGGAACTACCGGCTGAAGGCGGTCTACACCATCGGCATCCTGAACTTCACCTTCGACGACAAAGACCCCGACTATTTCCACCACGAGGTGAAACTGATGGATACCCGCACCAAGGAAGTGTTCTACGACAAGCTGACCTTCATCTACCTGGAAATGCCCAAGTTCACCAAGACGGAGGACCAACTGGTCACGATGTTCGACAAATGGCTCTATGCCATCCGACACCTGGCCACCCTGCTCAACCGACCCAAAGCCTTGTACGAGAAGGTATTCGAGCAACTCTTCACCGCTGCCGAAATCGCCAAGTTCAACCCCGAGGAACTCATGGAATATGAAGACAGCCTCAAGGCATTACGGGACTGGTACAGCGTGCTATCCACGGCGGAAAACAAAGGGTTCGCCCAGGGCAAGGAGGAAGGCAGGAAAGAAGGCGAGAAGAACAAAGCCCTCGCCATCGCCAGGCAGATGCTGGCGGACGGAATGCCCGCGGAAAGCGTGGCACGCTATACGAACCTGACCGTCGAGGAAATCAGACAACTGGAATGTTAATTATGTGTATCACGAGAAAAAAGTTTCCCCATATAGTCATACTAATAAAATGAATTCCTATATTTGCAAGAAATATTAACCTTTTAAACATATCCATTGTTTGCAAAGCTTTAGCTATTCTTCACGGCAAGCGGACGCTCCGACCGGGCGTCCCTACAAATTGAGTTTAGTAGGACATTTGCGAACATTCAAACAATCTAATCCCCCTCCATTATGAGATTACTGAAAATTACTCCGTTTCTCTTTGCCGGACTGCTGTTCTCTTGTACCCGGCCTCCTCAAAAAAACACTGCGCCGACATCCTACGAAATCAACCTGGATTCGACCTACGCCGCATTCCCGGAAGCGAATGTCGTGGATTACATCGCCTTGGAAACTTCTGAATCTTCACTGATAGCCAGCCTGACGAAGGTCATCGCCCATGATGACCTGATTTACATCTGGGACCGAATACAGAAGAAAGTCCTGATGTTCGACACGAAGGGCTGTTTCGTGAAGAGCATCCACAAAATCGGACAAGGACCGGGCGAATACACAGAGCCGTTCGACATGGACGTGGATCCGCAGGGCAATGTGTATGTGTATGACTGGGGGACACAAAGTATTATCAAGTATATTGATGGAGATGCTTCACAGCATGAAGTTCTGAAAATCGGAGAATACTGCTATGACATAGCTGTAACAAACCGGCATATTTATTTGGGCAATATATTTCGCGAGGGAATCCCCGCCATCAGCCTGGCCTCGTTCGACATGCAGACGCAGGAGTTGAAATCCCTGAAAGAGAACACGTTGCCCGAAGCGCAAAGCCTGCCCTACGGAAAACACCATTTCTTCCGCTCCGACAGCCTCATCTATTTCTACGAGCGTTTCCGACCGGAAATCCGGAAAATATCCAACGGCCTCGACGGGGATTTCATCTCCTTCCGCTCACAAAAAATCCCGACGGACGAAGAAGTAAAGGCATTAGGCACAGAGGACGACCCCATGGTAAAATTCCAGAAGTTAATGCAATACATTTCAGGCGTTTCAGCATGTTATGAAACCCCGGAATACATTTGCCTAACCTTCAACTCCGTACCTGAAATCCATAGTCTCATCCGCAAAACAGACGGAAGCATCACCTGCTCAGACAAGGGAATAAAGGGGATTCCCCCGGCAACTGTCTGCGCAGTGCAGGGAAGCCATTTCCTGGCCAATTTCACTCCTTCTGAAAAGAACATCGAAAAAGCCGTGGGATGCACGACCGACCCCTCCTTGCAAGACAAGTTGAAAGAGCTTACCGAGGAATCCAACCCCGTGCTGGTGGTATTTGACATCAAGTAACAAGACATAGAGTGTGATGAGTAAAGGCGTCATTATATGATGTCTCTACTCATTACCAATGAACCTGTTTCCGTTAAGCATAGCATCCCGTAAAAGAATGAAAGAATGGTTGGCATACATAGAATGTGCATTGATATTCTTGCTACTTACAGCTTGCAGGAACAACAAAGTTAAACAATCACCATACGGCACAGAAAACATCATAGGAAAGGAAATAAAGATAACAACCAACATACCTTTTCTGCTGCTAAACGACACGTTGAAAAATTTACCAAAATCTGATTACACAATTATTAATTACATAGATTCTTCCGATTGCGTTGCCTGCAATCTATACACATTAGAATGGAAATTCTTTATGGAAGAAATAGAATCATCTTCCCCACACAAAGTCACTCTCGTCGTTTATGTTTTACCTCAGGAAAAAGACCGTACATCAGATTTAAAATGGATTCTAATAGGCGATGACTTCAATTACCCTGTCTGTTTTGACAAGGAAAACAATTTTGCACGGATAAACCAACTACCTGTGGAGAAGATGTTTCATACATTTTTATTAGATGCAGACTACAAAATTGTATTAGTTGGAAATCCCATAACTCACCCTTCCATAAGAGAAAAATATAAATCAACTCTATGTGCAGAACAATAATCCTTATAGTGGGCATGTTACTTCAAAAAGAATGGATCGACCGAAAACAAGCCCCGATATACGGGAAACATTCCGAAATCAGGAATGTGTCACGATATAGTTCGTTAAAAATGCCACGTCCCTCCGCGCCCAACAGTTTTTTTTTGTAAATTTGCAACGATAACACTACACCCACATGCCACTGGAAGGATTACACGAAGGATACATCAACTTCTACACCGACTTCGCCTTCAAGAAACTGTTCGGGACGGAAGTCAACAAGGAACTGCTACGCAGCTTCCTCAACGCGCTGCTGGACGGACAGGAGGTCATCACCAACCTGACCTACCTGAACACCGAACAGCTGGGCACGCAGGAGCCTGACCGGAAAGCCGTGTTCGACATCTATTGCGAAAACGAGCACGGGGAGAAATTCCTGGTGGAAATGCAGAAGGCGGAACAACAGTTCTTCAAGGACCGCAGTGTGTTCTACGCCACCTTCCCCATCCGCGAACAGGCCAAACGCGGAGACTGGAACTACCGGCTGAAGGCGGTCTACACCATCGGCATCCTGAACTTCACCTTCGACGACAAAGACCCCGACTATTTCCACCACGAGGTGAAACTGATGGATACCCGCACCAAGGAAGTGTTCTACGACAAGCTGACCTTCATCTACCTGGAAATGCCCAAGTTCACCAAGACGGAGGACCAACTGGTCACGATGTTCGACAAATGGCTCTATGCCATCCGACACCTGGCCACCCTGCTCAACCGACCCAAAGCCTTGTACGAGAAGGTATTCGAGCAACTCTTCACCGCTGCCGAAATCGCCAAGTTCAACCCCGAGGAACTCATGGAATATGAAGACAGCCTCAAGGCCCTACGGGACTGGTACAGCGTGCTATCCACGGCGGAAAACAAAGGGTTCGCGCAAGGCAAGGAAGAAGGCAGGAAGGAAGGCATCGAAGAAGGCATGGCCAAAGGCATCGAAGAAGGCATGGCTAAAGGCATCGAAGAAGGCATGGCTAAAGGCATCGAAGAAGGCATGGCTAAAGGAAGAGAAGAAGGCATGGCTAAAGGAAGAGAAGAAGGCGAGAAGAACAAAGCCCTCGCCATCGCCAAGCAGATGCTGGCGGACGGAATGCCCGCGGAAAGCGTGGCACGCTATACGAACCTGACCGTCGAGGAAATCAGACGAAAGACATAGGGTGCGATGAGTAAAGGCATGACTCCACAAAAGGTGGGGAGAAAAAAGATTATTAAAACGTGGTATTTTATTTGTGTGAACAAAACAAAAGCCATACCTTTGCAATGTGGTTAAGCTTAATACACAAAACACACATTATTTATTAACTCTAAAAACACACACAGTATGCCAGTACTTTATGTACCCAAACAAGCCGCCAAGGCCAACAGCGCCGGCAAGAAGTTATTTTATCCCCGCGTACAACTGACGGGAAATGTGAACACGGACCAAGTGGCCCGCGAAATCGCCCAACTGTCCTCGCTGACGTCGGGTGACGTGAAGAACGTGATAGACAACCTGGTGACGGTCGTCGCCCGGCACCTCCAATCCTCGGAAAGCGTGACGCTGAACGGCTTCGGCAGCTTCCGCTACACGCTGGTCAAGGACAGCGAAGGCGTGGAAACCGCCGAGGAAGTGACGCCCTCGCAGTCCAAGCTGATGGTGCGCTTCACCCCCGCCAGCACGCGCAACACCAACGGCACGGTGGCCACGCGCTCCCTGGTGTCGGGCGCCCGCTGCGTCCGCTTCGACCAGGTGACCGTGGCGCCCGGAACGGGCGGCAGCGGAACGGATGGAAGCGACCCCGACTCCGGTGACGGCAACGAAGGCTCCTTCGGCTAAACAAACCGAACGGCTGAGTCTTTTGAACTCCAGATTCTTTAGACGCAGATAACGCGGATGACGCAGATTCATATTCTTTATTGACTGATTATCCGTTATCAAAGATTATAGATCAGCGACATCTGCGTCATCTGCGTCTAAAGAATCACATCGATAAATTATCATTTAATTCTGATTACTTCCTTAACTAAAAAACACACACACCATGAACGCAAACAAGAAAAACCTCTGGGACAAAATCCTGAAAGTGCTCATCGCCGTGCTCTCGGCCATCGCCGGCGCACTGGGCGCCAACGCAATGGGCCTGTAGCCGGCGGAACAAGGAAGGGAAACCCGATTCTTTTGAAGGACAGAAGAAGTGCCAAAATTCAAATGGCACACAGATGACACAGACAGGGCGGATGACCACAGATTATAATTCGTTGACTGGCGACTATAAATCCGTGTGAATCTGTTCCTGTCTGTGGCATCTGTATGCCAACCGTCCATTCCGTCACGGCCACGGACTGCGCTCCTTGACAGACTGATACACAATCCGAAAACACGGCTTCATCACCGCCTCAACAACCTCAGTTCCACCTGCGGCTTCAGGATATTGCCCACCCGCCAGGCGGAGGCGGGCACCGGGGCCGTCAGCGTGGCCCTGATGTCGCGCGAGGAGGCACCCACCAGGAACCGGTATTCGCCCTCGGAAACAGTCCACGAAGAGGCAGCTTCGTCGAACGAGGCCAGGTCGCGGACGGGGACCGCCAGCCGGACGGTCGCCGTCTCACCCGGCTGGAGCGTGGCGGTCTTGGCAAAGTCCTTCAGTTCCTTGTCGGGCTTGTTGGCCTTGGCGGCATCGTGCGCGGAGACGTAGAGCTGCACCACTTCCCGGCCGGGCACGGTGCCGGTATTGGTCACGTCGACACGCACGGTGTACAAGCCGCCGGATGACTCAATGACGGGATTGGCATACTCGAACGTGGTGTAGCTCAAGCCGTAGCCGAAGGGATAGGACACCTGGCGGTTGAAACTGTCGAAGTAACGGTAGCCCACGTAGATGTCTTCCTCATAGTCGGTATAGTCCACGTTCGCCACACGGCCTGCCTTGCGGGCCTCGCGCTCGGCAGCCACAAGGCCGGGATCCGACTCCAGATTGACGGGGAAGTTCTCCGTTGAGGCATGGTCCTGGTACCATACGGGAAACGTCATGGGCAACTTGCCGCTGGGCGAAACCTTGCCGCTGAGGATGTCGGCCACGCTGTTGCCCCCTTCCTGTCCGCCCTGCCAGGCGCAGAGGATGGCGTCGGGCAGGTCCCGCCACGAAGCGGTCTCGATGGGGCCGCCTATGTTCAGCACCACGACCACCCGCTTGCCGGCGGCGTGGAACGCATCGCAGACATCGGTTATGAGACGCAGTTCCTTCCTGTTCAGGTCGAAACCGGAGGAGCCGCGGTCGCGGAATTCGCCGGAGCCGCGGCCGATGGTGAGGACGGCCACGTCGGACCTGCCGGCACAGGCTTTCAGTTCATCGGCGCCAATCTCCATCTCTTCGGGCAGGACAATGGGCATGAAGGCCGCAGAAGGGTCTTTCCGGCCTGAAGGCTGCAGGCGCTTCTTCTCGGCGGCGATGTGGTCCCTGTAGCCGGCTTCCAGCGCATCGTCGACTGCGTAGCCCGCGCCCCTCAGCCCCTCCGGCAGAGAGACCGTATAGGCGCGGTTGACATTGCCCGAGCCGGTGCCGCCGGGGATGAAATCATACGACGTGCAGCCGAAAAGGGCCAGGCGCCTGACGGTCGAATCCAGGGGCAGGGCACTGCTGTCGTTCTTCAGCAGAACCATGCCCTCGGCGGCCGACCGCCGGGTGAGGGCGGCATGGGCCTTCAGGTCGGGGCGGTTGCTGTAGCGGTATCCACGGAAGCGGGGCGTCCGCAGGACCATCTCCAGGATGCGCCTCACGTTGGCATCCAGGACCTCCTCATCCAGCTGTCCGCTCTTCACGCCCTGCACAATGTCCGTGTACTGGCGGTCGTAGCCCGGCTGGAGCATGTCGTTGCCCGCCTTCATCTGGGCCACGGCATCGCGCCCGCCAAACCAGTCGGTCATCACCATGCCGGAGAATCCCCATTCGCCGCGCAGCAGCGAGGTCAGCAGTTCGGGGCTCTCGGAGGTGTAGGTGCCGTTCAGGTAGTTGTAGGAAGACATCACCGTCCAGGGGCGGCCTTTCTTCACGGCGATCTCAAATCCTTTGAGGTAAATCTCGCGCAGGGCACGCTGGGAGACGCGGGCGTCGTTGGCCGTGCGGTTGGTTTCCTGGTTGTTCACGGCAAAGTGCTTGATGCTGGTGCCCACGCCGTTGCTCTGCACGCCCTGCACGTAGGCTGCGGCCATCCGTCCGCTCAGGACGGGGTCTTCGGAATAATACTCGAAGTTGCGTCCGCACAAGGGGTTGCGCTGGATGTTGAGTGCCGGGGCCAGCAGGACGTCGGCGCCATACTCCAGCGCTTCATTGCCGATGGCCCGGCCTACGTCGTCCACCAGCCCGGTGTCCCACGTCGAGGCCAGCAGGGTGCCGATGGGGAAATGGGTGCAATAGTACGTGGCCGTGTCGCCCTCGCGCGTGGGGTCGATGCGCAAGCCGGCAGGACCGTCGGCCAGGACAACGGCCGGGATGCCCAGACGTTCGATGGGACAGGTGGTGCCGGCGGCGCCGGGCACGATGTCGTGCGTCTCGCCGATGACGGCACTGTCGCCGGAGAGGCCGCTCATGCCGGAACCTATAACCAGACGGACTTTCTCCTCCAGCGTCATGGCGCCGATGACGTCTTCGACGGGAGCCTGGCCCAGCTGCGGAGCAGGACGGCAAGCCAGGAGAGTGGCGGCACAGAGGGCCGCCGGAAGCAAGTGTTTCTTCATCGCAATAGTCTTTATATTAAGGATAGACTGCAAAGTAAGCGATTTTCCGGCAGAATCCCAGCACGGGACATAAAAAAAACCGTCCCGACTCTCACGAGCCAGAACGGAACACAAGTCAATAATACATGAAAAAACGCTATTTAGAGAGAGTTCTATTGTTGGATTCTCAAATCCGGTTCAAAGGTAGGCATTCCCGACGATTCATGCAAGAGTTTGCCTCTAAAAAAATGTTTTTTATCGACGAATCTCTCCGAATAACCCCGGAAAACAACCGGATAACCCGCAAGACGGATTCCCGGAAACCGGCGCAAGGCTTTTTTTAGGCCGCGAATGGCGGGGATGACGAGGATTTGTCGTACCTTTGCAGGAAAGAACCAAAAAAAGAAGCATTATGGAGACAACCCGCCAGAACAAAATAGCCCGCCTCCTACAGAAGGAGCTGGGCGACATCTTCCAGAAACAGACCCAGGGGACACACGGCGTGCTGGTGTCCGTCAGTGCCGTGCGCATCAGCCCGGACCTCAGCGTGGCCCGCGGCTATCTCAGCATCTTCCCCTCGGACAAGGCGCAGGACATCCTGAACAACATCAACGCCAACGTCAAGTCCGTGCGCTACGAACTGGGCACCCGCGTACGCCACCAGCTGCGCATCATCCCCGAACTGAAGTTCTTCCTGGATGATTCGCTGGACTACCTGGAACACATCGACGAGCTGCTGCAGAAGTGAGACTCGCTTATTACATCGCCCGCCGCTATCTCTTCGCACCCAAGAAACACCGTGCCGTCAACGTCATCTCTGCCCTATCTGCCTGTGGAGTGGCGTTGGCCACGGTGGCTTTGGTGTGTACGCTGTCCGTGTTCAACGGTTTTCAGGAGATGGTGGCAGGCTTCTTTACGGCCTTCGACCCGGAACTGAAAATCACCGCGCGGCGCGGCACCGTGTTCCATCCGGCCGATTCCTGCCTCCAGGCCATACGCCGCCTGCCCCAGGTGGCCGTCTGGAGCGAGACGCTGGAAGAGAACGCCCTGGTGCGCTACCACGACCGCCAGACGACGGCCACGGTGAAGGGCGTGGACAACGCCTGGCGAGGACTGGCTTCGGTGGACAGTCTGCTGTATGGCGGAGGCGAGTTCATCCTTCGGGACTCTGTTGTGTCCTATGCCATACCCGGCGTCGAACTGATGTCGGAGTTGGGCTGCGGCATCGCCTTCGTCGACCCGCTGGAGCTCTATGCCCCGCGCCACGGAGCGCGCATCAATGTGGCCAATCCGTATGCCGGCCTGCGCCACGGCTACCTGCACAGCAGCGGCCTCATCTTCATCGTCAACCAACAGGAATACGATGCACACTATATCCTGACGTCGCTGGACTTCGCCCGGAAACTCTTCGGACGGCCGGACCAAGTCTCGGCCATCGAGTTGCGCCTCACGCCCGACGCGGACCCGGTGCGCACCCAACGCCGCATCCAGGAACTGGCAGGACCGGACTACCTCGTCCAGAACCGCTATGAGCAGCAGGCCGACGTGTTCCGCATCATGACGAGCGAGAAACTCATTGCCTACCTCTTCCTGACCCTTATTCTGATGATGGCCTGCTTCAACGTGGTGGGCTCCCTCTCCATGCTGATGCTGGAGAAGCGCGACGACGTGCGGACGCTCTGCAACCTGGGGGCGGACACACGGCTGGTGCAGCGCATCTTCCGGTGCGAAGGAGGCCTGATTGTGGTGTGCGGCGCCGTGGTGGGAATCGGTTTGGGATGGCTGCTATGCCTGGCGCAACAGCAGTTCGGCTTCATCCGGCTGGGCAGCGCGGGCGAATTTGTGACGGATGCCTTCCCCGTCAGCGTACAAGGGGGCGACATCGCCGTGGTGTTCGTAACGGTGACGCTGGTCGGCGGACTGGCGGTGTGGCAGGCGGTGAGGTATCTCGGCAGACGGCTGCTGTAAAGCCCCTCCCCTTTCTCCTTTTCAGACTTATGCTTTCTTCCGTATCAGCGTCAGCCCGTCGCGCAAGGGCAGGATGACCTTCTCCACGCGCGTATCCTGCGCCACGCGGTCATTGAAGGCCTGTATGCCCCGCGTCTGGAGGTCGGACGGGCGAGGATGCTCCTCCAGCACGTGTCCGTCCCACAGGGTATTGTCGGCAATGATGTAGCCGCCGGGACGCAGACATGCAAGAACCATTTCATAGTAATCCACATACCGCCGCTTGTCCGCGTCGATATAGGCCAGGTCGAAAGTCAGGCCCAGGCGGGGCACCTCCGTCAGCGCGTCGCCGATGCGGAAGTCGATGCGGCCGGCCCAAGGCGAACGCTCCAGCCAGGGGCGGGTGAAGTCCTCCTGCTCGTCGTTCACCTCGAAGGTATAAAGCCGGGCGCCGTCCTCCAACCCCTCGGCCAGGCAGAGGGCGGAATAGCCGCTGTACGTACCAATCTCCAGCACAAGGCGCGGACGTATCATCTGCACCAGCATCTTGAGCAGCCGCCCTTGCAGGTGGCCGGAGGCCATGCGCGGATAGAGCAGGCGGAGGTGCGTGTCGCGGTAGAGGGCATGCAGGTAGTCACTCTCCGGGTCGATGTGGGAAAGGATGTAGTCGTCGAGAAGCATTTCTAATGAGGGATGAAGAATGAAAAACAGCTAAATGAAGAATGAAGAATGAGGAATGAAGAGTTTCCAACAAACGGGAGGAGGATTCTTCATTCTCAATTCTTCATTCTTCATTTTAATTAGAGGTATCGGTTGCTGTTCGGCAGCACGAAGTCATCGGCATACTTCAGCACGTCTTCCACCACATTGATTTCGAGGAAGGACGTCTGTGTGCCGGCCTTGCCGCTGCTCAGGTAGCCCACCATGTCGGTGGGTTGCAGCTTGCCGTCGTTCAGGAGGCGGCGCAGGGCGGCGAAGTAGTACTGCTGTCCGTTGGCCAGTTCGGGCATGTAGATGGCCTCGACGCCGTAGGACAGGGCAAGGTGGCGCATGGTCTTTTCCTTATAACAGATGGCCAGGACGGGATACTTGCCGCGGAAGGCAGCCAGATTGCGGGCGGTGCGGCCGCTGTAGCTGTCGGTGATGATGGCACGGATGCGCAGCTTGATGGTGGCCTTGACGGCCTGCTTGGCCAGGAAGGCGGTGACGTCGTTGCCGTTCTCGTCCAGGGGGATGCGGATGTCGTTGTCGGGCAGTTTGTCCTGCTCGGCCTGGGCGGCAATCTTGGTCATGGTCCGGACGGCTTCCACGGGATATTTGCCGTAGGCGGTCTCGCCGCTCAGCATGAGGGCGTCCGTGCGGTAGTAGATGGCATTGGCGATGTCGGTCACCTCGGCGCGGGTGGGGCGCGGGTTGTTGATCATCGTGTGGAGCATCTGGGTGGCCACGATGACGGGTTTCTTGGCCAGGATACACTTGCGGATGAGGATACGCTGGATGCCGGGGATGCGCTCCTGCGGCACCTCGATGCCCAGGTCGCCACGGGCTATCATCACGCCGTCGGCCACTTCGAGGATTTCGTCGATATTGTCCACGCCCTCCTGGTTCTCTATCTTGGCGATGATGCGGATGTCGCTGCCTTTCGCGTCGAGAATCTCGCGGATGTCCAGGACGTCCTGGCGGTTGCGCACGAAGGAGTGGGCGATGAAGTCGATGTCGCGGTCGATGGCATAGTCGATGTTGCGGCGGTCGCGCTCGGTCAGCGACGGCAGGTTGATGCGCACGCCGGGCACGTTGACACTCTTCCGGCTGCCCAGGGTGGCCTCGTTCTGCACCTCGCAGAGCAGGGCGCCGGCGGTCTTGCCCACTACGGCCAGCTCCAGGTCGCCGTCGTCGATGAGGACGTGGACGCCAGCATCGACGTCGCGCACAAAGTCGGGATAGCTGACGGCGATGCACTCGCGGGTGGTCTCACGCGCGGGGTCGCCGACAATCTGCACACGGTCGCCCGCATGGAAGTCGATGGGCTGCGCCGCCACGGTGGTACGCACCTCGGGGCCCTTGGTGTCCATCAGGATGGCGATGCGGTTGGAGACGGCGCGCGTGTTGTTGACGAGCTTGTCCAGCCCCTCGAAGTCCAGATGCGCGGTATTGAGGCGGACGACGTTCATCCCGGCCTCAAAGAGTTGGCGTATAAAATCCACCTCGCAACGCTTGTCGGAGATGGTGGCTACAATCTTGGTCTGTTTCAGTAACATATCTTTTTACCTAAGTAGATGTTGATATTTAGTTTATACGATAAATAGGTATTTAATTCTTTAGACGCAGATGACGCTGATGCCGCTGATCTATAATCTTTGATAACGGATAATCAGTCAATAAAGAAAATGAATCTGCGTCATCCGCGTCATCTGCGTCTAAAGAATCACACCGATAAATCATCATTTAATTCTTGCGACTTACTTATTTTTATATAAAACAACTCCTATCCCGCCGGGTGCCGATACCTGACGGCCTCGGCGGCGGGCACACCCCCGCTCAGTCCCCGCCGAGCAGCCCCTCCAGGGCCAGGCGGTACGAATCCAGCCCGAAGCCGCAGACAACGCCACGGCAAGCCGCGGCAATCATCGACACATGGCGGAAAGCCTCGCGGGCATGGACATTGCTGATGTGCACCTCCACCACCGGGGCGGGCACGGCGCGGATGGCATCCTGCAGGGCGATGGACGTGTGGGTGTAGGCCCCGGCGTTGAGGATGATGCCGTCGTAGTCGAAACCCACCTCGTGGATGCGGTTGATGAGTTCGCCCTCGATGTTGGACTGGAAATAGTCTATCTGTACGCCGGGATAGCGGCGGCGCAGGCCGACCAGGCAATCGTCGAACGACCGGGCACCATATACGCCCGGCTCGCGGCGGCCCAGCAGATTGAGGTTGGGGCCGTTGATGATCTGAATCTTCTTCATATTATCCTGTTTTTGCACTATCTTTGCCGTGCAAAGGTACGGAAAAGATATGGAATCTGCATCAAAAAACGGAAATAAGGAGCAAAACGCACAGATTATCAAGGAATACGTGCAGTGGCTGAAGTTGGAGAAGTCCCTCTCGCCCAACACCGTGGACGCCTACCAGCGCGACTTGCAGAAGCTGCTGGACTTCCTGCGCGTGGAGGGCATCGACTTCCTGGACGTCTGCCTGGACGACCTGCAACGCTTCAGCGCGGGCCTGCACGACATCGGCATCCACCCCCGCTCGCAGGCGCGCATCCTGTCCGGCGTGAAGTCGTTCTACCACTTCCTGATTCTGGCGGATTATCTGGAGGCCGACCCCGCCGAGCTGCTGGAAGGCCCGAAAATCGGCCTCCACCTGCCCGAAGTGCTGACGGTGGAGGAAATTGACCGCATCATCGACGCCGTGGACATGGACAAGCCCGAAGGACAACGCAACCGCGCCATCATCGAGACCCTCTACAGCTGCGGCCTGCGCGTCAGCGAGCTGTGCAACCTGCGGCTGAGCGACCTCTACTTCGACGAACAGTTCATCCGCGTCGAGGGCAAGGGCAGCAAGCAGCGGCTGGTGCCCATCTCGCCCCGCGCCGTCAAGGAAATCAGCTACTGGCTCCTGGACCGCAGCCACGGCCGCATCAAGCCGGGCAACGAGGACTACATCTTCCTGGCCCGCTGGGGCAACCGCATCTCGCGCATCATGGTCTTCCACCTGGTCAAGGAGCTGGCCGAACGCGCCGGCATCACCAAGACCATCAGCCCCCACACCTTCCGCCACTCCTTCGCCACCCACCTGCTGGAGGGTGGCGCCAACCTGCGCGCCATCCAGGAGATGCTGGGCCACGAGTCCGTAGCCACCACCGAAATCTACACCCACATCGACCGCCAGATGCTGCGCAGCGAAATCATCCTGCACCATCCGAGGAACATCAAGTACCGGGAGGAACAGAAAAAGAAGGGGGAATAAAAAGTCACAGAATGCTTTGCCTATTCAACGCATTTACCTACATTTGCAGTAGAATATAAAGATATGGGCACTTGGGAGAAACAACAAGAAGCAAAGAAAGAGGCAAAAGAACGTGACAAGACCCGCCGCGAAAAGCTGGCCGGATACTTCTTCAATCTTTCGCAACTGACCTACACCGGCTTGGTACTGGGTGGGATGGTCTTGTTTTTCCAAGGGAGTGAGTTCACCTTCAAGCTGGGGGTGATGCTGGCATTAGGTTGCCTACTGGCATACCTAATGGCTATCATAGGAAATAATCTATTCAAATAAAATAGTCATGAATGCAGGAATCGTCGTATTTGCCGTACTGACAGCGATAGCTTTCAGTATTTGGCTCTATCTCAAGACCCCTTCCGGAAAGAGATGGGTAAAGAACTTGTAATGGTTGAAACACGTATGACCCTATTCAAAGCTCCGTCCTCCCCGGCGGGGCTTTATTTTTGCCGGACAAGCTATTAATATCCCAAATTATTGTCGTACATTTGCCCCCGTAAACCTAAACAAGGCTTATTATCCTAATGAACACAATGAAAGAGAATTACTATCACGTCGGCCTGACCGACGAAGAGGTACGGAAAAGCCGTGCCGAACACGGCGTCAACCTGATGACGCCCCCCAAACGTCCCTCCATGTGGAAACTCTATCTGGAGAAATTCCAGGACCCGGTGGTCAAGGTGCTGCTCGTGGCCGCCTTCTTCTCGCTGGTCATCTCCATCGTGGAGAACGAATATGCCGAGACCATCGGCATCATCGCCGCCATCCTGCTGGCCACGGGCATCGGATTCTTCTTTGAATACGACGCCAACAAGAAGTTCGACCTGCTGAACCAGGTGAACGAGGAGACGAAAGTCAAGGTCATCCGCAACGGACACGTGCAGGAGATTCCCCGCAAGGATGTGGTTGTGGGCGACATCGTCGTGCTGGAGACGGGCGAAGAGGTGCCCGCCGACGGACAGCTGTTCGAGTCCATCTCCCTGCAAGTCAATGAATCGAACCTGACGGGCGAGCCCGTCGTCAGCAAGACCACCGTCGAGGCCGACTTCGACGAGGACGCCACCTACGCCTCCAACCGCGTGCTGCGCGGCACCACCGTGGTGGACGGACACGGCTCGATGTGCGTGGACGCCGTGGGCGACGCCACGGAGATAGGCAAAGTGGCCCGGCAGAGCACCGAGCAGACCACCGAACCCACCCCGCTGAACATCCAGCTGACGCGCCTGGCCAACCTTATCGGCAAGATAGGCTTCACCGCCGCCGGACTGGCCTTCGCCATCTTCTTCATCAAGGATGTGCTGCTCTACTATGACTTCTCTTCCTTCCACACCTTCAACGACTGGCTGCCTGCCCTGAAGCAGACGCTGCAATACTTCATGATGGCCGTCACCCTCATCGTCGTGGCCGTGCCCGAAGGCCTGCCCATGAGCGTCACGCTCAGCCTGGCGTTGAACATGCGGCGCATGCTCTCCACCAACAACCTGGTGCGCAAGATGCACGCCTGCGAGACGATGGGAGCCATCACCACCATCTGCACCGACAAGACCGGCACGCTGACGCAGAACCTCATGCAGGTGCACGAGCCCAACTTCTACGCCCTGAAGAACCACGGCGACCTGGGCGAGGACGACATCAGCCGCCTGGTGGCCGAGGGCATCAGCGCCAACTCCACCGCCTTCCTCGAAGACACCGCCCCGGGCGAGAAGCCCAAAGGCGTGGGCAATCCCACCGAAGTGGCCCTGCTGCTCTGGCTCAACAAGCAGGGACAGGACTACCTGCCGCTGCGCGAGAACGCCCCGGTGCTGGACCAGCTGACCTTCTCCACCGAACGGAAATACATGGCCACGCTGGTGCAGTCGCCCCTGCTGGGCAAGAAGGTGCTCTACGTGAAGGGCGCCCCGGAAATCGTGCTGGGCAAGTGCCGGGACGTCGTCCTGGACGGCCAGCGCGTGGACGCCACCGAATACCGCTCCACCGTGGACCAGCAACTGCTCACCTACCAGAACATGGCCATGCGCACCCTGGGCTTTGCCTACAAGATTGTGGATGACAACGCAAAGGCCGACTGCGTGGAACTGGCCGGCGGCAACGACCTGTCCTTCCTGGGCATCGTAGCCATCAGCGACCCCATCCGTCCGGACGTGCCTGCCGCCGTAGGCAAGTGCCAGTCCGCCGGCATCAGCGTGAAGATTGTCACGGGCGACACGCCGGGCACCGCCACCGAGATTGCCCGCCAGATAGGCCTGTGGAAGCCCGAGGACACGGAACGCAACCGCATCACGGGCGCCGCCTTCGCCGAACTGACGGACGAGGAGGCCCTGGACCGCGTGATGGACCTGAAAATCATGTCGCGCGCACGGCCCACGGACAAGCAACGCCTCGTGCAGCTGCTGCAGAAGAAGGGGGCCGTGGTGGCCGTGACCGGCGACGGCACGAACGACGCCCCCGCCCTGAACCACGCCCAGGTGGGCCTCTCGATGGGAACGGGCACCTCCGTGGCCAAGGAAGCCAGTGATATCACCCTGCTGGACGACTCGTTCAACAGCATCGCCACGGCCGTCATGTGGGGACGCTCGCTCTACAAGAACATCCAGCGCTTCATCGTCTTCCAGCTGACCATCAACTTCGTGGCTCTGTTCATCGTGCTGCTGGGCTCGCTCATCGGCACCGACCTGCCCCTGACGGTGACGCAGATGCTGTGGGTGAACCTCATCATGGACACCTTCGCCGCCCTGGCCCTGGCCTCCATCCCGCCCAGCGAGGATGTGATGCAGGAGAAGCCCCGCAAGAGCACGGACTTCATCATCACGCGCCCCATGTGGTGGAACATCATCGGCGTGGGCATCATCTTCCTCGTCGTACTGATGGGCATGCTGTGGTACTACAACCATACGCCCGAAGGCATGACGACGCACGACCTCACCGTGTTCTTCACCTTCTTCGTGATGCTGCAATTCTGGAACCTGTTCAACGCCCGCGTGTTCGGCACGAACCATTCCGCCTTCAACCACCTCAACAAGTCCTACGGCATGGAACTGATTGTGCTGGCCATCATCGTGGGACAAGTGCTCATCGTGCAATACGGCGGCGCCGTGTTCCGCACCGTCCCGCTGGACTGGATGACGTGGCTGCAAATCGTGGGCCTGTCCTCGTGCGTGCTGTGGGTGGGCGAAATCTACCGGGGTGTGAAACGCCTAATGAGCAAGAAACATGCTTGACGGACACATTAAAAACCTGCTGATAGACTTCGGCGGCGTGTTGATAGACCTCGACCGCCGCCGTTGCCTCGAGCATTTCCGACGCCTGGGAATGCCCGACGTAGAGAACCTGTTGCACGACTGCCACCAGGAGGGCTTCTTCCAGTTGCACGAGAAAGGGCTGATTTCGGATGCCGGCTTCCGCGAACGTATCCGCCAGGCCATCGGCCGCCCCGTCACGGACGAGGCCATCGACGAGGCATGGAACAGCTTCCTGGACGGCATCCCCGCCTACAAGCTGGACTTCCTGTTGGAGCTGCGGAAGCGTTACACCGTCTGCCTGCTGAGCAACACCAACGCCATCCATTGGGACTATGCCTGCACGCACGACTTTGCCCAAGGAGGCCGCCGCGTGGAGGACTACTTCGACCGCATCTACCTCTCCTACCGGATGAAGATGATCAAACCCGATGCCGAGATATTCCAGGCCGTACTGGCCGACGCCGGACTGACGCCGGAAGAGACTCTGTTCATCGACGACGCCGAAGCCAACTGCCGCACGGCCCGCTCACTCGGTATCCATACCTATACCCCCCAGGCCCATGAGGATTGGCGACATCTGTTCCAATAACCTCCCCAGCGTGGCCACCATCGGTTTCTTCGACGGCGTGCACCGGGGCCACCGCTTCCTCATCGACCAGGTACGGCGTGAGGCAGCGGCACGTGGGTTGGAGTCGGCGGCCGTCACCTTTCCCGTGCATCCGCGCCAGGTGCTACAGAGCGACTACCGCCCCAAACTGCTGACCACGCCGCAGGAGAAACTCGCCCTGCTGGCGGAGACCGGCATCGACACCTGCATCCTGCTGGACTTCACCCCCCACCTGGCGTCCCTCTCGGCCCGCGAATTCATGGAGGTGCTGAAGCACCGCTACCGCATCCGCGCCCTGGTCATCGGCTACGACCACCGCTTCGGGCACAACCGCAGCGAAGACTTCGGGGACTACGCGCGCTACGGCCGCGAACTGGGCATCGACATACAGCCCGCAGAAGCCTTCCGCCTGCCCGACGCCCCCGGCGGAGAGCCGGTCAGCTCCTCGCTGATACGCCGCCTGCTCCTGGCGGGCGACGTGGCACAGGCCGCCACGTGCCTGGGCTATCCCTACTTCCTGAACGGAACGGTGGTCAGCGGCCGCCGCATCGGCCACCAACTGGGCTACCCCACCGCCAACCTCCGGCCGGACCACCCCGACAAGCTCATCCCCGCCAACGGCGTCTATGCCGTCCGCGTGGAGACGGAGGGCCGGACCTACGGCGGCATGCTGAACATCGGCCGGCGCCCCACCCTGGACAACGGCGACGACCGCAGCATCGAGGTACACATCTTCGACTTCGACCGCGACATCTACCACGAACCCCTGCGACTGTCCTTCATCCGCCGCATCCGCGAGGAACGGAAATTCGACTCCGTGGACCAGCTGACCGAACAGTTGCACCGCGACGCCACAGCCATCCGCGCCCTGCTGCATGCCACAGACACGGCATCATGAAACACACGCTGAGAAACCTCCTCTACTTCACCCGCACGGAACGGCGCGGCATCCTGCTGCTGTGTGTCCTCATCCTGCTGGGGGCGGGCGGCGCACAGCTCTGCCTGTACCTCCGGGATGAAGCGTCCCACCCCGCTACAGAAGAACGGACCGGACAAGCCCGGATGCAACAGGAATATGCCGACTTCCTCGCCTCGGTGCAAGAAGAAGAGCAGCCGGGACAAACCCGCCATCGCCACCCGCAGGAGCCGGATGATTCCCCCGGGAAGCCCGCGCTCACCCCCTTCCCTTTCGACCCGAACACAGCCGACAGCCTTGCCCTCTGCCGCCTGGGACTCCCCGGTTGGATGGCCCGCAACACCGTGCGCTACCGCGAACGGGGCGGCCGTTTCCGTCGCCCGGAGGATTTCCGCAAAATCTATGGCCTGACGGATGAGCAATACCAGCTGCTCCATCCCTACATCCGCATCGCCCGGCGGGACACTGCCCGTGCGGCTGTACCCCGCATCTACGCCCCCCAGGCCGGACGGGACACCCTGCCCCGCGTCGACAAATACCCCGCCGGCACCGTCGTCGACCTGAACCGCGCCGACACCACCGAACTGATGCGAATCCCCGGCATAGGCAGCGGCATCGCCCGCCTCATCGCGGACTACCGCCAACACCTGGGCGGCTTCTACTCCCTGGAACAACTGCGCGACATCGACCTGGCCCCCGGACCGCTGCGCCCCTGGCTGCGCATTGACACCACCGCCATCCGCCGCATCAACCTGAACCGCGCGGACGTGGAGCGCCTGCGCCGCCACCCCTACTTCAACTTCTACCAGGCGAAGGCCATCGTGGAGCGGCGACGGAAACACGGCCCGCTACGCAGCCTCAAAGTCTTCGCCTTCTACGAGGAATTCACGGAAGCGGACTTCGAGCGGATGCGCCACTACGTTTCTTTCGAATAGACTGTCGGGCAGAGGTCTGGAAAAGAGCAGTTACCTTTTATTATAAGTAAGTCGCAAGAATTAACTGATAATTTATCGATTAGAGTTTTAGGCGCGGATTACGCGGATTTCACGGATTAA
>DHKFC23501__coassemble_1156_pt1 | contig 27634 bp, 21 predicted proteins | sample DHKFC23501__metabat2_low_PE_030 | metagenome-assembled genome bin DHKFC23501
GCCTCCAAGTACAGCGAGAGTTCCAATTATTGGAAGAACAGCATCGGCATGAACCGGGCCGTCCGCCGTCTGCACGTGCTGGACAAGAAGCGTGCCCTGGAGCGGGAGTTGCAGCAGTGGATTGACTCGAAACCCCGCGAGCGGAAGCAGCTCTCGACGCTCCTGTCCGACCTGGAGAAGAACTATCGGGCGCGCCGGGAGACGAATCGCGCGGAAGCCTATTTTATAGAAGCCTTCCTGAACGGTCCCGAGCTGGTGCAGTTGGCGCTGGATATCCTGAACTTCGATTTCGAGGCCGAGCAGGAGCAGGTGGTGGCCGGCCTGAAGGCGCTGGTGGAGCGTTATGCCAATCTGGATCTGGGCATTGACAAGGAGGTCTTCGCCGCCATGCTGGATGTTTATCGGGATAAGGTGGACACTCTCTATCTGCCGCCGATGTACCACGCCATTGATTCATTGTTCGGCGGGAACAGCCGTGCCTATGTGGACGACTTGTATGCCCGCTCGGAAATCACCACGCCGCGGGGGCTGAAGCGCTTTCTGGAGCGGGACTCTACCTACAACCTGTATGAGGACCCGGCCGTGACGCTGGGCATTGACCTGATTACGAAATTCTTTGAGTTGACCTACCAGGGATACGGCCCCTCGCGTGAGATTGTCCGGGGCGAGCGTCTGTTCAATGCCGCCGTGCGCCGTATGTATGATGACCGCAATTTCTATCCGGACGCCAACTCCACCCTGCGGCTGAGTTTCGGCACGGTGCGGGGGTATGAGCCGTTTGACGGAGCCGTATACAATTATTATACCACCGTGCAGGGGGTGCTGGAGAAGGCGAAATCCTATGCGGACGACCCCGACTTCCAGGTACAGCCCGAATGGTTGGAGCTGCTTTCCTCCGGAGATTTCGGACGTTATGCCGATCGGGACGGACAGATGAAGGTCTGCTTCATCTCCGACAACGACATTACGGGCGGCAATTCGGGCAGTGCCATGTTCAACGAGCGGGGAGAACTGCTGGGGCTGGCTTTCGATGGAAACTGGGAGGCCATGAGCAGCGATATCCTGTATGAGCCGGAGTTGCAGCGCACGGTCGGTGTGGATATCCGTTATGTGCTGTTTGTAATCGAGAAATATGGCAAGGCGGCCCATCTCATACGCGAACTGCAGGTGGCTGGCTGAAGGCTCTCCGGGCCGCAGTGTGCCGGGTAAGCCGGGTTCGGCAGCTTGCCTTGCTATGAAAAAATCGTTCTTTATGCGTTAAAATATGCTATATCGCGGAAATTCCTGGATATTTTGTTTGACATATCTGAATTAATGGGTTAAATTTGTCGCGTTTTAGATGTCGTTGCACCGTTTTGTGGCACCTGCTTCGAACGGATTCGGCCTGAAATTTAATTAATTTAAGAATACAAACCTTTTAAAAGGAAAGCCGATGGAAAAAAACGTCCTGAGAAGATGTTGCCCCTTGGAAGACTCTTCGCTTTGGAACCTTACTCGTATGGAGAACACGGTCTCGCCCCGAAAGGGTGTGGGTATAGGTGCTCAAGAAAGCTTCGGACGGAAGATTCCGTTGGCGCGCTGAATGAAAAAAGGAGAAACAAATGTTCCTATATTTATTTATTAATTAATTTCATTTATCTTATTTGTTATGGAAACAACAAACAAAAAAAAGAGCTCAGGCTTCAAAGGTATTAAGTCTGCGTGGATTGTAATCGTATGCTGCTTTATCGTAGCCGTTTGCATTTATCATTTCGTGCTGGGTAATCCCGCCAACTTCATGAACAATGACCCCAACAACCACCCGCTGCCGGGCAACTTCCTGGGAACCATCTATAAAGGTGGTGTCATTGTGCCTGTGATCCAGACTCTCTTGCTGACCGTTATCGCATTGGCCATCGAGCGTTTCTTCGCTATCCGTGCCGCTTTCGGCCGTGGTTCTTTGGCTAAGTTCGTTGCCAACATCAAGGTGGCTTTGGCCAACAACGACATGGTGACTGCCCAGAATCTGTGCGACAAGCAGCGCGGTTCTGTAGCCAACGTAGTAGGCGCAACGCTGCAGAAGTATGCTGAAATGGAGAAGAACACGGTGCTGTCCAAGGACCAGAAGCAACTGGCTATCCAGAAGGAACTGGAAGAGGCTACTGCATTGGAATTGCCCATGATGCAGGAGAACCTGCCTATCATCGGTACTATCACGACGCTGGGTACGTTGATGGGTCTGCTCGGTACGGTTATCGGTATGATCCGTTCGTTCGCCGCTCTGGCTGCCGGTGGATCTGCTGACTCTATGGCTCTGTCACAAGGTATTTCTGAGGCCTTGATCAACACGGCCTTCGGTATCTTGACCGGTGCATTGGCCGTTATCGCTTACAACTATTACACGAACAAGATTGATAAACTGACATTCGCTCTTGACGAAGTAGGCTTCTCTATCGTACAGACATTTGCCGCTACTCATTAATAGGTAAATTGAAGTGGAGAGGGGGAACCTCTTTGAGGGGGCTTCCGCCGTTCCCGGTTTAAGTTACTCAATTTTTAAATTTACAGATTTATGGGTAGAGTCAAAATCAAAAAGAAAAGTACATTCATCGACATGACGGCGATGAGTGACGTGACAGTGTTGCTGTTGACTTTCTTCATGTTGACTTCTACATTCGTGAAGCCCGAGCCCGTGAAGGTGAACACCCCGGGTTCTGTGTCCGAAATCAAGATCCCTGAGACGGATATCCTCCAGATTCTGATTGCTCCGGATGGAAAGGTTTTCATGAGCATGGACAGACAAAGCGACTTGGAGCAAGTGCTGACAGCTATGGGCGACCAGTACGGCATACAGTTCACGGCTGAACAAATCAATAAGTTCAAGACCGCCAGCACTTTCGGCGTTCCTATGAAGAGTATGAAGGGTTTCCTGGACTTGGAAGAGGACAAGCAGAACGAAGTGCTGAAGACAGCCGGTATTCCGTGCGACAGTTTGGACAATCAGTTTAAGGATTGGGTACGCAACGCGCGTTCAGTGAACAGAGACCTGCGCATTGCCATCAAGGCCGACGCCGCCACTCCTTATTCGACGATTAAGAATGTAATGAACTCTCTTCAGGATCTTCACGAGAACAGATACAACCTGATCACCTCGCTGAAGACGACTTCTGAGGAATAATTGAAAGGAGTTAAATATGGCTGAAATACAAGAAGGTGGCAATAAGAAAAGCAACAGCAAACAGAAAAAGATGACCGTCCGCGTGGACTTCACGCCGATGGTGGACATGAACATGTTGCTGATTACTTTCTTTATGCTGTGTACCACCCTGAGTAAACCTCAGACGATGGAAATCAGCATGCCCAGCAATGACAAGAACATTACGGACGAGGAACGCTCGAAAGTAAAGGCCTCACAGGCCATCACGCTCTTGCTGGCCGGCGATGACAAGCTGTATTACTATGAAGGAGAGCCCAAGTATGATGACTTCAATTCGTTGAAGGAATCCTCATACCAGGCTGATGGACTGCGTGCCATGCTCCTCCGCCGTAACAGTGCTGCCGTAAGACAAGTAAACGAGCTGAAGCAACAGAAAGCGGACCTGAAGATATCAGAAGAAGAGTACGACAAGAAAGTCTCCGAAATCAAGGGAGGAGACGGTACGCCGACGGTCATCATCAAGGCCACGGACGATGCATCGTACAAGAATCTGATTGACGCACTGGATGAAATGCAGATTTGCAACATTGGTAAGTACGTAATCGCCGACATCGCCGAAGGCGACGAGTTCCTCATCAAGAACTTCGAGAGCAAAGGCGCATACGGTGCAGAAAACCTGGCTCAATAATGTGTAACACCTTAAAAGAAGTAGATTATGGCAAAAATAGATTTGACCTCTCAAGAATGGTGTGACCTTATATTCGAAGGCAGGAATAAGGATTACGGCGCATATAAGATGCGTGCCCGTGCAGCAAGACGTCTGAATTTCTCCGTCGTGCTGGTGATTGTGATTGCAGCAGTAGGTTTCTCCATTCCGAGACTGATAACGATGGTGACTCCCGAGAAGAAGGAAGTGATGACCGAAGTTACCACACTCTCGCAGTTGGAAGAACCCGAAGTGAAACAGGAAGAAGTGCAGAAGGTACAGCCCGTGGCTCCTCCGCCTCCCGCCCTGAAGAGCTCCATCAAGTTTACGGCACCTGTCATCAAGAAGGATGAAGAAGTGGCTGATGAAGACCAGATGAGGACGCAGGAAGAGTTGACGGAGAGCAAGGTGGCTATCTCTATCGCCGACATACAAGGTACGGACGAAGAAGGTGGCGAACTCGTGGAAGACCTGAAGCAAGTTGTTACGGAAGCTCCCGTGGAGGAGGAAGTGTTCAACATGGTAGAACAGGCTCCTCAGTTCCCCGGTGGACAGGCCGAGTTGATGGCTTATCTGAGTAAGAATATCCATTATCCGGTTATCGCCCAGGAGAATGGCATCCAAGGTAGTGTGGTCTGCCAGTTTGTGGTGGGTTCTGACGGTTCTATCCGTGACATCGTAGTTGCGCGTAGCCTTGACCCCTCTTGTGACAAAGAGGCCGTTCGCGTGATACAGAGCATGCCGAAGTGGATTCCGGGCCGCCAGAACGGTAAGGCCGTTTCCGTAAGATACACTTTGCCTGTAAGATTCAGATTGCAATAAAAGTATGAATAGAAGAGCGAGACAGTTTGGACTTTTGTTCCTGTTGGTGGGAATGTCGTTGGCTGCTTGTAAGCAGAAGCCGTCCAAGGACGGACGTACGGATACGTATACGACGGGAACCGTGGCCATTGCGGCCGATGAAAGCTTCCAGCCCATTGTGCAGGAAGAGATAGATGTTTTCGAAAGTCAGTATCCTGAGGCGGACATTATCCCCCACTATGTGACAGAAGTCGAAGCTGTCAACCTCTTGCTCAAGGACAGTTTGCGGTTGGTGATAGCCAGCCGCAAGCTGACACCGGAGGAAAAAGAATCCTTTCATAGCCGCAAGTTCTTCCCCCAGGAAATTAAAATCGCGACAGATGGGTTGGCCTTGATTACAAACCTGGAGAACCCGGATTCACTCATCAGTGTGGATGCCATTCGGAGCATCCTGGTCGGCGAGAAAACCCGGTGGAAAGATATCTATCCCGAATCCCGTTTAGGAGACATACATTTGGTGTTCGACAACAAGAACTCCAGTACGGTGCGTTTCGCCATCGACTCCATCTGCAACGGCAAGCAACTGGCGGGCAATGTGAGTGCCTTGAAGACCAACAAGGAGGTCATTAATTTCGTCTCGAAGACTCCCGGTGCCATAGGTATTGTCGGTGTGAATTGGCTAAGCGACCGGAATGACAGTACCGGACTCTCGTTCAACAAAGAGGTCCGTGTGATGTCGGTTAGCTATTCCACACAACCAACTGTTGCTAACAGTTACAAACCCTATCAGGCTTATTTGTACTATGGCGACTATCCTTTGTCTCGTGACATTTATGTCTTGGTGAACGATCCTCGTAATGGTTTGTGCTGGGGATTCTCCGGATTTCTGCAGTCCCACCGGGGACAATTGATTATCCAGAAGTCCGGGTTGTTGCCTGCCACGCAGGCTGTGCGTATCGTGAATGTGAAAGAAGAATAATAGTTTTTTTTATAAGAGAGAAATATGAAGATTAAGAGAATTGTAACATTATGTTGCGTGGGACTCCTCTTTGCAGGTATGGTTTCCGCGCAAACCGAGTCTGATTGGAAGGCCGGTGTCAGTCAAGTGAAGGAAATGATTAAGTCCAACCCCGATGGTGCGTGGGATTTGACTGAAGACCTGATAAAGGGCAAGAACAAGAAGAATGTGGAGCTTATTTTGGCACTGACCCAGGTGTATCTGGATGCCGAAAAGACGGAAGAGGTTGCTGAACTCATTGAGAAAGCCAAGAAGGCCGATAAGCAAAATCCGCAGATTTCCCTCCTGGAGGGTGACATCGCTTTGGCTAAGAAGGACGTGGGCACTGCGTGCCAGATGTATGAACAAGCCATCTATTTCGACCCCAATTGCTACGAGGCTTATCTGAAGTATGCACGTGCATACAAGTCTGCCAGCCCCACGATGGCTATTGACAAGCTGAACCAGTTGAAGCAAGTGGCCGGCGTGCCCCAGGATATCCTCTTGCAGGCTGACAAGACTATGGCCGAGGTTTACTACTCCAATAACAATTTTGCTGATGCAGCCAAGGCTTATGAGAGCTTCATCCATACAGACATTGCTACGGAGAGCGATATCATGAGTTATGCGTTCGCCCTCTTTATGAGCCATGATTTCGAGGCTTCCTACGAGATTGCGAACAAGGGTTTGCAGCAGAATGCCGAGAGCACGGGCTTCAACCGTCTGGCCATGTACAACCTCATTGATATGAAGCGTTACAACGAGGCTAAGAAAATTGCCGATGTATTCTTCAATCAGTTGAAGGATGTCAACTACTCTGGTCTGGACTACCGTTACTATGGTGCCTTGCTGAACGCCACGAAGGACTACGCTGCTGCTGTCACTCAGTTCGAAAAGGCTTATGAAATGGATACGACTGCCGTTGAACTGTTGCAGCAGGTTTCTGAGGCTTACAATAACAGCGGCGATTATGACAAGGGCATCGAAACCTACAAGAAGTATTGCGATCTCCTGCCCGCCGGCGAAAAGACTGCCGAGAACATCTTCACACTGGCCGGTATGTACTACGACCAGGGTACGGACACGGTGAACGTGACGCTGGAGAAGCGTCAGCAGGCTTTGATGGAAGCCGATACGCTCTATGCACAGGTTTCTGAATTGGCTCCTGACAGCTATACCGGCTATTTCTATCGCGGACACACCCGTTCGGCTATGGACCCCGAGACAACGCAGGGACTGGCCAAGCCTTACTATGAGAAAGTGGTAGAGCTGGTTTTGCCTAAGAACGACCCGCGTTACAACAGTGTCCTCATCACTTGCTACAGCTATCTGGGTTATTATTACATGTTGCAGGCCAAGCCGGAGGATTACGCCATCTCCAAGGAGTATTGGAACAAGATTCTGGCCATCAATCCCAATCACGCTCTGGCAAAGACCGCCTTGCAAGGTATCGAAGAACTGGAGAAATGATTGCTGGATGAAGTAGCATAGCTTTATCTGAGATAATAGACCGTACGAATGGGGCAGGAAGAAATTGTGGATGCAGTTCTTCCTGCCCCGTTCTTTTTTAATAGTTTCTGTCAAATCAGTATGTCCAAGTCAGTTTGCCAATGGGTCGCAGCGGCTGTCTGCCTGTTGTGCAGCAGCGTGCAAGCCCAGGGAAGTTCTTTTTTGCCGCCGGTGATGGGGTGGAGTTCATGGAATACCTACCGTATCCATATCAGTGAGGAACTGATACGGAAACAGACCGACGCCATGCTCAGCCAAGGGCTGAAAGATGTGGGATATTCGTATATCAACATTGATGACGGTTTCTTCGACGGGCGCGATGAGGAGGGGAATCTGAAGATTCATCCCGGACGTTTCCCGAACGGGCTGAAGGTGGTGGCCGATTATATCCACTCCAAAGGCTTCAAGGCAGGCATCTATTCAGATGCCGGCAGTAATACCTGCGGCTCGATGTGGGACAAGGACACGCATGGCGTGGGTGTGGGCCTGTATGGGCATGAGAAGCAGGATGCGGACTTCTATTTTAACCGTTGTGGGTTCGACTTCATCAAGATAGACTATTGCGGGGCGGGGCAACAGCTGGCGTTGGACGAGCAGACGCGCTATACGGAGATTGTGGAAGCCATCCGTGAGGTGGCCCGTCACGATGTATCCCTCAATATCTGCCGTTGGGCCTTTCCGGGAACCTGGGCGAAGGACCTGGCACGCTCCTGGCGCATCAGTCCGGACATTTCGCCTTCGTGGGCCTCGGTGAAGTCCATTATCCGGAAGAACCTCTACCTGTCCGCTTATGCAGGGGACGGCCATTACAACGATATGGATATGCTGGAGATAGGCCGCGGGCTGACTCCGGACGAGGAAGAAACGCATTTCGGGATGTGGTGCATCTTGTCATCCCCTTTGCTGATTGGTTGCGACATGACTTCCATTCCCACTTCCTCCCTGGCCTTGCTGAAGAATGAAGAGCTGATAGCCTTGAATCAGGACCGGCTGGGCCTGCAGGCTTATGTGGTGCAGCACGAAGGCGGAGGCTATGTCCTGGTGAAGGACATCGGGCAGAAACGCGGGACGGTGCGCGCGGTTGCCTTGTACAATCCCACGGACAGTGTCTGCGACTTTGCGGTGCCTTTCCGCACCTTGGAGTTGGATGGTTCCGTGCAGGTCCGCGACCTGGTGAAGCGTCGGGACCTGGGCAGCAGGAGCGGGGAACTGACATGCCGGGTTCCTGCGCACGGTGTCAAGATATTCCGTCTGGAGGCCCGGAAGCGTTTGGAGCCGGAGCATTACGAGGCGGAGTGGGCCTATCTGAATGCCTACAACGACCTGGCCCGCCCGCGTACTGTCCTGTACGCTCCGTATGAAGGCGCGTCCGGCGGGATGGTGGTCAGCAACCTGGGCGGTCAGGCCGCGAATTATGCCGAATGGCGCGACGTCTACAGCGAGAAAGGCGGCCGTTACGAGATGTGCATCTCCTACGTCCCGGCCGTGGGCAGCGACCTGGAAATCCGCGACCGGAAGTTGGAGGTCAGCGTCAACGGCTCCAAGGTCCTGCTGGATGCGTTGGAATCCGACCCTTCCAAGGGCGTGATGCAAGTTTCCCTGCCCGTGGAACTGAAGGCAGGTTATAATGTGGTCCGCATGTGCAGTCCCTATACGTGGACGCCGGACATTGACTGCTTCACGCTACGACGGGTGGGGGAGTGAGGCAATTTCTCTAAAAGGATATGGGCGGGAACTGTTGTGAAACGGTTCCCGTTTTTTGTTAATGGATGTCCGTATTCTCCCCAATTCTGTTTTCAATAATATTGGGCCATAGAAGTTTGCTCATATATGGCCTCTCATTCTCTGCTTAGGCAATCTGCGGATATTCATATCTTAATATATGGATGCGTTGCAAACTCTTGCCCGAAGAGCTTGGCGGTTTGTAGTGAATGACTTACTTTTGTAAAACCAACTAAAACCAACTAAAACCAACTAAAAACAGCAAATTGGTAAGATGAGATTACTAAAAAGACTGATTGCTTTCTGCGCCTTGTTGATGGCCCTGTTGGCTGTCCATGCACAGGAGCCCTGCCCCCGGGTGATCCTTGCCTTGCAGCAGTGGGAGGGGAAGAGTGGAAAACTGGCGATGCCTGCGGAGGGCGTCATTGTCGTAAACCCTTCGGATGAGGCCGCCCTGATGTCCACCGCCCGGATTCTGGCGGACGACCTGCGCGACCTGATGGGTTGGACCTATGCGGTGAAGATCGGCAAGCCGGAGAAGAACTGCGTCTATCTGGCGCTGACAGATCCGGACGAGGAGCTGGGCACGGAGGGCTACGTCCTCTCCGTCCAACGTCGGGCGGACATCCTGGCCCCGACGGTTCAAGGCGTGTTCTGGGGTACGCGCACCCTGCTGCAGATTCTCTACAGGCAGGAGGGATGCCTGTCCAGGGGGACGGCCCGCGACTGGCCGCGCTATCCCAACCGGGGCTTCATGCTGGACGTGGCCCGCAAATTCTTCACCCTGGACTACCTGCAGCAGTATATCAAGGTGCTGTCTTTCTACAAGATGAACGAGTTCCAAGTGCACCTGAACGACAACGGCTTCCCCCAGTTCTTCGGCAATGACTGGAACCGGACCTATGCGGCTTTCCGTCTGGAGAGCGAACGCTTTCCCGGTCTGACAGCCAAGGATGGCTCTTATACCAAGCAGGAGTTCACCGACTTGCAGCGTATGGGCATGGCCTATGGGGTGAACGTTATCCCTGAGATTGACGTGCCTGCCCATTCCCTGGCCTTTACGCACTATAAGCCGGAGCTGGCAGCCAAGGAAGAGTATGGTCGGGACCATCTGGATTTGTACAAGGAGGAAACCTACCGGTTCCTCGACGACCTGTTCGATGAATACCTGTCCGGAGATAGTCCAGTCTTTGTAGGCCCAGACGTGCACATAGGCACCGATGAATACAACAAGAGGGAGGCGGAACGGTATCGCTACTTCACGGACCGCTACCTGAAGCGCGTGGCTTCTTACGGCAAGCATCCCCGCATGTGGGGTGGCCTGAAGTGGCTGCCGGGCAAGACGCCCGTGCAGGCAGAAGGGGTGACGGTCAATGCTTGGTCCTATGACTGGGTGGATCCAGAGGCCTCGCTGAGGGATGGCTATCAGCTGATTAACACGTGCGATACCTATCTTTATATCGTGCCCGGGGCCAACTATTACCGTGACTTTCTGGACCGGAAATGGCTGTACGAGACGTGGATGCCCTGGCTCATTAACAGCCGCCAGCAATTGCCCGAGCATACGCCGGGTCTGCTGGGCGGGATGTTTGCTGTGTGGAACGACCTGTGCGGCAACGGCATTTCGGAGCAGGACGTGCATCTCCGTTCCTTCCCAGCTGTGCAGGTGCTGGCCGAGAAGCTGTGGCGCGGGCAGAATGACGCGGTGCCCTATGCCGATTTCGAGTCGCTGTGCCGTTCCTTGCCGGAGGCTCCCGGCGTGAACCTCTTGGCGCGTGTACCCGAAGGAGAGAACCGTCTGACGCAGCCGGGCGAGGTCTGTGTCCTGAATGGTACGGACACGCTGGGTACGGCTTTGGACGAGGTGGGCTACCCGTATGCCGTCTCTTTCCGGATTTGTCCGGACAAGGATACGAACATCAGCGGCGTCCTGTTCGACGGGCCTCATTCCACGGTCTATGCCAATTGGGAAAATACCGGGCGGATCGCTTTCAGCAGGGATGGCTATACGTTCGTGTTCCATTCCTATTGTTTGCCGGAAGAAGAATGGACGGACATCCGCATCGAGGGCGACTGGAAGGGTACTTCGCTCTTTGTGAACGGTCGCTTGCAGGAGCGTTTGGAAGGGCGCACTGCAAAAGTCTATTATGAGCGGTATCAGCGTATGGACCAGATGGCCTATCAGGAAACTCTCATTTTCCCTTTGCGTCGCATCGGCAATGTCCGGAACGGGTTCAAGGGGAAAATCAGCGACGTAGTGTGCGTGCAAGGAAAGGAGGAATACCGATGAAGAATTGGTTGTCGTTTCTTCTTCTTCTTTGGGGGCTGTCTGGTGCGGGTGCCCGTGTGTGGCGCAGTGGCTGGCTTGTCTATTAATGTCTGGGTCATTGATTGCCGGGCAGACTACCGGACTTTGTTGCTTTCGGGGCCGGGATTCCGCAACGAGCGTCCTAAATATCATGGCTCGGCTATGCTGGGCAAAGAATGCACTTACCGTTGACAGAAACAGACAATAACCATATAAATAACCTATAGTGATGATGACATTTAGAAAAACATTCGCAGGCCTGGGCCTGCTCTCGTTCCTGGTGCCGGGAGGATTGGCGGCCCAGGAGACCCGTCAGGTCGTTTGGTTTGACAAGCCCTGCCAGTCCTCTCCTTATCCGGCGTGGGGAGCGGGAGAAGACATTTCTCCTTCAGCCGGGGACCGTATGCAAAACTGTGACTGGGAGTGGGAACACGCCTCGCTCCCGATAGGCAACGGCAGCCTGGGCGCCAACGTCTACGGGGCCGTGGCCGAGGAACGCCTGACCTTCAACGAGAAGAGCCTGTGGCGCGGAGGCCCCAACACCCGCCGGGGAGCCGCTTATTATTGGGATGTGAACAAGGAGTCGGCCGCCGTGCTGGACGAAATACGCCGTGCCTTCCAGGATGGCGACCGGGAGAAGGCGACGCGCCTGACGCAGGATAACTTCAACGGCGTGGTGTCCTATGAGACCCAAGGCGAGGAACCCTCCCGCTTCGGCGGTTTCACCACGGGCGGCGAGTTCCGCATCGCCACGGGGCTGGACACGGCTCTTGTCAGCGGCTATTCGCGGGAATTGTCGCTGGATTCGGCCGTGGTGACGGTGCGTTTCCGGTGTGGCGACGTGTCCTATCGGCGCGAGTTCTTCGCCTCCTATCCTGATAATATTCTGGCCATCCGCTTCTCGGCCGATCGGGAGGCGATGCAGGACCTGACGCTGGCCTATCTGCCTACGCCCTTCACCACCGGACGCTTCAAGGCCGGCAAGGGCGGGGAACTGAGTTACGTGGCCACGCTGGACAACAACGGGATGAAGTACGTGGTCCGTGTCCGGGTGCTGGCGGACGGCGGAAAGGTCCGGGCCGAGCGTTCGGGCCGGATTCGCGTGGAGAAGGCGGACAACGTGCTGTTCCTGATTACGGCCGATACGGACTACCGGATGAACTTCGACCCGGATTTCACGGACCCGCGGACCTACGTGGGCGTGGACCCGGAGCAGACCACCCGCGACTGGCTGGACGCGGCGGCGGACAAAGGGCATGAGGCTCTGCTGGCCCGTCATGTGGCCGACTACGGGGCCTTGTTCGACCGTTGCCGCCTGGAGCTGAATCCTCATTATTCCCGCGCGGCGGAATCCCTGTCCACCCCCCGGCGGCTGGAGCGATACCGCACCGGGGCGCCGGACTACGGCCTGGAGGCTCTCTACTTCCAGTACGGGCGTTACCTGCTGATTGCCAGTTCGCGTCCCGGCAATCTGCCGGCCAACCTGCAAGGACTGTGGCACAACAACGTGGACGGCCCCTGGCGCATAGATTACCATAACAACATCAACCTGCAGATGAACTATTGGCCGGCCTGCCCGACCAACCTGCCCGAGTGCGAGCAGCCCCTGTTCGACTTCATCCGCACGCTGGAGAAGCCCGGTGCCCGCACGGCCAAGGCCTATTTCGGCGCACGGGGATGGACCACCTCGATATCGTCCAATATCTTCGGTTTCACCTCCCCCCTGCGGGACAAGGACATGACGTGGAACTTCAGTCCTGTGGCGGGTCCGTGGCTGGCCACGCACGTCTGGAACTACTATGACTACACCCGCGACCTGGAGTTCCTGCGCACCACGGGGTATGACCTGCTGAAAGGAGCGGCCCGCTTTGCCGTCAATTACCTGTGGCGCAAGCCGGACGGAACCTACACGGCCGCGCCGTCCACCTCGCCCGAGCACGGTCCGGTGGACGAAGGGGCCACGTTCTCCCATGCTGTCATCCGCGAGGTCCTGCTGGATGCCATTGAGGCCAGCCGGGTGCTGGACGTGGATGCCGGGGAGCGTGCGCAGTGGGAAGACGTGCTGCAGCATCTTGCTCCTTACCGCATCGGGCGTTACGGGCAGCTGATGGAATGGTCGGAGGACATTGACGACCCTTCCGACGAGCACCGGCATGTCAATCACCTCTTCGGCCTGCACCCCGGACATACCATTTCGCCGGTCACGACGCCAGCCTTGGGCAAGGCGGCGCGGGTCGTGCTGGAGCATCGGGGCGACGGGGCCACCGGCTGGAGCATGGGGTGGAAGCTGAACCAATGGGCCCGTCTGCAGGACGGTAACCGCGCTTACACCTTGTTTGGCAATCTGCTGAAGAACGGCACGAACGAGAATCTCTGGGACAGCCATCCGCCTTTCCAGATAGACGGCAATTTCGGCGGGACGGCCGGTGTCGCCGAGATGTTGTTGCAGAGCCATGCCGGATTCATCCACTTGCTGCCTGCCTTGCCGGATGTCTGGCACGAAGGATGCCTGACCGGTGTGCGTGCCCGTGGCAATTTCGTGTTGGACTTGCATTGGGCGGACAATAACCTGACTACGGTGCAGGTCCGTTCCGGTTCTGGGGGACCTTGCCGGCTCCATTACAAAGGCGGGGAACTCTCTTTCCCGACTGAAGCCGGGCGAACGTACACGGTGGAATGGCGGGACGGCCGGTTGTCGCTGGTCCGGTAAGGCTTGGACAGTTGGCACGCAAATGACGCAGAAAGGGCAGATTCTCACAGGCTATCATTCATTCGTCTGATAGATGAAAAATCGGTGAGAATCTGCCCTTTTCTGTGTCTGCGGCCCATTTTATCCTTGCGGGCGGCTTATTTCTTTTTCTTCTTCGAAGGCTTGGCCCATCCTCCTTCATCGAAATCGGGCTCTTGCCAGCGCGGGTCGTTGTCGTGCTGGAAGAATTGGCGCCAGTCGTCTTTCTTGCCTCGCGGGCGGGTGTTCTCCTGTTGCTCGTTGGCAGGTTTCCTGCGGCGTTTGTCGGGAGTTCCGGCGGACGGGCGGGTGCTTTTTTTCGCTTTCTTCGGGGTGCTTCCCGGCTCTTCTCCGGCTATTTCCACTGTCACCTTGCGTCCTTTCCAGTTGGCCCGGTTCAGTCCTTTCAGTATGCTCTGTGTGGCTTCTTCCTCTACTTCGAAGAAGGAGAAGCTGCGCATCAGGTCGATGCGTCCTATCTCTACCCGTCCGCGGACGTGCGAGTTGATCAGTCCTATCAGCTCATTGGGGACGAGGTGGTCGTTCTTGCCCAGGTTGATGAAGAAGCGTGTGAAGCCCGGTTCGGCCCGCCGGTTGTCTTCGCCGGAGGCTCCTTTCTTGCCCCGCTTCTCCTTGCGTTCGGAGCGGGTGTCGCCGGCCGTCTCAATCTCGGCGCGGTCGCGGTAGTAGTCCGAGAAGCGGTTGAATTCGTGGCTCACCATGCGCTTGATGAGGTCCTCCTTGGACAGCCAGTCCAGCTTGCGGTAGACGTCGGGCATGAAGTCTGCAATCTCTTCTTCGTTCACCTTCACTTTCTCCAGGTCGTCGATGACCTTCATCAGCTGGCGCTCGCAGATGTCCTTGGCGGTGGGCATCTTGCCGGCCTCGAACGTCTTGCCTATCTTGCGTTCGATCTCGCGCATGCGGCCTTTCTCGCGCAGGTTGATGATGGCGATGGAGGTGCCCGTCTTTCCGGCGCGTCCGGTGCGTCCGCTGCGGTGTGTGTAGCTCTCGGTATCCTCGGGCAGGCCGTAGTTGATGACGTGCGTCAGGTCGTCCACGTCCAGACCGCGTGCGGCGACGTCCGTGGCCACCAGCAGCTGGAGGTTGCGGATGCGGAATTTCTGCATCACCGCGTCGCGTTGCGCCTGGCTCAGTTCGCCGTGCAGCGAGTCGGCGTTGTAGCCCTCCTGCATCAGCTTGTCGGCAATTTCCTGCGTCTCCTTGCGGGTGCGGCAGAAGATGATGCCGTAGATGTTCGGGTTATAGTCCACGATGCGCTTCAGCGTCTCGTATTTGTCCTTGGCGTGTACCACGTAGACCACGTGGTGCACGTTGGCCGTTCCTTCGTTCTTGCGGCCGATGGTGATTTCCTTGGCGTCGTGCAGGTAGTTCTTCGCGATGCGGGCGATCTCCGTGCTCATTGTGGCGGAGAACAGCAGCGTGTTGCGCTCCTGCGGCACGTCGGCCAGGATGGCGTCTATGCTCTCGCTGAAGCCCATGTTCAGCATCTCGTCCGCCTCGTCCAGCACGACGTTCTGTACCGTGGCCAGCGATACCGTCTTGCGCTGCATCAGGTCCAGCAGGCGTCCCGGCGTGGCCACGATGATGTGCACGCCCTGTTTGAGGGCGCGTATCTGGCTTTCGATGGACGAGCCGCCGTAGACGGGCAGCACCCGCAGGCCGTCGATATACTTGGAATAATCGTTGAGGTCGCCCGCTATTTGCAGGCAGAGTTCGCGCGTGGGGCAGAGGACGAGCGATTGTGGCTGGCGTCGGTCCACATCGGTCTTCTGCAACAGCGGCAGTCCATAGGCGGCGGTCTTTCCCGTGCCGGTCTGCGCCAGCGCCACTACGTCATTGTTTTCTCCCAGCAGATAAGGAATCACTTCTTCTTGTACCGGCATGGGCTGCTCGTAGCCCATTTCTTCGATGGCGCGGCGTATCTCCGGCGACACACCGAGCTCTTCAAATGTCTTCATTCAGTCTTTGTATCACTATGTTTCCGGGTGCAAAGGTAATACAAATATCCATCATACACCGCTTAAAAACCGGGAAACGTGAGGAAAAAAGTTCGTATTCAGCTTAAAGATGTATATCTCTAACCTGGATATATATATCTCTTTAGTATAGAGATATACATCTCCAGGCTGGAGATGAAGATTCTTCCTGCATTTATGAGTTTTTCCCTGTAAGATCAGAGCTTTTTCTTCCACCTAGTATGCATTTGCATCTAATGCTAGGCGGAAACCAAGGTAATTGTAACCTTTCGCCGGATCGTCGTATGTACGTATGGACGGCAGGCAGAATACTTCACTGGCTCTCCATGCACCTCCGTGTGCTACTTTGTATACCCCTATGGGGCTTCCTGTGGGATTCGTTTCGCTGATGTTCGGATAGGGGGCATACCAGTCGTGACACCATTCCATCACATTGCCGCACATGTCATAAATTCCCAACGCATTGGGCAGTTTCTGCATGACGTTGTGTATGCTTCCTTCTGCATTGCCTTTGACCCAGGCTACTTCGTATAAGTGGTCGGAACCTGCGTAGCGCTGTGAGCTTTGTTTTTCACCTCCGCGTGCGGCGTACACCCATTCGGCATCTGTGGGAAGCCTGAAATGCCGGCCGGTACGTTGGTTCAAGGCTTCTATGAACAGCTGTGCTTCCTGCCAGCTGATGTCCGTCACAGGCAGGTGTTTCCCTTTTATAGAGGACGGATTGTTTCCCATGACTTCTTGCCATAATCCTTGTGTTACTTCGCAGGCTCCTATGTAATAGTCGGATAACGTTACTTGGTGCTTAGGCATCTGTTCGGCCAGCCATTTTCGTGTGAAACTGTCCTCGCCTTCCAGTACCTCTTCCGATTCTCCCAATTGGAATGTTCCGCCTTTGACGAAGACCATCTGCACGGTTTCAGTCCCGACGGTCAGTTGAAGGTTTGTTGGGATGGGCTCGTAACGTACCCATAGAATAATGCTGTTGACTATGATCCAAGCGGCAAGCAGGAGTGCCAGATATTTGCCTGGGGCGGTAATATGAAATTTCATGAGCTGATAGGGTTTTAGTTATAGCATAAGATAGTCAATCGTTTCCCCACAAATCGATGAGCGGATACTGTTGGAAAGCGGGGGCATCCTTGAAAGGTTGCCATCCGAACCAAGCGTAGAAGCCATTGGCGTAATAATGCAGGCCTTTGCTTTGCGGGAAAAGGCTGCCGAGAAGCAACAGGCACATGAGGAAGATCACGTAGGCTCCCACTGCCTGGAGGATTCCTTGCAGGATTTGCTTCCTGCTGTCTTTGCCTACGGCTTGTTTCGTGTCGGCAGGGGTGTCTGTCTTTTTGGGATGGGGGTCCGTCATGAGAGATGATGCTGGTGAAAGAGTTGGACGCTTGTCTTCCTTTTTGGTTTCCGATTCTTTCCTTTCTTGTTCAGCCAAGAATTGTTGGTGCGTTTTCTTGATTTCTTCGACAATTTCTTTCTTGCTGCCGTCCTGTTCCTTTAACTCTTGTATGTCTCTCATGGCTTCCAGATGTGCTCCGCTCATCCCTCTGAGCGGTCTGGAGTTGTTTGCCGTCGGGGCATAGGAAGAATTGTCTTCAGCAATGGTCGGAGACGGAGTGGGTTTGGAAGTTGGCTTAGAAATAGGCTTAGACGTGGGAACTTGCATGTACTTGGGGGATGGACCATAGTCATTTTCTTCTTCAGACGAGTCCCTGCACAGCCAGATGACCAGACGTATGATGTAGATGATACAGCCCACCGTCCATCCGAGGACGGCGTATGGATTTGAGTTGATAATTAAGAATATGGTTATAGGTGGTATGAGATAGAACGTCAATATGTTCCATCCGTTTTTGCCAATGTCATGCAGGCGGCGGACAGATACAGACAGCATGGGCAGAAAGAGGGCGAGCCAGAACAGGCAATAGAGCAGGCTGACAGGCTGTCCCCATACTTCAATGGTTGGTGAAGGAATGAAGTATGTTATGATGCTTACTAACACGTCGAAAAGACTGTAATACCAGTATTCAGACCGGCGTGCCCTGCCGGAGAAGTTGACATAGTTCTTGATAAGGGCTGAGTATATTGCTTCGCCAAAGCTTAAGGTTGGCTGTTCGTCGATATAAAACTGCCTGTAAGGCGGATTGCTGCTGTCATTTGCCGCTTCTTTTACAAGGGGTGCTCCGCAGTGAGGGCAAGTGGTAGCTTTATCAGATACCATTGCCCCGCATTCATAACATTTTATTAAAGCCATGTTCAGTCCTCCGTTTTTATGCTTGTTCCATGTTCTTGTAATTCTGTACATCAATGCCTTCAAAGAGATCAAAGACGTAATAGCCGGGTGACAGAGGCACGTTTTTCACGCCGCTGGCAAAGAGCAGGTAGACGGTTATCTGTTTCTGCTCAGGTCTGTTTATGGCTGATTTTAGTTTGTCGTACTTTTCTATCAAACTGTCAAGGGTCCTTTGGTCTGCCGTATAGATTAGGTGAACCAAGTAGTTGATTTTGTTCAGTTCGTCGCCTTTGAACCCAACGCTTAGTTTCAACAAGTCTTTTTCGATATGGACTTCCGGTATATTGTGTGCTTTGAACTCGACGAGGTGCAGGCGTTTCCACTCATTGCCGACATACTGATGGATACACAGATCGATGTTACCGGATCTGCCATTTTCATCGAGGGCAGGCTTTTCCTCTTTCTTGAAGGAATAGCTGTTCAGGGTGGGTGTTTCTACGGAATACTTCAGCCCTTCCGTTGTCCTGCAAAAGTGGTCGATGAACAGTTGTTTGAACTCCTGTTCGCTTTGTCGCTTATGCTTGTTGCGCAGCTGCGGGTAAATCAGTTTGATGTTTCCGGATTCCTGTTCCATTTCGATTAGGTCGCGGAATGCGCTGCGAATGATGAGGTCTACTACGTTCTTCATAATTCTGAGAGTTAATGGTTTAATTCTTATCTTCTTTCTTTGGCAGGGTTATATCTGTTACTTCGAGGTTAAAGTTGATATCTCATTCATGCTGTTCCCAAAAGCAAGCTGATAAATCTCCAAATGCATATAAATCCATGACCATGAGGTTGTCAGAGTTCGAATTGATATGCTTAAGTTGTATTTTCTCGTTGTTTAGGAGGATGCCTTGCGATTGAATCATAATCTGCAAAGAGCTTAAGTCTAATAGGAAAGGTTTGTCAAAGTCTTTAACTCCTTTGAGTGCTTTCTGTAGAATGGGTTGGAATTTCTCGTATGGGAAGGCCCATGTGGAATTGAAAAATGGAGCTCTTACGGTAAATGATTGAACGGAATCGAAATTTAAGTAAACTTCTGGTAGAAGTGGATTTATATAGAGAAAGCATAAAAGTGGAAAATAGAAGGTGATGTTTTGGTCAGTGAAAGGTACGTTAAATATTTGGGGAATGACAAGATAGTATTCGTCACGAGAATCTGATAAGAATCTTTTTGAAATGAATTGAATCTGATAGGGGGTGTATATGGCAATGTCTTCCAAGCTATAGTTTTTGAAAATATAAGGTATTTGTGAGTCTTTGATAGTAGCCCATACACCACAGTAGGCTATTGATGAAAACTCCATAAATTCCGTCAGAAGGATTTTTGCTTCATGTTCTGAGAATGTACCATTAGTTTGTTCGATATCTAACAGATCTCGGAATTTTTCCGCAGTGTCCATTACTTTCTGGGAAATAAAAGCTTGGCGATAATTTGAATAATCTTTGGCTTGATAAATATCTGCGAATTTGGCTTGATAATTAAGAATGCTTTTGTATGGTAGCGAACTCAAAGCATCTTCAAAATAGCGAGAGTATTCGTATTTTTTGGGGATTGACCCCGATTGATAGAGAAATTGTAATGCGGAAACAAGTTGTTGTTCCTGAGTACTTCGGTTGTGCTTACGGATATTTTCCGGTTGGACTTCCCTTTCGTTGGGGGAGGGTTTATAGTTTACATTGAGCGATTCTGTTTCTTCAGGGGAAGTGGAATCGCTTTCTTGTTCATTTCTCCCTATGCATTGAACAATTATAACTATAAAGAGGGCAATGGTTACTATTGTTCGAAGGATTTGCTTGAAGCATCCGTCTGCTAACGATTCTCCGGTTTGGGCTTTATACACTTGGTTTGCAAAAAAATAGCTAAATATAAGTTTTAGGAAATTCATAATGTTTTGGGGGTATGGAAAGATAATTGGGGTTACAAATTTGATAATAATGCCTCTCCTGTTTCAGAATTGATATGAAGGAGCATGATTTATCTTATACTATTTTGCTTTTAGCAGAATGGGATTGGACAAGAATGCAGTGCGGATTGATATGTGGATTTCCGTACTGAACAGTTTGTAAGGATTTTACTTCACTCATAGCGATGTCTGTTTTTATGTCCTTGCAGATCCCCCAACCCGGACGGGTTTAATCATGTTTAGTAAAGGCATTGCCATATAAAGAAAAAGCGCGGGAATCTGTACCTGTCACTCGTCCCGCACATCAAGGCTCTCGCATTGCCCACCGTAGTCTGAACGAGCAACGCAGAAGCCCACGCTGATATGTATATGATGACTTGGCACGTGTCCCTTGTAAAAAAGGGAACGCACCAAGGGACATAACATATCCCGCAGACATCTACCGTTGCTTTGCTTTTGACTACGATTATGAATTTGCGAGATTCTGATGTGCCAAAGACAAAACGCTAAGTAAACGTCTTTCTTTATATGTCCGTTTCCCGCCCGCCCGGCTTCTGCAAAAGAAGCCAAGGGGAAGAAAACGCTACAAAGTTAGAAGATTTTTTCGTGAAATCCAAAGACATAGGTAAAATTGTTGAAAAAGCATGAACGGGTGATTTTTCTTGAGCAGGCTCCTTTCTGGAGTTCCATAAGTGCTCAACTTTTTTGTGGGCAAAGGGGGATTTTTATAATTAAGTAGGTATAGCGAAACTGAAACGGAGGCAAGTCGTGCCGGGAGACTCCGGCATGACTTCTCCTTCGTCAGGTAAAGAACGGCGCGTTATTTTTCTTCCTTCACCAGTAGTATTTCCTGTAGTTGCCGTTGCTCGTCCTTTTGCAGCCCCACGGCTTTCGTCAGGTATTCATCCACGCTGCCGTAGGTGCGTTCTATTTCGTCCTTCGCGGCGTTCAGGAAGTTCTCGCGGGCGGAGAACAGGGTGATGAGGGCTTCCTGCGAGCGGACGGGCAGCTCGTAGACGTAGCTGATGGCCGTGGGTATGTTGAAGCGGCTCAGCCGGTAATCGGTCATGATGTCGTCGTCGTTGACGCCCAGGGCGCTCAGCACCAGGGCCGAGGCGATGCCGGTACGGCCCTTGCCCGTGGAGCATTGGATGACTGCGGGATAGTTCTCCTTGTCCAGCAGGATGTCGAACATTTGCCGGAAGGCCGGGGCGTTGGCGGCCACGATATGGCGGTTGATGCGCTCCACGATGCGGCCTATCGTGTCGGGCTGGATGCGTTGCTGGTCGATGTCGGCCAGGATGTCGGTGAGGCAATCCACCGGGATGGGGATGTGTACCACGCGTGGCTGTCCGGGGAGTGTGCCGGCCGGGAGGGGGCTTTCGGACGGGGTGTGCAGGTCGATGACGGTGCGTATGCCCAGGTGGTTCAGCTTGTCCCGTGTGGCGGGTTGCGAGAGGTCTATCCGGGCGGAGCGGTACAGCATGCCCCAGCGTATCCGCTTGTGTTGCGCATAGACGGGATAGCCGCCCAGGTCGCGGAAGTTCTGCACGCCGGGGACGTTGACCGTGCGCGAAGCCACCCGCACGCGGTATCTGTCGTTGAACAGCAGGGTGTAGTAGTGACGTTGGGACGGCTGGTTGTTGGCAATGGTCATCCACTGGTTGGCGATGGGGGCCGTGGCCACAGGCCTGTTCTCGCGGATGTGGTCGGGGTCGGTGGAGGCGAAGACCTTCACTTCGCCTTCAATGGCCGGCCTGGTTTCCCATTTCATGATAATGCTGTTGCTCGCGCTGTCTTCCTCGCACGCCGCGGTGATGTGGGGGGTCACCCTGCCGCAGGCGGAGAGCAACAGTGTGAGGGCAAGCCCGTTTAACAGATTCTTGTACATACAGACATCAGCTTATTTCCGTTTCTCCGGGGTCTCCGTTGTAAATCGTTTATTTTTCAGTCCGTAGGCGGTGATATCTCCGGGCATGGGCGGAGATATCCCGAGGCGTGGACGGCGATATCCGTAGGCGCGCCCGGCGATACCGCCGGAGGCGGCTGCTTGTGCGCGCCCGTTTTCCGCCTTGTCCCGCTCACCGGATGACAGAGCAAATATAGATGTTTTCGGGGATGGTTGGACGGCAGGGCGTGTGTATTTATATTTCTTTTTGAAATAATAAACGATTGTATCTAAATGCCTGTTAAGCAAGTGTGCGAAATTAACTCATCGTTTGTCCATATCCTTATGGCCCGTGTCAGTCGCGTGCGTCGTATCGGTGGGCGGCGGCAAACTCGGGGGAGACGGAGTTGTTGAAGCTGCGGCAGACATCGGCGGCGAAGTCCATGCCACACTGCACGACGGTGTCCCACGTGGCCTCGTCCGTCGTGTCCAGGTCATCGTGGCGCACGCCTTGGGTCAGCAGGCCGAAGATGATGCCGGCGTTGAAGTTGTCTCCCGCGCCGATGGTGCTCACGGCCTCCAGCGGCCGGGTGGGATAGTCCTTGGCCTGGGAGGCCGTGCGCAGGGCTACCTGGCCGTTGCCGTGCGTGCAGAGGAAGTTGGGGCAGTAGAACTTGATTTTCTCCTTGTAGATGCGGTCGGCGTCGCGCAGGTCGTACATGTAGAAGAAGTCGTCCTGCGAGCCGCGCACGATGTCGGCATATTCCAGGTTCTCGATGATGGTGGGTGCCAGCCGGATGGCTTCCTCCTTGTGTGCCGAGCGGAAATTGGGGTCGTAGTAGACGATGGCCTTCTGCTGGCGTGCCTGTTCCAGCAGTTCCACGACTTTGTCGCGCAGCACGGGGTTCAGGGCATAATACGAGCCGATGATGACGAGGTCATCCTCCTCCAGCTGGGGGAAGGACACGTCGAGCCGCTGGGCGGGATAGTTCTTGTAGAAGAGGTACTCCGCATCGCTGTGTTCGTCCAGGAAGGCGAGGGACACGGGCGACTTGCCGTCGGGGAAGACGTTGACGTGGTCCGTGGGGATGTGGTTGTCGCGCATGAAGCGCAGGATGATGTCGCCCACGCGGTCGTTGCCCGTCTCGCTGATGAAGCAGACCGGCACGCCCGTGCGGCTGAGCGACACGATGCCGTTGAACACGGAGCCTCCGGGTACAGCCGCCGTGGGACGGTTGTCGCGGAAGATGATGTCCAGGATGGTTTCCCCGATGCCGATTACTTTTCGCATAGCTGTCTGGATTTTTCGCCCAAGTAGCCGCCGTGGTGGCGTTTGGAGTAGTCTTCGATGGTGAATCCTGTCCGTTTCATCACTTCCACCACCAGGATGTCGCCGATGACGGTCATGACGGTGGTCGAGGTGGTGGGCGTCATGCCCAGGGGGCATACCTCGTCGGGGTGTCCGGTGCTGAGGCAGACGTCCGCCTGCAGGGCCAGGGGGCTGTCGGGATTGCCGGTGATGACAATGAACTTCAGCCGGGGATTCAGGTTATGGATCAGCTGGGTCAGTTCCACGATTTCGCGGGTTTTGCCCGAGTTGGAGATGAGCAGGAGCAGGTCGTTCTCCTGCAGGATGCCCAGGTCGCCGTGTTGCGCCTCGCTGGGGTGTAGGAATACGGAGGGGGTGCCCGTCGAGCAGAAGGTGGTGGCAATGTTCATCGCTATCTGTCCGGCTTTGCCCATGCCCGAGGTCACCAGCTTGCCTCGGAGCTGATGCACTTGCTCTACGATGAGTTCCACGGCCTTTTCGTAGGCGTCGGTCACCGGGATGTTCATTACGGCTTGCGCTTCTTGTTGCAGGAGCTTCTGAATGTCTGCTATCATTGTTTCCAGTTTTTTAGTATCATAATTGTGGCCGGTCCGTCAGTGCCGGCTGGTTGTGCGGAAGGCGGTTGCCTTCTTTGTCACTTGCAAATATCTGCAATTTTCCATAAACGGCAATAAGTTTTGTTGTATTTTTGCGCCCGTAAATCGAATCATCGTGGCAAAATGAAGAAATTGAGCGAAGATACCCCTGTCTGCAACCTCCATGTCCTGCCCAACGGACTGCGCATCATTCATCAGCCTGTGGCCTCGCGGGTGGCCTATTGTGGCTTTGCCGTCGATGCCGGCACGCGCGACGAGCGCGAGGACGAGTCCGGCATGGCACACTTCGTGGAGCATCTCCTCTTCAAGGGCACCCGCAAGCGCAAGGCATGGCACATCCTGAACCGCATGGAGAATGTGGGGGGCGACCTCAATGCCTATACCAACAAGGAGGAAACGGTGGTCTACTGCGCCTTTCCCGCCGAGCACTTTGCCCGCGCCTTCGAGCTGCTGGCCGACATTGTGTTTCATTCCACCTTTCCCCAGCGTGAGGTGGAGAAGGAGACAGGCGTCATCCTCGACGAGATACAATCTTATGAGGACACGCCTTCTGAACTGATTTTCGATGACTTCGAAGACCTTATCTTCCGGGGGCATCCGTTGGGGCGCAACATCCTGGGCAACCCCGAGCGGCTGAAGGCCTTCCGGGGCGAGGACGCTGCGGCTTTTACCGCCCGCCTCTACCGTCCGGACCGGATGGTTTTCTTCGTGTACGGGGCTGTGGACTTCCGCCGGGTGGCGCGTTTGGCCGAGAGGCTGCTTGCCGATGTCGTTCGACCTTCAGAACCGGAATCTGACGCCCGTTGCCTGCCGCCGCCCTATGTGCCTGCCCGCCGCACCTTGCACCGCGACACCCATCAGTCCCATGTCATGATTGGCGGTCGTGGCTACGATGCCCATTCCCCGCGCCGCACGGCTCTTTATCTGCTGAACAATCTCTTGGGCGGCCCCGGCATGAACAGCCGGCTGAACGTGGCCTTGCGCGAGCGCCGCGGGCTGGTCTACAATGTGGAGGCCAATCTTACGTCCTATACCGATACGGGCACCTTCTGCATCTATTTCGGTTGCGACCCCGACGACACGGACACCTGCCTGCGCCTGGTTCGCAAGGAGCTGAAGCGTCTGCGCGACCGCCGCCTGACCGCCGCCCAACTGGCTGCCGCCCAAAAGCAGCTGACAGGCCAGTTGATTGTGGCTTCGGACAACAACGAGGCCAACGCCTTGGGCATGGCCAAGACCTTCCTGCATTACAACCGCTACGAGACCATGGCCGATGTGTTCCGTCGCATCGATGCGCTGACGCCGGACCTTCTGCTGGACGTGGCGGGCGAGATGCTGGAGGAGGAACGCTTGTCGGTGTTGATATATGACTAAGTAGGCGATGTCGCGTTATATAGTGTGAAAAAAGATAGCCCGGATTTGCTAATTCCGGATTTATGTGTACATTTGTTGCGTTCTTTGTGAGCAAAAAGAAAGCGTTTTAGGCATTATCCAGCGTTCAGGAAATCCCCAATTTCAAAAACGACAACACCGGATAATACAAGAAACGCTCCACGGACTATATAGAATAGATATAGGCGTGGGGCTTTATGTATTACCACGTTGTTGTCAAGTATGGGGATACTTCTGAGCGATGATAATACTAAAGTTCCCCACGCTTAACTTTTTTATCTAAACCTTTGTAATGGCTTGGAGGGGAACGGGCATCGGTTATGGTTATGGAAACGGGCAAGATTCTCCAAGTGCTCCGTCCCTTTGGGGACGCTTCTTTGCGGCCGCATATCGTGCGGTCACGTCTCTCTCATCTTTTCCGCATGGTCAATACCGACCCCGCGCATCCCCCGTTATGCAAATTATGTGCCGACTATTCCCTTTAATCTTTTTAATCCCTAACCAACATGAAGATAAGATGTACCCCCCGCGCAGGAGAAGATGAGGCGCGGGGGGAAGCGCAAGCTGTTCGGAAAGCCGCTGGAAAAGCTTCGGAAAGACAATCGTGCAGTCATTCGCAGCAATTGGCGGTCTTGTTAAGTCGGCTCGACCGGATGGAACACCGGTTGGACGCCATGCTGTCATTACTGTCGCAATGCTGACATTTTGTCCATTATTGAAACCGAAATAGGCTGATTTGTTCGAAAAAACGGCAGAAAATTCGATAAAATGAGGTGTAGAACACTTTTTGCCATACGGGTGGTGGAAAGTCTTAGAATGTAGGCAGTCCTTCCCTCCGTGAGGGGATTGCAAATATATAAAACTGTATTAATTAACTGTATTATTAACCTAAACAAGAAAGGAAAATGCGTATGATTCCAGCTAAAAGAAATGAAGGGTGGTTACCCGAGATGTTCCGTGATTTCTTTGACAACAATTGGATGTTGAAGGCCAATGCCACGGCACCGGCCATCAATGTCATTGAGAACGACAAGGACTACAAAGTAGAAGTGGCCGCTCCCGGCATGACGAAGGATGACTTTAAAGTCACGCTGGACGATGCCAACAACCTGCTGATTGAGATGGAAAAGAAGAGTGAAACCAGTGCCGAGGACAAGAAAGACCGGAAATTCCTGCGCCGCGAGTTCTCTTACTCGAAGTTCGAACAGGGCATCCTGCTGCCGGACAATGTGGAGAAGGACCGGATTTCTGCTAAGGTAGAGAATGGCGTCCTCACCATTGAGATTCCGAAGAAAGCGTCGGAAGAAGCGGCTAAGGTAGCCAAGACTATCGAGGTGAAGTAAGGTTTTGTTTTATTTTTGCTCTCTGGAGGGTATGTCTGTATCAGGACATGCTCTCTTTTCGTTGAGAGCTTGTCAGATTATCACTTATGGAAAAAGACGAAAAGAAATACATTGGCATTCTGACCTCTGGTGGAGACGCTTCGGGCATGAATGCAGCTATCCGTGCCGTGACGCGCAGTGCCATTGGCAACGGTTATGGCGTGAAAGGCATTTACCGGGGGTACGAGGGCTTGATTAGCGGCGAGGTCAAAGAACTGACTACCGAGAGTGTCAGTAACATTATCCAGCGAGGCGGTACCATTCTGAAGACGGCCCGCTCGCAGGCATTCATGACACCCGAGGGACGGAAGAAAGCCTATGAAACCTTACAGCGCGAGCATATCAGTGCGCTGATTGTTATCGGCGGGGACGGTTCGCTGGCGGGTGCACGCACCTTTGCTGATGAATATGACGACGTGGTATGCATCGGCCTGCCCGGCACGATAGACAATGACTTGTATGGCACGGATTATACCATCGGTTATGATACAGCCTTGAATACCATTGTGGAGTGTGTGGATAAAATCCGCGATACGGCGACATCGCACGACCGTATCTTCTTCGTGGAGGTCATGGGGCGTGATGCGGGCTTTCTGGCACAGAACAGTGCCATAGCTTCCGGGGCCGAGGCTGCCATTATTCCTGAGGACCGAACGGATGCCGACCAGTTGGAGCAGTTCATCAGTCGTGGTATCCGTAAGACGAAGAACAGCAGCATCGTCATCGTGTCCGAAAGTCCCAAGGACGGCGGTGCCATGCACTATGCCGAGCGGGTGCGTAAGGAATATCCGCAATACGAGGTGCGCGTCTCCATCCTTGGCCACTTGCAACGCGGCGGTTCGCCCAGTGCATACGACCGTATCTTGGCCAGCCGCTTGGGTGTCGGGGCCATTCAAGCGTTGCTGGAGGGGCAGCGCAATGTGATGGTTGGCATCCACAACGATGAGATTG
>DHKFC23501__coassemble_1161_pt1 | contig 26678 bp, 18 predicted proteins | sample DHKFC23501__metabat2_low_PE_030 | metagenome-assembled genome bin DHKFC23501
CAGGGTGACTTCGGTTACAATGCCCGTACGGATGTCTACGAGAACCTGCACGCTGCCGGCGTGGTTGACCCTGCCAAGGTGACGCGTGTAGCTCTGGAGAATGCCGCTTCTATCGCCGGTATGTTCCTGACAACGGAGTGTGTCATCGTAGAGAAGAAGGAAGACAAGCCCGAAATGCCGATGAACCCCGGCATGGGCGGCATGGGTGGAATGATGTAATAACGGACTTCCCTTGATTCCCACATAAAGAAAAAGAACCGCGGTGCTTGTAAGAGGTGCTGCGGTTTTTTTGTGGGTTTGCGGGGAAATGAGAATTTAGCGGGCTCTGCCCGCAGGAGTTAAAAGGAGTTATCGCTTCGCTTGGGGGAGTTAAAGGCCAATACCTTTACCGTTATCGCCGGACCAACTATCGGCCTATAACTTCCTCTAACTCCTTATAACTCCCTCCCATGCCTCAAAGATAAATTATCATTTAACGACATAGCAATGAGAAGTTTTGCATCTGACAATAATTCGGGCGTACATCCCTTGGTGATGGAGGCCTTGGCGAAAGCGAATAAGGACCATGCCGTAGGCTATGGTGACGATCCGTGGACAAAGGAAGCTGTGCAGAAAATCCGGGAAGCGTTCACGTCGGACTGTGAACCTTTGTTCGTATTCAATGGTACGGGAAGCAATGTGGTGGCTTTGCAGCTGTGCACGTCGCCCTATAATTCAATACTGTGTGCGGAGACCGCCCATATCTATGTGGATGAGTGTGGGGCACCGGCCAGACTGACAGGATGTCAGATTCGTCCGATTATGACACCGGACGGCAAGCTGACGCCTGAGTTGCTGCGTCCCTATCTCTGCAACTTCGGCGAGCAGCATCATTCCCAGCCGGGAGTGGTGTATATCTCCGAATGTACGGAGTTGGGTGCGATTTACCAACCGGAGGAAATCCGTGCTTTGGCGGATACGATTCATCCTTACGGGATGTACCTGCACATGGATGGTGCAAGGTTGGCCAATGCCTGTGCGGCTTTGGGCAGGTCTTTCCGGGAGCTGACCGTGGATTGCGGGGTGGATGTGCTGAGTTTTGGCGGCACAAAGAACGGCCTGATGATAGGGGAGAGCGTGGTGATATTCAATCCGGCGTTGAAGGACAAGGCTCTTTTCGTGCGCAAGCAGTCGGCACAGTTGGCATCCAAATTGCGTTATTTGTCCTGTCAGTTTACGGCTTATCTCACGGATGACCTTTGGCTGAAGAATGCACAGCATGCCAACCAGATGGCCTGGAAGCTGTATGAGGGGTTGAAAGACTTGCCGGGCATACGCTTCACGCAGGCTGTGGAGAGCAACCAGCTTTTCCTGGTGATGCCCCGGACTGCCATTGACAAGTTACAGAAAGACTACTTCTTTTATTTCTGGAATGAGGCTGCCAACGAAATCAGGTTCGTGACCTCATTCGATACGACCGGGCAGGACATTGAGGATTTCCTAGAGGCCGTGAAGAGGAGTCTGGGCGTTTAATTAAATTAACTGTTCTAAAAAGGAATTGGCGTGCTATTTGTGCGCCTTTTTTCTGTAAAATAGAAGGGAGGTATTATGGCTTTTATAGATTATTACAAGGTGCTTGGAGTGGACAAATCGGCATCGCAGGATGATATCAAAAAAGCGTTCCGGAAGTTGGCGCGCAAGTATCATCCGGACTTGAATCCGAACGATCCCACTGCCAAGGAGAAGTTTCAGGCTATCAACGAAGCCAACGAAGTGTTGAGTGACCCGGAGAAGCGTAAGAAGTACGATGAATACGGCGAGCATTGGAAGCATGCCGATGAATTTGAAGCGCAGAAACAGGCGCAACAGGCCGGAGGCTTCGGCGGATTCGGAGGTTTTGGCACCGGCCAGGGCTTCCATACGGATGGTAATGGCACGTATTGGTATTCTTCGGATGGTCAGGAGTTCACGGGTCATGGCGCGGATGGGTTCTCTGATTTCTTCGAAGAACTGTTCGGTCATCGTGCCGGGGGACATCGGGGCGGTTCACAGGGCGGTTTTCGTGGACAGGACTATCAGTCGGAATTGCACTTGTCACTGCGTGATGCGGCTCAGACACACAAAGAGATGCTGAACATCAATGGCAAGCAGGTGCGTATCACCATTCCTGCCGGCGTGGCCGATGGGCAGGTCATCAAACTGAAAGGCTATGGAGCGGAAGGCATGAACGGTGGGCCTGCCGGTGACTTGTACATCACTTTCGTCATTGAGAAAGACCCTGTGTTCAAGCGTCTGGGGGATGACTTGTATGAGGAGGTCAGCATCGACTTGTACACGGCGTTGTTGGGCGGTGAACAGCTGGTCAACACCCTCGACGGCCAAGTGAAGCTGAAAGTAAAGCCCGGCACGCAGCCCGGCAGCAAGGTGCGCCTGAAGGGCAAGGGCTTTCCTGTGTACAAGCAGGAAGGACAAGCCGGTGACCTGATAGTTACCTACCAGGTATATCTGCCTGAGAATCTGACGGAGCAGCAACGTGACTTGTTACGACAAATGAAGAATCTGAACTGATAGGAGGAGGACATCATGCAGAACGATTTAATTATAATCACGGACTATTGTGACAAATGTCACATCGATCCTTCATTCATCGACATTCTGGAGGACTGGGATTTGATAGACACACAGATGTCTGACGGTCATCGCTGCCTGTCTTTCTCGCAGTTGCCGGATGTGGAGCGGTACAGCCGTATGTACTACGACTTGGATATTAACATGGAAGGGATTGACGCCATCCATCACTTGTTGCGCCGTGTGGACGAGATGCAGCAGGAGATAGATAGGTTGCGGGGACGGTTACGGTTCTTTGGAGAAGAGTAGCGGGATTGATATACAGTATGTTAAGTGATTAGTTAAACATTAGTGGAGCTTTCAGTTGATCACTGCCCTTAGTGTTCAGTTGAAGGTTCGGACTCTGTTCAGTTGATCACTTCCCCAGCTTCGTATTGGACAGAAAAAAGCCCGGAAATCCGGATGTGTATCCAGGATTTCCGGGCTTGATTATGTATGCTTCCCGGTGTGATTACCAGCCGGGGTTCTGTTCCCATGCACCGCTGGTCAAGTCATCCGGATTGACCATCCCTTCCTTGATGGGCTGGAGATAGTCACGCTCCAGATTGAACTGCCAGCCATTGGGATAACCTTCGTTGTTGAAAGGTACGATGTAACGGAGGGCATCACCCGGATTGCCGGTCAGGTACAAGGAGTTGCCTTCTGCCTGGTCATAAACCAGCAGGCCTTCTGTGGCGTAGAATCCGCCCGGTTGATTCTGTTCTTCCAGGTCGCTGCCCACAAACAAGGCACCGATAGGAGTCACGTCACGAATCAAGACATCGGCAGCGGCCCAGCGCAGGATGTCATTCAGGCGGCAGCCTTCAAGGGCTTTTTCTACGTGGCGTTCACGTCGAACGGCCTGAATGTACTTGTCGAGGTCGTGGAAGGGGTAACTCGGATCGCTATTGAATTCGCGGTCGAAGTCGACACCCGGCATGCCTACACGTTCACGCAAGGGTTGCAGGGCGTTTTGGATGCGTGTGGCATTGCCCGCACCGTCCAGTTCGGCTAAGGCTTCCGCGTAGTTCAGCAGTACGTCTGCATAACGCACCTGGATGGCAGGAGCCTGGCTGGAGAATTCTCCTTCGACAGTGGGTTGGTAAGTCGTGTTGAATTCCACATATTTCAGTACCGAATAACCGGAAGTGTTCTGGTGGTAGCTGTTGCCGTTCAAGGGCGGATATTGGAATACATATTCATTGTTCGGACGCAGGGGCTGTCCCGGGAGACATACGGTTTGGGACAAACGCGGGTCTCTGACAGTCGGCTGCAGTTCATCGCCATAGTGGCGCTTGGCTGCCAGCTTTTCGTCACCTACGAACGGACGGCCGTCAATGGTCAGATAGTCATCCACCAGATTGGCAGAAGGACCGCATTGGCCACCACCCTTGTTCAAGAAACGGGTTACGGCATGACCGATACCGGCAGCGGCATCGTACTTCTTCCACCACAGCACTTCTTGGTTGTCGGTCAAGTCCAAGTCGATGAACATGTCGCGGTAGTCCGTAAGCGGATTGCCGGTATTGTGGATACGCCAAGTACCGGTGTTCATTACTTCCTCGGCAGCCTGGTAAGCCTGCGTCAGGTAGCTTTGGATTTTGGCTTGTGCGTCAGCATCGCTCAACGTATGGTCATAGAAGGGGGTATTCTTCTGGCGGTGGTACTTTTCCCACGTGCCGGCAAACAAGGCTACTTCGCTCTTCAGGGCGCGGGCCACATCCTTGTGGACACGCATTGAGGCATTGCTTCCTACGGAATTCAGGTTCTGGATCGCCAGGTCCAGGTCGGCCAGGATATGGTCAGTGATTTCCGTACGTGTGTTACGCGGCAGCGCCATCAGGCTCTTGTCCGGATCCAGCAAATCTTCCATCCATGTCACACCGCCGTATTTAATCAACAGTTGGTAGTAGCAGGCTGCACGGAAATAGTAGGCCTCGCCCAAGCATTGGTTGAAGGCGGTCGTTCCCTGTTCGGTGCAGTTGTCGATGTTGTGCAACAGGAAGTTGAGGTTACGGATAATGTAGTATTCAATCAGGTCTCCGGCATTACTCAAAGCCGTCTGACCGGCCAGACGTGTGTTGATGACGGCACCAATCAGGTCATCGCTGTTCAAGTCGGTAAAAGCGATACCGGAGGCGTTTCCCACATTGGTGGACTGTCCTTTGATGACTGTGTTCGTGACGCTTCCGCCGCCTGATATTTGTACGGAACCTTGGTAGAACTGGTTCAAGTACAAGGTGATTTCAGCCGTGCTTCCGAAAGCCGTTGCCGAAGAAAGCTCGCCTTGAGGTTGTTGATCCAAATCGTAGCATCCGGACAAAGACATGCCCATCAAAGCGGCTGCAATAAATAAATATTTCTTTTTCATAATGATAGTCGAATTTAGAGATTAACTACAACACCAATTGAATAGACCTTGTTCATCGGGTAGTTCTTACCACTTTCAGAGGTATAGCTGTTGCTCGTGAAGATACCTTCCGGGTCGAACATGTCGGCCAGCTTCGTGAAGGTCAGCAGGTTTTCGCCGGAGAAGAACACCTGTACCTTGTTCAGGCCCACTTTGTTGACCCATGCCTTGGGCAGGTCGTAGCTGATGGTCAGGTTCTTCAGGCGGCAGTAGGCTGCATTCTGCAAATAGCGGTCGCACGTCTGTGAGGTCTTGTTGCGGAACTGTCCGATGGCGCCGGCGGCTGCCGTGTACGGGTTGGGGTAATAAGCATCCGTATTCTCCGGTGTCCAGTAGTCCAGGTGCTGCTTGAACACGGTCACCTGAGCGAACGAACTGGAACCCCAGAAATATACGGAGCCGCTGCCCGGATTCCAGTCGCGTTTGCCTACGCCTTGGAACATCATGCTCAGCGAAAGTCCCTTCCAGCTGATAGAACCATTGAAGGTATATTGGTAGCGCGGGGTCGTGTTACCGATGATGGTCTGGTCACCCATATCCCACTGGCCGTTGTCGCCATCCAGGCGGTTGCCTCCTCTGTCGATTTTGTTGTCACCGTTCAGGTCGACATATTTCACATCGCCCGGTTTCCAGGGCTGTCCGCTGATATAGCTCAAGTCCAGTTTGTTGTATTCATCCGCTTCTTCTTGCGTCTGGATGATGCCGGAAGCCCGGTAGCCCCAGATTTCACCTACTTTACGTCCTTTATACCATCTGCCGGCCGGGTCTGTACGACCTTCATTGAAGTATTCGGTTACTTCAGCCGTGGCGTCGGACAATGAACCACCCAGCGTGTACTGGATGTCGTCGCCAATCTTGCCGCGATAACCCAAAGTTACTTCCCAACCACGGTTGCGCATGCGGGCATTGTTGGTCTGCGGCACAGCTGCACCGAAGAAGTCGGCCAAGTCGTCTGTGGGGCCCAACATGTCTTTCGTGTCGCGCTGGAAGAAGTCGATGGTACCATACAGCGTATTGTTGAAGAAGCTGAAGTCCAAACCGATGTTCTTGCTTTCTACCTTTTCCCACGTCACGTTGGAGTCGACTACGCTGGGTGCATAGATGATGCCGTCGCGGCCATTTTCGAAGAACCAGCTACCCAATGTGGTGGAAGACATCGTAGAAGCGAAGGTGTAATAGGCGGCACCGCTCTGGTTACCCAACAGACCCCATGACAAGCGGAGCTTCAGGTTGGACAGCCAGTCGGTCGTCTTCTCCATGAAAGCTTCTTGCGTGATGTTCCAACCTACGGAAACAGAGGGGAAGAAACCCCAGCGGTGGTCCTTGGCAAAACGGGACGAACCGTCGTAACGTCCGTTCACTTCCAGCAGGTAGCGGCTCTTGTAGTCGTAGTTGATACGTCCGAAGAAACCGCGCGTGGCCCATGCATAGCGGGTATCACCCACTACGTTGTCGCCGGTAGTCAGGCTCAGGTTGGGGTTGCTCGGGGAAATCAGGTCGTCTGCCGAATAGGACAGATACTTGTAGTCGTATTTCTCCTCTTGATAACCGGCCATCACCGTGAAGTTGTGCGCATCGTTCAGCGAGAACGTGTAGTTGGAGTAGAGGTTCACGGACTGGTATTTGTTGGAGGTGTTGTAGCGTGTGTATGAACCGCCGGGGATAACACCCAGTTCGCTACGGGTACCTTTATCAAACGTCACGTTGTCGGCACGGGGGATATCCGGGGCGATCAGTGTGGCATCATAGTCCGTGGTTCTGTAACGGTAGGTGTAGTCGTAGAAGATGTGCCAGTCCTTCAGCGGCGTAATCTCCAGACCACCTGTGAGGGTCAGGGCGTTACGCTCTGTGTTGGCTTCTGTGCCGCTCTGCAGGTAGGGGATCATACTCAGTTCGGTGAAGTGGCCGTTGGGGTCTACTACGCTCAAGGTAGGACGGAAACGGGCCAGATTATGGAAGAAGCCATAACCCAACGCACCGCTGCCGAACGGAGAGGTGTTGTCAGAGTTCAGGAACTTCGTGTTCACCTTCAGTTTCAGCCAGTCGGTCAATTGGGAAGTGATATTGGCATTGAAGTTGAAACGCTTGAAGTTCATGTCGGCATAGCGCAGGATGCCGTCTTCAGAGTAGAAACCGCCCGAAATGTAGTATTGTGCGGCTTTGCCTCCACCGCTCAGGCTCAAGTTGTGGTTCTGCTTGAAGGCTGTATTCTTGTAGTGCAGGTCGAAATAGTCGGTATTGCCGACGCCCAGGGCCGAGTTCTCAAAGGCGGCTACCAGGCTCTGTCCCGGAGTCAATTCTGCCCAAGGGTCTACGCTGCCGGGATCGCGCATGTATTGTTCCAGCAAGGCGATTTTTTCCGCGCTGTACTGTTCGTTCACACCGGCGTTGCGGCAGGCTGCGTTGAAATAGTTGGCGAATTCCACCGCGTTGGCCATTTCCGGGAGTTTGGTGGGTGAAGACCAACCCACGGTGCCTTGATAGCTGACGCGCATCTTGCCTTCCTCACCCTTCTTGGTCGTTACCAGGATGACACCATAGGCGGCACGTGCACCATAGATAGAGGCGGCGGAAGCGTCTTTCAGCACGGAGATGTTTTCGATGTCGTTCGGGTTGACGTCAGACAGATTCATTTCCACACCATCCACCAATACATAAGGTGTACCCGAACCGGACAAGTTTCCTTGACCGCGTAATTGCAGGGTAGCACTGGAACCCGGCAGACCGCCGCTGTTGTTAGATACCAACAGGCCCGGCACCAGACCTTGCAGGCTCTGGGTAGCATCGGCTACCGGACGGAACTCCAAGTCCTGGCCTTGTACGGTGGATACCGATCCGGTCAGGTTGACTTTCTTCTGGACGGCATAGCCCACGACTACCACTTCGTCCAGCATCTCGTTGTCCTCGTGCAGAGTGATATTCAGGATTTTGCCCGGCGTCACTTGCACTTCTTGCGTTACATACCCGATGTAGCTGATGACCAACGTGGCATTTTCCGGCACTTTCAGCGTGAAGTTACCGTCAATGTCCGTGATCGTACCGTTGCTCGGATTGCCTTTTTCGATAACCGATGCACCGATAACGGTCATTCCCGTAGCGTCGGATACTACACCTTTTGCTTCGATTGTTGTCTGTTGGACAACATTCACGATGCCGCTCTCGCTTGTGGCACCTTCTGCGCTAACCACTTGGGGATAAGCCAGTAGGGCAGCCGTTCCTAAGAGCGACATTTGCTTGATAAAGCTCTTACTAAATAAATGCAGATTCATAAATCTTGGATTTTTTGAGTACTAAATTTAAGCTTGATTAAAAATTCTCGCACAAATGTACGAAAAAAACCTAATGCTGCAAGAATGAATGAAAAAAAATATTTAGTTTTGCATAAAAAACATACCAAGCGAAACTCTAAATTTTATTGCTATGACAAAAAATCAACTTAAAACGTGGGCTGCATGCCTATTTGCCACAGGGGCTTTGGTGGCATGCGGACCCAGTGACATCCAGTCTGGTGATCTGAACGTTATCCCTTTGCCGCAGGAAGTCACGGAAACTGCATCGGCAGAACCCTTTGTGGTGCGTTCCTCCACAACCATCTGCTATCCGGCCGGCAACGAGAAACTGGAGCGTACGGCCCATTTCTTGGCCTCTTATATTAAGGAGGTGACGGGTACCGAGGTAAAACTTGATACGAAGGCCGGAGGCAGTAATTGCATTGTATTGGGATTGGACCCCTCCATCCCGCAGAAGGAAGGTTATGTGCTGAACATCACGGCAGACCAGGTGACTCTGAATGGCCAGACCGAGGCCGGCGTGTTTTACGGAGTGCAGACTATCCATAAGGCACTTCCCATAACAAAGGGCAAGGCTTTGGGCTCTTTACCCGCAGGCACCGTGAAGGATTTCCCGCAGTATGGTTATCGCGGTTTTATGATTGACGTGGGGCGTCATTTCTTTTCGGTGGATTATCTGAAGGAACTGATTGATGTAATGGCTTTGCATAACATCAACTATTTCCATTGGCACCTGACGGAAGACCAGGGGTGGCGCATCGAAATCAAGAAGTATCCTAAATTGACGGAAATCGGGTCTATACGCAAGGAGACAATCACAGCTCCGGGGTCTGGCAAGTTTGATGGTACGCCGGTCAAAGGTTTCTACACTCAGGAAGAGGCCCGGGAAATCGTGGCTTACGCTGCGGAGCGTTTCATCACTGTCATCCCGGAAGTGGATATGCCGGGGCATATGCTGGCGGCATTGGCTTCCTATCCGGAGTTGGGTTGCACGGGAGGCCCCTATGAGGTGGCCACCAAGTTCGGCGTCTTCAGGGAGGTGCTTTGCGGTGGCAATGAGAAGACTTTGCAATTTGCCAAGGATGTTATTAACGAAATCATGGACATCTTCCCCGACGCTCCTTATATACATATAGGTGGAGATGAATGCCCGAAGGCCGAGTGGGAGAAGTGTCCGAAGTGTCAAGCCAAGATCCGGGAATTGGGCTTGCGCGACACCAAGGAGCACAGCAAGGAAAATCAATTGCAGGTGTACTTCATGAGCGAGGTGGAGAAGGAGATTGCCAAGCGCGGTAAGAAGATGCTGGCTTGGGATGAAATCCTGGAAGGGAATCCCGATCCCAAGACTACGACCGTGTGTGCCTGGACAGGTGTGCCCGCTTCGATTAAATCTGCCAAGTTGGGCCATCAGACCATTGTTTGTCCCATCAGTCATTTGTATTTCAGCAATCCGGGCTATAACCGTCTGAAAGGTGTGAGCAGCATAGAACGTGTCTACAACTTCGAGCCGGCTTCCCCTAAACTGACCGAGGAGGAAAAGAAGAACATTATCGGCGTACAGGGATGTATTTGGACGGAATGGACCAAGGATAGTGTGAAGATGGAGTGGCAGATGATGCCGCGTATTGCTGCCTTGAGCGAACTGCAATGGAGCAATCCGGCTCAGAAGAATCTGGACGGATTCCTGAAGCGCCTGCGCCACCAACTGAATCTGTACAGCCTGTACGGATTCCATTATAAGGAAGACATAGAGGATGTGACAATGAGTGCGGAGCCTACGGGTGAAGGTGGTGCGGCCCGCGTCACGTTGACCACGTTTGACAACGCGCCGGTTTATTACACCTTGGACGGAACAGACCCCACGAACCAGTCTATGTTGTATACGGAACCTTTCACGATAGATGGCACGACGACCATCAAGGCAAAAGCCATTCGTGACGGGCGGGAAACGGGCGTTGTGGAATCGACGTTAGAGTATAACCTTGCTACGATGCGTCCCATCACGCTGAATTCCGAGTCGGCTCCCAGTTATACCTACAAGGGGGCTGCCGTTCTGGTGGATGGCCTGACGGGCGACGACAATTATCGTTCCGGCCGTTATATCGGCTTCTATGGCAAGGATTTCGATGCGACTATCGACTTGCAGGAGGAGCGTGAGATTTCGTCCGTATCTGTTGGAACTTACCTGGTACCTGGCGACTATATCTTTGGTCTCACGGGACTGGAGGTTTATGGCTCGTCCGATGGCAAGAATTTCAAAAAGATAGCTTCCAAATCCATTCCCACTTTGGAGAAAGGCAGTAAGAATAACGTGCTGGCACGTCCTGAAATCAACTTTGATAAGGCGAAGACACGGTATGTCCGCATTGTCGGCAAGTGTACGCCGGTGTTGCCCAAGTGGCATCCGGGTGCGGGTAGCCAGACCTTCTTGTTTATAGACGAGGTGGCTGTGAAGTAAGGATGAAGAACCTTATTGGGGAAAAGAAGAAAGGCGCGGACGGATTTCCGCGCCTTTCTTCTTGTTTCGAAGATTTTTGTACCTTTGCGCCATGAAACAATCCGACAGACAATCCGAAATCTCCAGTCCTGCCCTGCACCTGCAGCGCCAGCAATTGCTCCTGCGGATGGAGTATGAATATGAGAAAGCCGAGTTTCAACGCCAGACTGAAACCATGGGTGTGGAGCGCAAGGTAAAGCGCGGTCTCTGCTGGTGGCCCGTCACCGTGGGGCGCAACTATTATAATTCCTTGAACCAACTGGTGTTGGAGGTAACCCGCACTGAGGATACGGACATTGAGCACGCGTTCGAGTTCGGACGTTCCGTCGTATTCTTCCGCCGCTCGGCCGATGGTAAGATTACGTATTTCCCTTTCCAGGGTACTGTGAACTATGCAGATGAGGCACGGATGGTAGTTGTCATGCCAGGTATGAACGCCATCCTTGACGTGCAGGGAGCTGAATCCGTGGGCATACAGCTCTATTTTGACGAGACTTCGTACCGCACGATGTTCGAGGCCTTGGCTGATGTGCTTCGTGCTAAGGGCAACCGCTTGGCCGAGTTGCGCGACATCTTGCTGGGCACACAGAAGACCGGGCAACGGGAGTTGTATCCCGTCCGTTTCCCCTGGCTGAACGCCACACAGGAGTCGGCGGTCAATAAAGTTCTCTGTGCCCGCGATGTCGCCATCGTCCACGGTCCTCCCGGCACAGGCAAGACCACCACCTTGGTCGAGGCCATTTATGAAACGTTGCACCGCGAACCACAGGTTTTGGTGTGCGCACAGAGCAATACGGCCGTAGACTGGATATCGGAGAAGTTGGTGGATCGTGGCGTGTCAGTGCTACGCATCGGCAATCCCACCCGTGTCAACGACAAAATGCTTAGTTTCACCTATGAACGTCGCTTCGAGTCGCATCCTGCCTATACCGAGTTGTGGGCGCTTCGTAAGGAACTCCGTGCTCTTCAGGGTCGTGTCCGCCGGGGCAGCTACGAGGAGCGCGAGGGAGTCCGCAGCCGCATTTCCCGCTTGCGTGACCGGGCCACGGCACTGGAGGTGCAAATCAATGCCGACCTCTTCGACTCGGCGCACGTGATAGCTTCTACCCTCGTCAGCAGCAATCATCGCCTGATGCATGGGCGCCACTTTGGCACTCTCTTCATCGACGAGGCGGCACAAGCCTTGGAAGCGGCGTGCTGGATAGCCATCCGCCGTGCGGACCGTGTTGTCTTGGCGGGCGACCATTGTCAGTTGCCGCCTACTATCAAATGCGTGGATGCTGCCCGTGGAGGACTGGAACAGACACTGATGGAGCGCGTTGCCACTCATAAACCCGAGGCGGTCAGTCTCCTGTGTATCCAATACCGCATGCACGAGGACATCATGCGTTTTCCATCCCGTTGGTTCTACCATGGCCTGTTAGAGGCGGCGCCAGAGGTACGCCATCGTGGTATCCTAGATCTGGATACGCCCATCGACTGGGTAGATACCACAGGGCGTGATTTCAAGGAACAGTTCGTGGGCGAGACCTTCGGCCGTATCAATCGCGACGAGGCCGACCTCTTGTTGCAGCATCTGGAAGCCTACATCCGACGTATCGGCGGCCAGCGCATTTTGGACGAGCGCCTGGACTTCGGCATCATCTCGCCTTATAAGGCACAAGTGCAGTACCTTCGGGCCCGTATTCGCGGCAACGCTGCCTTGCGTCCCTACCGCGACTTGCTGACGGTCAACACGGTGGACGGGTTTCAAGGACAGGAGCGCGACGTTGTCTTCATCTCCCTGGTGCGTGCCAACGAGGACGGGCAGATAGGCTTTCTGGGTGATTTGCGTCGCATGAACGTGGCTATCACTCGTGCCCGGATGAAGCTTGTCATTCTGGGCGAGGCAGAGACGCTGGGCAGGCATCCGTTTTATCGCGAGCTGTTGGCGTATGTCCGAGCCTTGCACGAAGGATAAAAGTGATTTATATTGCAGTGTTATTGCAAGCGTGCTGCAGTGTTACTGTAACCGCACTGTACAACAGGCGGTCTTATAAGTTTGGGGCTATGGCGGATATTTATAAAAAAATCCCCGGCCTGAACGGATAATTCCACAGGTCGGGGGAACAACTTTCCTGATTACTGATTATTCAGTATCTATCGGTTATGTTCTCAGTTATTTTCCGGACGGAGTTTGCGCACGGTTACGGCCGTCTGCCACATTTCGCTCTCGCGCAGGGCTTTCAGTTCAGCGTTGAGTTTCTCGCGGTAGTCCGGTTGCGAGTTGCTGTCGATGGAAATCTGCGCTTCGTTGCCTGTCTCCACGCTATGGTAGAGCTTCTCCATGACGGGCTTGATAGCGTCGTGGAAAGGACCCATCCAATCCAATGCACCGCGCTGGGCGGTGGTGGAGCAGTTGGCGTACATCCAGTCCATGCCATTCTTCGCAAAGAGCGGCATCAGTGATTGGGTCAGTTCCTCGACCGTCTCATTGAAGGCTTCGGAGGGCGTGTGGCCGTGCTCGCGCAGTACCTCATACTGAGCCAGCAACAGGCCTTGGATGGCCCCCATCAGGGAGCCGCGCTCGCCAGTAAGGTCGGAGTAGACTTCGCGCTTGAAGGTGGTTTCGAACAGGTAACCCGATCCGATGCCAATCCCGAAGGCTAGCGTACGGTCCGTAGCGCGGCCCGTGGCGTCCTGATAGACGGCATACGAACTGTTCAGTCCCCGGCCTTCAAGGAACATGGTGCGGAGCGACGTACCCGAACCTTTGGGTGCCACCATGATGACATCAATGTCTGTAGGCGGGATGATGTTCGTCCGTTCTTTGTAGGTGATGCCGAATCCGTGACTGAAGTACAGGGCTTTGCCGGCGGTGAGGTATTGTTTAATCTTTGGCCATACGGCTATCTGTGCGGCATCGGAGAGCAGCATGCAGACGATAGTACCGCGTTGTGCGGCCTCTTCGAGCGAGAAGAGCGTTTCGCCGGGAACCCATCCGTCGGCCACGGCCTTGTCATACGTCTTGCCCTCACGCTGGCCTACGATGACGTTGAAGCCATTGTCGCGCAGGTTGCAGGCTTGTCCGGGGCCTTGCACGCCATAGCCCAATACGGCGATAGTTTCGTCTTTCAGAATCTCGCGTGCTTTCTCCAAGGGAAATTCCTCGCGGGTGATGACGTTCTCCATCACGCCGCCAAAATTCATTTGTGCCATTGTTTTCTTGTTTTTTAGTTAATGTTATTTTGATAAGTAGATGTTCGTATTAGTTTATATTAGAGGAGTTAAGAAGTTATCACTCCGCTGGGGTCCGTTAGGAGTTAAGCCGATAGTAAGCCAATGAGCCGTATACACAGAAGGCATTGGCTTAACAACTTAACTCCTTAACTCCTCAAAAGATAGTGTCATTTAATTCTGATTACTTACTTATTCGATACCCTTTCCTGTTTTTTTTAGCTTTTTTCAAAAACAATTTTCGCTCTGCACACCGTTTCTCCGCCGTTCTTGCGGATGGCGGCCTCGTAGGTATCATTTTCCCCCTCTCGGTCCACGTAGAAAGAGAGCAGGTCGTCGTAGTAGCTTTCTGCCACGTAGGCCATCTCGAAGCGGCGCACGCGCTTCTCGCGGTAGAGTTGCAGCGGGAAGAGGTCGAGGATGTGCTCGATGTAGCGGATGCTGTTCACATGTCCGTTGACATCGATGTCGCTATATTTCGCCCGCAGGCTGGCCGTTTCGTTTCCCGCATTCACCTTGATGCGCGAAGGGGTGTCGATGGGGCAGGGGGCATCGCAGATGAATTCGCGGATACTTCCCCCATTGACGCTCAGCAGGTCGATGGGGCGTCGGGTATGCATATTGATCATTGCCCATACCGAGCGGGCATAGCCGATGGGATGTCCGTCCTTGTCGCGGATGGCATAATTGCGGTTGGTGAAGAGGCGGTAGACATCTTCTACCCACGTGTCGATGGAGAAGGACTCATACTGCCGGGGCATCTCTTTCATCTCGATGGCCAGGCGCGAGAGCACCCACGTGTAATTCTCTTCGTTCACCGTGGCCATGCCGAACCCCCGTTCGCTGGCGTGGAAGCCGGCGCAGTTCAGCAGATGATTGCCCAGCACACCCAGCGTGAGTCGTCCGGTGAAATCCACATGGAAGGGCTCGGCTATGAATGAATATGTTCCTATTCTGTTCTCGTTCATACGGCTGCTTCTTGTTTCTGTTTATTCAGATACTTGGCCTCACGCTCTGCCAGATACTCGTTCACTCGTTCGAAGCAACTGGTGGTGATGGCCACGCGCCCCGAACGTACAAATTGGAGTACGCATCCCAGTGTCTGCAATTCCTTATAAAGGCAGGTGATTTCCTCGCTCATGCCGTTCTTCTCGACAATGGAGAACACGGGATTCACCTCGACAATCCGTGCGTGATATTTGCGGATGACTTTGGAAACTTCTGGCTTTTCCTCCAGCACGGGGGTTGTCAGTTTGTAGAGGGCAATCTCGTGCTGATAGATTTCATTGTCCGTGAAATAATGTGCCTGGAGTACGTCCATCTTCTTCTCAATCTGTTTCACCACTTTTTCGATGGTGTCCTTGTCCGTCCATGCGGTGATGGTGTACTTGTGTACCCCTTGGATGGAGGAGGCTGATACGTTGAGGCTCTCGATGTTGATCTGGCGCCGGGTGAATACGGCGGTCACTTGGTTCAGGAGGCCTGCGAAGTTCTCCGAATGGACGATGATGGTATATAATGTTTTGTTCATAAGCGATTAGTGATTTGTGTTTATTGATAAGCGTTTGGCGTTCAGTAATAAGTGTTTGGCGGTGAGTTTCTCTGCCTGATGCCAATCACTGAGCCTTACACACTTATCCTTCAATCAGCATTCCAGCAACATTTGATTGACCGATCCTCCGGGAGGCGTCATGGGGAGGACATTGCCTTCCTCTACTACACAAGCCTCCAACAGGAAGGGTCCTTCCGTGGTCAGCATCTCGCGGATGGCGTCGGACAACTCTTCGCGTGCCATTACCCGTCGGGCGGGTATGCCGTAGGCCGAGGCAATCTGTAGATAGTCTGGATTGAGCATCGGAGTGAATGAGTAGCGTCCGCCGAAGAACATGGCTTGCCATTGGCGCACATTGCCCAGGAAGTTATTGTTCAGCATAATCATCTTTACGGGTGCTTTCTGCTCCATGATGGTACCCAGTTCCTGCAGGTTCATCTGGAAACCTCCGTCGCCCATGAAGACACACACCGTGCGGTCTGGGCGTCCGAAAGTGGCGCCGATGGCCGCAGGCATCCCGAAGCCCATCGTGCCCAGGCCGCCTGAGGTGACGATGCTGCGCTCCTTGTGGTATTCGAAGTATCGTGCGGACATCATTTGGTTTTGTCCCACATCGGTCACCAGAATGGCTTCGCCCCGTGTGGCATCGCTCACGGCGCGCACCACTTCGCCCATGTTCAGCAGTTCCTGATGGGGGTGAAGTTCGGGACGGATGACTTTCTCTTCTTCCACTTGTTCATAGGGGAGGAAACTTGCCAGCCATTCCTCGTGCGTGTTGGGATGGAGCAGGGCGGTCACCATCGGGAGCGTCACTTTGCAATCGCCCAATATGGCCACGTCCGTCTTGACGTTCTTGTCTATTTCTGCCGGGTCGATGTCGAAATGGATAATTTTAGCCTGACGGGCGTAGGTCGCTACATTACCCGTCACGCGGTCATCGAAACGCATGCCGACGGCTATCAGGACGTCGCATTTGTTGGTGTTGATGTTCGGCCCCAGATTGCCGTGCATCCCCAGCATGCCTTTGTTGAGCGGATGGCCGGTGGGGAGGGCTGAGAGCCCCAGCAAGGTGCGTGCGGCAGGCATTCCGGCTTTCTCGATGAAGGCGCGGAGTTCAGCCTGCGCGTTGCCCAGCTCTACGCCTTGACCGACAAGGACCAGGGGGCGTTGGGCGTGGTTGATCAGTTCGGCAGCCTCTCGGATGGCTTCTTCGTCGGGGTCGGGCACGGGCTGGTAACTGCGGATGTAATCCAGCTTTGTGGGGCGATACTCTGCCTTGTCAGTCTGGGCATTTTTGGCAAAGTCCAGCACCACGGGGCCGGGACGTCCGCTGCGGGCGATGTAGAAGGCGCGTGCCACGGCCCATGCCACATCTTCTGCCCGGCGTATCTGATAACTCCATTTGGTGATGGGCTGCGTGATGCCTACCAAGTCCACTTCCTGGAAGGCATCTGTACCAAGGAAACCTGTGCCTACCTGTCCGGCAATGACTACGATGGGCGTGCTGTCTATCATGGCGTCGGCGATGCCTGTGATGGTGTTGGTGGCTCCGGGGCCGCTGGTAACCAGGCAGACACCTACCCGGCCGGACACCCGTGCATAGCCTTGTGCGGCGTGGGTAGCCCCCTGTTCATGGCGCACGAGGATGTGATTCAAAGTTTTCCGATGGTCGTAGAGCGCGTCGAACACGGGCATGATACTGCCGCCCGGATAGCCGAAGAGGGTATCTACTCCTTGGTACTCCAGCGAGCGCATCAGCGCTTCCGCACCGGTGATGAAGCCTTCGGAGGGGGCTTCGTGGCGACCGAGCTCGATATTTTGATGGGATGGATTGTTCATAGTCGTATTTGTTTAAATCATTCTCACTCCCCCCTTGTCCGCCGAGCTGACCAAGGACGCATAGGCGCGGAGTGCTTTCGATACTTCGCGTTGGCGGGTGACGGGTCGCTGGGGGCGTGCGGCCAGTTCCTCGTCCGTCAGGCGGACGTTGATGGTGCGGGCGGGGATGTTTATCTCGATGATGTCTCCATCTTGGATTTTACCGATGTTGCCACCGGCGGCGGCTTCGGGTGAGACGTGTCCGATGCTGAGTCCCGATGTGCCTCCGCTGAACCGGCCGTCCGTGATGAGGGCGCATTCCTTGCCCAGGTGGCGCGATTTGAGGTACGAGGTAGGGTAGAGCATTTCTTGCATTCCGGGGCCTCCTTTGGGGCCTTCGTGGGTGATGACTACTACGTCTCCGCTCTGTACCTGTCCGCCCAAGATGCCTTCACAGGCGGCTTCTTGCGAGTCGAACACCCGGGCGGGGCCGGCAAAGCGCAGGATGCTTTCGTCTACGCCGGCAGTTTTCACCACGCAGCCGTCTTGGGCGATGTTGCCTTTCAGCACGGCCAGGCCTCCGTCTTTGCTGTAAGCGTGCTCCAAGTCGCGGATGCAGCCGTGGGCGCGGTCGGTGTCCAAATCCTTGTAATAGTTGTCCTGCGAGCCCAACGTCAGGTTGAACTTGCCTCCGGGGGCGGAGGCGTATTTCTTCAGTGCCTCTTTGCAGACCTGCGGGCTGGTGATGCTGTATTGGTCAATTTCCTCGGCCAGCGTCAGGCCGTCCACGCGCTTCACGCTGGTGTCCACCAGTCCGCCCTTGGCCAGTTCGTGCATGATGGCCACGATGCCTCCGGCGCGGTTAACGTCCTGCACGTGATATTTTTGCGTGTTGGGTGCTACCTTGCAGAGGCAGGGCGTGCGTCGGGAGAGCAGGTCAATGTCTTCCATCCGGAAGTCCACTTCCGCCTCGTGGGCGATGGCCAGCAGGTGGAGTACGGTGTTGGTGGAGCCTCCCATGGCGATGTCCAGTGTCATGGCGTTCAGAAACGCTTTGCGCGTGGCAATGTTTCGGGGAAGGACGCTCTCGTCGCCTTCTTCATAATAGCGTCGCGCGTTCTCCACGATGAGGCGGGCAGCGTCGCGGAAAAGATTCTTGCGGTTTTCGTGCGTGGCCACGATAGTGCCGTTGCCGGGCAGAGCCAGGCCGATGGCCTCGTTGAGGCAATTCATGGAGTTGGCAGTGAACATCCCCGAGCAGCATCCGCACGTGGGGCAGGCGTGTTGCTCCACTTGTGCCACGTCGGCATCGCTCACGCTTTCGTCGGCCGACTGCACCATGGCATCTATCAGGTCCAAGTGGCGTCCATTCCATTCTCCGGCCTCCATGGGGCCTCCGGAAACAAACACAGTGGGGATATTGAGACGCATGGCGGCCATGAGCATGCCCGGCGTGATTTTGTCGCAATTGCTGATGCACACCATGGCATCGGCCTTGTGGGCGTTCACCATATATTCCACGCTGTCGGCGATGAGGTCGCGCGAGGGCAGGGAGTAGAGCATCCCGTCGTGTCCCATGGCGATGCCGTCATCAATGGCAATGGTGTTGAACTCGGCCGCAAAGCAACCCGATTCCTCGATTTCTTTCTTTATCTGTTGCCCTATCTCGTGCAAGTGTACGTGTCCCGGCACAAATTGGGTGAATGAGTTGACAATGGCAATGATGGGCTTCCCCATCTGTTCCCGCCGCATGCCGTTGGCCACCCAGAGGGCTCGTGCCCCTGCCATGCGTCGTCCTTGCGTGCTGCTGGCGCTTCGTAATGGATGTTTCATGTTTCCTGTCTCCTTTTTCATCAAAAAAGCCTTTCTCATGTCTGTGAGAAAGGCTTTGTATTTTGGGTTTATAAGTATGAACACGCATACACACGTCCTTTCTCACGCTCTTGATGCCACGACCACGAGGCGAATAATGTGCAGGACTGCCAGGTTAATGGAGGTATGTAGGTTCATCATACTTTTCATTCTTTTTTCTTTTAATTGCTGCAAAGGTAAGTGCTTTTTTAGAATCTGCAAACAAATTGAAGAAAAAAGTGTGTGAAAAGTGATTATTCGTAAGAAAACGGTCTTTTGGTGTGTGATTTTATCAGACCGGTGCCATTTATTGCCTGCTTTCAATCACGCAATCCGCCGGCGCCAGGATGTTTTCATCCAGCGTGACGGAGCCGATGCTGTCTGCCACGATGCGTCCCGATGTGGGGTTCTTGATGTTCGTGATGGCGCCGCGGATGTCGGCCTGAAGCGTGCTGTATTCGAAGGCACGGTCACATGCCGGGTCGAAGGTACAGTTCTCCAGCACCAGGTCGTGTGCGTAGCACAGAGGCTGTTCGCCGGAAATGTGGCAATTCACCAGGCGCAGGTTCTTCGAATGCCACCCCAGGTACTCGCCATTCAGTTCGGAGTCGTAGATAGTGACGTTCTCTACCTCCCAGAAGGCGTCCTTGGTGGTGATTTTGGCGTGGTGTATCTCCACGTCCTTCACGTATTGGAAGACATACTTGCTGTCGCTCACCAGCCCGTCCACATAGATATTCCGGCTGAACATGAAGGGGTAGGTGCCGTCGTGCAGGGTGAGGTTACGGATATTCAGCCGGTCGCAGCGCCAGAAGATTTCGTCGGCATCGTTCATCTGCACGTTTTCTATCTCGATGTCGTTCATCTCGCGGAACATCTTGGGTGCGTCGATGACGGTGTCCTTCATCACCAGATGGTCCGAATACCACAGGGCCGAGCGTCCGCCCACGGCGAAGTAACAGTCCTGGATAGTGAAACCGTGCACGTGCCAGAAGGGATAATTACCCTCGAATCGGCAATTCGTGGCCACGATGTTGCTGCACTCCTTGATGGCCGATTCGCCGGCTGTGATGGTGACATTGTCCAGATGGACATCATGCGAGGCGAACAAGGGGCGTTCGCCTCCGAAGGTTTGGTCTTTAATCAGTTTCATATCGGTTTCCGTTCAGTTAAGATGATAAGTTATCTTTAAGGTGTGGGAGTGAGTTATAAAGAAGTTGGACGGAGTTATAGGCCGATAGCTGATTCGCCGTACCGTCAAAGGCATTGGCTTTTAACTTCTGAGTGAAGCGATAACTCCTTCTGGCTCCTTTTAGCTCTTGCGGGTCCGTCCCGCCAAATCCCTTTTTCTGTCTGCAAAGATACGTGTTTTCCGGAAAAGCGGAAGTAGACGGATTACGGATGCTTTGACCTGGATTACTGAAAATGATTTCAATTCCTTTCCTTGTCTTACACGTGGGTGGCGCCATGCAGAGAAACGTAGCTTTACGCGCGGATATCTCCGCTCCTGCCCGCGGATATCTCTGCTCTTGTCTGCGGATATCTCCGCTCTTGTCCGCAGATATCTCCGTCCGTAGGCATGAATATCGCGCTGACCTCTTTGAAATTGCTGCTTTATTCCTACCTTTGCACTTTGTTAACGGATAGAGTGTTTCATTAAAGCGATGATTATGCAGAAAAGAGCTCTTTTGGGATTGACCCTTGCGGAACTGCAGGCGTTGGCGAAGGAACTGGGGATGCCGGGCTTCGCAGCCAAGCAGATAGCCGCGTGGCTGTATGACAAGAAGGTGGCTTCTATTGACGAGATGACCAATCTCTCTCTGAAGCACCGCGAATTGCTGAAGGAAGCCTATGAAGTAGGAGCGGAGGCTCCGGTGGATGCCATGCGTTCGGTGGACGGTACGGTGAAGTATCTGTACCGGGTGGGCGAGGGACATTTTGTGGAGGCGGTCTATATCCCCGACGGGGACCGTGCCACGCTTTGTGTCTCGTCGCAGGTGGGCTGCAAGATGAATTGCAAGTTCTGCATGACGGGAAAGCAAGGCTTTTCGGCTCATCTGACTGCGGGACAAATCATCAACCAGATAAATTCATTGCCCGAGCGCGACCGGCTGACCAATGTCGTGATGATGGGCATGGGCGAGCCGTTGGACAATCTGGACGAGGTGTTGAAGGCTCTGGACATCATGACCGCTCCCTATGGATATGCGTGGAGTCCCAAGCGGGTGACGCTCTCCACCGTGGGGCTCCGGAAAGGTTTGCGGCGTTTTCTGGAGGAAACGGACTGCCATCTGGCGGTCAGCCTGCATTCGCCCATCCCCCAGCAGCGCCGGGAACTGATGCCGGCGGAGAAGGCCTTCTCCATTGTGGAGATAGTGGACCTGTTGCGTGGGTATGACTTCAGCAAGCAGCGCCGTTTGTCTTTCGAGTACATCCTGTTCAAGGGCGTGAATGATTCCCCGTTGCATGCCCGTGAGTTGGTGAAACTGCTTCGCGGATTGGATTGCCGGGTCAATCTGATTCGTTTCCATGCCATTCCCGGAGTGGATTTGTCGGGTTGCGATATGGAGGCTATGACCGCTTTCCGGGATTATCTCACTTCGCACGGTGTATTTACGACGATACGTGCTTCGCGCGGTGAGGACATTTTTGCGGCTTGCGGAATGTTGTCTACGGCCAAGATGGAAGAAAAGAAAGAAATTTAATATAAATTATCAACCTCTTTGCGGCAGATGTTACCCTTTCTTCGTAGCTTTGTAAGGATGAAATCCGGGAAACGCATGGGGCTTTGCCCGTGGATGCCGTTGCTATGGGCCGTACTGGCGGGGCTGTGTGCTGCTTGCGGAGGAAGGTTGGACGGATTGCTGACTCCTTCGTCGAGTGGCCGGCCTTACGAGATTCTGGTGGTGGCAAGCCCGGCTGTGTGGGAACATCCGGCTGGCCGGGCTTTGTGGAGTGCATTGGATACGGATGTACCGGGACTTCCGCAGCCGGAGCGGGCGTTTCGACTCATGCGTACGGCTCCGCGGAACTTTGACGCCACCTTGCGGCTTACAAGGAACATCCTTGTGCTCGACTTGGACAAGGAGAAATATCCGCAGGCATCGTTCACCTATGCAAGGGACGTGTATGCCGCTCCTCAGCTGGTGGTGACGCTCCGGGCACCGGACGAGGATTCGCTGAAGGCCGTACTGGCTCGTTGTGCAGCCTCTCTGTCCCGTCTCTTCACGCAGGAGGAGCGAAAACGCCGCGTGGCGTGGTTGGCAGACCATCACAGCGCGTATGTGGCGGAGCAGGTGAAGGAGCAATTTGCCTGCGAGGTGTGGGTGCCGGCCGGGTTGGCTTCCTACAAGACCGGGCGGAATTTTTTCTGGGCAAGTACCAATGCGCCGACAGAGAATGAGAATTTCGTGATGTATGCCTACCCTTATACGGGAGCGGAAGCCTTTACCAAAGCCGGCTTCATCCACAAGCGCGATTCGGTGATGAAGGAGAATATCCCCGGCGCGTACGCAGGCATGTACATGGCGACAGATTCGCTGATGACCGATGTGCGCCTCTTCGCTCAAGGCGGAGACACCATTTGCGAGGTCCGGGGCCTGTGGCGGGTGAAGGGCGACTTCATGGGCGGTCCGTTCGTGTCCCATATGCGGGTAGACAAGGTTCATCAGCGGGTGGTGGTGTGCGAAGTGTTCGTGTATGCACCGGACCGTATGAAGCGCAACCTGATCAGGCAGATGGAGGCATCGCTCTATACGCTGAAGCTGCCCGGTGATGAGGAAACTGAAGATAAATAAGAATGCAACCTTAAAAAAAGAGTAGATATGGAAGAAAATAAAATAAGAATAGGTATCACGCAGGGTGATATAAACGGAGTCGGCTACGAAGTAATTCTGAAGACTTTTGCCGACCCGATGATGTTGGAATTGTGTACGCCGGTGATATACGGCTCGCCGAAAGTGGCTGCCTATCACCGTAAGTCGTTGGATTTATCCACCAACTTCAGCATTGTGAATTCAGCTTCCGAGGTGGCACCGGACCGCTTGAGCGTGGTGAACTGTACGGATGATGAAGTGAAGGTGGAATTCTCCAAAGCCGATGCTTCGGCCGGAAAGGCCGCATTGGATGCCTTGGAGCGGGCTGTGGAGGAATACAAGGCCGGCTTGATTGACGTCCTGGTCACGGCTCCCATTAATAAACACACGATTCATTCAGACCAGTTTGACTTCCCCGGACATACGGAGTACATCGAACAGCGGTTGGGCAATGGTGACAAGGCCTTGATGATATTGATGAAAGGAGATTTCCGCGTAGCGTTGGTGACGGGGCATATCCCGGTCAGCCAGATAGCCTCGACCTTGACGCAGGAGCTGATAAAGGAAAAACTGGCTATCTTCGACCGTTCACTGAAGCAGGATTTTGGCATCAGTGCGCCGCGCATTGCCGTTTTCTCCCTGAATCCTCATGCTGGGGACGGCGGTTTGCTGGGCACCGAAGAAGAAGAGATTATCATCCCCGCCATGAAGGAGATGGCGGCCAAGGGAATACTGTGCTTTGGCCCTTATCCGGCAGACGGCTTCATGGGGTCGAGCAATTTTACGCACTTCGACGGCATCCTGGCGATGTATCACGACCAGGGATTGGCTCCTTTCAAGGCTTTGGCCATGGACGAGGGGGTAAACTTCACGGCCGGTCTGCCTGTGGTACGCACCTCGCCCGCTCACGGGACGGCCTACGACATTGCCGGGAAGGGCATTGCTTCGGAGGATTCTTTTCGCCAGGCAGTCTATGTGGCTATCGACGTATTCCGCAACCGTCAGCGCGAAAAGGCGGCACGGGCCAATCCGTTGCGCAAGCAGTATTACGAGAAGCGGGATGACAGTGACAAACTGAAACTTGACAATGCAGAGGAGGAATTGTAAGCATTATGACAAAGGCTGAAATACAACAAGTCAAGCAGCGTTTTGGCATCATTGGCAATAACGCGGGCCTGACGCGGGCCATCGACATAGCCATCCAGGTAGCGCCGACGGACTTGTCTGTGCTGATTACCGGTGAAAGTGGTGTGGGTAAGGAGAGCTTCCCGCAGATTATTCATCAGTACAGCCGGCGCAAGCATGGCCAATACATAGCGGTCAACTGCGGCGCCATACCCGAAGGAACCATTGATTCGGAACTCTTCGGACATGAGAAGGGTGCCTTCACGGGAGCTATCGGTGAACGCAAAGGCTATTTTGGCGAGGCCAATGGCGGCACCATCTTTCTGGACGAGGTGGGCGAGCTTCCCCTGCCCACGCAGGCCCGTTTGCTCCGTGTGTTGGAGAGCGGCGAATTCATCAAGGTGGGTTCCTCCAAGGTGGAGAAGACTGACGTTCGCATCGTGGCGGCTACCAACGTCAATCTGAGGCAGGCCATTGCCGACGGACGTTTCCGTGAAGACCTGTTCTATCGTCTGAACACGGTGCCCATCCAGATTCCGCCTTTGCGGGAGAGGGGGGAAGATGTGGTCCTGCTGTTCCGTAAGTTCGCTTCGGATTTTGCGGAGAAGTATCACATGCCTGCCATCCAGCTGACGGAAGATGCCAAGCAGATGCTGATGGCTTATGCATGGCCGGGCAATGTCCGCCAGCTGAAGAACATCACCGAACAGATTTCCATCATCGAGACCAACCGCGACATTACTTCAGCCATTTTGAAGAACTACCTGCCCGAGCAGGACAACGTGCAGCACCTGCCGGCCTTGTCGGGCAGGCGGGAGAAGAGCTTCGAGAGCGAGCGTGAGATTCTCTATCAGGTGCTCTTCGACATGCGCCAGGATGTGACCGAACTGAAGAAACTGGTCCATGAGATTATGACGGAGCGCGGGACTGTCCCTGCCGGAAACAATCCTGCGAATCCGACTTTCTATGCGCAGCCTCCTGCCATAGTTCCCGCACCGGTCGAAACGAATATGCCCACCATCATCCGTCAACCGGTGAAGCAGCCTTCCACTGTGGATGCTGCCGACATCCAGGATACGGAGGAATATGTGGAAGAATCTTTGTCGTTGGACGATGTAGAGAAGGAGATGATCCGCAAGGCCCTCGAGAAGCATCATGGCAGACGCAAGAGCGCGGCCCAGGACCTGAACATCTCCGAGCGTACGTTATACAGAAAAATTAAAGAATATGGTTTGGATTAAGAAAATAATGCCGGTCATCGCCTTGTGCGCCCTGCCTTTTCTGGTGACCTCCTGCAAGATTCAGTTGGGTCTTGCCCCCATCACATCTATAGATTATAATAAGGTGAAGACCGTTTCCATCGCCGAGTTCCAGAATCAGTCGGAATACGTCTACGCACCTTTGGCCATCCAGTTCAACCAGGAACTGAAGGACATGTTTATCCAGCAGACCCGTTTGCAGCTGGTCAATTCGGGGGGCGATTTGGAGATAAGCGGCGAAATCACCGGTTACAACCAGTATAACCAGGGTGTGGATGCCAGCGGTTATTCATCGGAGGTGAAGCTGACGCTGACGGTCAATGTGCGTTATGTCAACAACACGAACCACGAGGAGGACTTCGAGCAGCCATTTTCGGCCTTTCAGACGTATGAGTCCACGCAACTGCTGACGGCTGTGCAGGACCAGCTGATTCCCCTGATGATTGAGGACATCACGGAACAGATTTTCAACTCGACGGTAGCTAACTGGTAATGGGCGGCATGACATCGGCACTTTTACAGCAGTGGATGGAGCATCCCGAATCGTTGAGCCGTGAGACGGCAGACGAATTGCGCGGCGTGCTGGCGCAATATCCCTATTTTCAGTCCGGATGGCTGTTGTATCTGAAAAATCTCTACGAATTGTCTGACAGCGGTTTCGGTGAGGTGCTGCACAAGGCCGTTCCCTATGTGGCCGACCGTGCGGTGCTGTTCCAGCAGACGGAAGGCGGACAGTATGCCCGCCATTTGCTGGCTGAGCCGCTATCGGCTGTATCGGAGGCGGCAGAGGGCGGCGACCGTACGCTGACCTTGATTGATGCTTTCTTGGCCCAGGCACCGGAGGAAGAGCGTCAGCCGTTGCCGGTAGGGGGGCTGGATTATGCGATGGACTATACGGCCTATCTGCTGCAGGAAGATGAAGCCGGAAACGAGGAAGAAAAGGCGTCCGAGGCACCACAGTTGCGTGGGCAGAACTTGATAGACAGTTTCATACAGAAGCAGTCGGAACAACCGGTATCTGTCGGAATTTCTGAAACGCCGGCGGTTTCTGCTCCGGATGCGGATGCGAAAGAGCCTGTTGCCGGAGAAGAGTTGGACGAAAGCTGTTTTACAGAAACTTTGGCCAAAATCTACATCAAACAGCACAGATATGAGAAGGCACTTGAAATTATTAAAAAGTTAAGTTTGAATTATCCAAAAAAAACCGCTTACTTTGCAGACCAAATCAGATTTCTGGAAAAGTTGATTATTAACGCTAA